>Ga0056128_1001265_pt1 | contig 27567 bp, 16 predicted proteins | sample WorMetLIZISLAND2_FD_71113 | JGI IMG/M metagenome (GOLD analysis project Ga0056128, IMG submission 71113) | Marine gutless worms symbiont microbial communities from Max Planck institute for Marine Microbiology, Germany - Olavius geniculatus... ... | reverse complement strand
AAATATATTGTTTTTGAATAAATTTGGTAATTGATAACAAAGTGACTGATATTTCAGTCCCAACCACAGTCCTGGTAATGCAGTGAAGAAATATGGCTGCATTCTTACATTAATAATGTGGTAAATGTAATTAGATAAAGTGGCGATCTACCACTAGTAATTTTCTGCTCACTAGTGCGAGATCGCCGATCTACCACTAGCACTGACCTTCCTCAAATTATATTTGTTTACAAATTTTTCCTTAAATTATATTTTTCGTCAAGTTCTTAAATTTTAGTCTCTTCTCTAAACCTTAAACCCATCTTTCGGAAAACCTTTATAGGCTAGCTGTAGCATGTTCCCTAGCGACAGCTGGGCTTTCTTGTTTTGGACGTTGAGCATTTACACCACATGCTGGCGTCCTTTTGATTTCATTTGCTTCTATTAAGTGTGTAGGCCTATAATGTTAACTCTGAGTGAGGAGTGCAAGTTCCACCTCATTTTCGCTAAAGGGAGTGAAAGTTCCAGGGAAAAAACTTCCTGGGAAGAGAGTTCAAGGGAACGAAAGTACCAGGGAGCGAAAGTTCCATATATGGAACTTTTGCTACCGGGAGCGAAAGTACGTGGGAACGAAAGTTTTTGTTATCGAAGGAATGTTAGTGCTAGCAGTATACATTGGCGATCTCGCCCAGACGTGCCTAACTTGCAAAAAAAGAAATGGTACTAGTGTCAAACTTCAAGATGCTGAAGGCGCCAGAAATTGACACACCAAGGCGCCAAGATCCATACGCCAAAGTCGTTGAGCGGGAGTGCGAGCTAAGGGCTCTAGAGGCAGGGTGATGGGTAGTCTAAGGTCATGGGACTCTGCCCTGGGGGTATGACTGAAGTCTTCACTAACATCGCCGACCCCACCGACCGACCCTTATCTTAACGCTGAACTCCAACCTTAAACCTAACTTAACCTTAAACGCTAACCCTAACTTTCACATGGCTGTAGTCGACTCTTGTCTCTCGTTAGTCAACTCCTGCTAGTCGGTGGTGTCAGTTGAGACTTCAGTCATACTGCTGCCTCAGGCGAAAATGACCATGGGCTACAAGGATGGGCTGAAACCCTGTTGCTAACCCTAACCTTGATATAAAATTTGCAGATCCCCTTTTTTATCAGAGCCTGTTTTTGTGCATGTTGAACTTGAGAAATGCAGAATACATTGCCGTGGTGACGTTGCATGGCAGTGGGTTTGTGAGGCTGGGTTGTCATAACAGGAGAAGCCCAGTCACCAAGTGTGGAATATCAGGTTGCATGAACAGCCGTGACTTTCCACTAATGACAGTTACCATTACCAACATCATTGTTTTTTGTAGTAAGCCTAAGGGTTAAGGTTTAGAGTTTAGGGTTGGGGTCAAAAGTTCAGGTTTTGGGCCAGTTTTAGTTACTTCATCTTAGTTGTAGTTGTTAGGGGTTTGATTAGGGTGAGTAGGGTTAGGGTTAGTCTGGCTAGTTTTCAGGCCTTGCTCCCTCTGCATGGCAGTTGCACCCCTCCTGCTGTCATAGGCGTAGGAGCCAAAGGGCAGGGGGGCAGTTGCCCCCCCCCAGAATAACGGCGGAAAATTTAATTCAATTCTTGGCCTTATCTCACACTGTTTTTGAGATACGGCAGCGTAGGGCCTACTGGTTAAAAATCAGGAATTTTTCTACCCCCTTCCCTTTATTTAGCTCCCTTGGTTGGGATGATCCAGTTCGAATTTCAAGGAAAGCTTTGCGGATCCCAAAACCAGTGTCTTTTAGGAAGCTTAGGTGAAGGTTTTGTGATGTAGCCTGCACTGTTTTAATACAATCGCAGAGTGATGGATGGATGGACAGGCAGACGGATAGACAGATCCCTCGACAATAGCTAAGATATGCAGCATTGCAGTGCTATCGCACGTAAAAGCATTGCCAATAATGTATCTGCTGGTAACGGGGGGACTCAAGGCGTACACTTTTTCCCAGAAAATTTTTGAGTTTTTGGCATCAACTTGGTGTTTTTGGGTGCATTTTGACACTATTTCGAGAAAAAAAATTAGCTTAAAATTCCACATAAGATGATCGCCATTTCTGGTCTCTTGAGAAGCCACGCCATGACTGAAAAATATTTGCAGGGTCGGATCATCCATGAGGCTGGTGAGGCTGTAAGACTGTAAGTCTCAGGGCCTGTACCCCGACGGGGGTCAGGACAGTGGACCGTGAAATTTGTAGACAGTTGCAGTCTGTTATTCTGCACACAACAGTTAAATTTTTTTCTGCTTGCATCGCTCGCAGGTTATCTGTGCCTCCATATTTAAATTTGTTTTGCCACCCCTGTTTGCCTTTATTGTTTAAGCAAAAAAGGTTGCAGTACAGAAATAGCTGAAATAAAGTTAATATTGCAAATATACATACGAGGGGCCCTCGGTCGCTCTCAAGCCTCAAGGCTCGAAGGGACCATGATCCGGCTCTGAATATTCAGGCAAGTTGCCTTCTCTGCCCCCTTATCGAAAAAGTCCCCCTACGTCTATGGCTGCTGTGGATATATACTTTTTATATAGGTGTAATCTGTTGATGTAGGTGTAGGATGGTGAAGTTTGTGTTGAAGAAAGTCGTAGAAGGATGTCGGAGTGGAGAACTGATTGTCAATGACAAGACGTTGCAGACACCAATGTGCATGCTCTACACCAGGGCAGGTAGTACTTCATTTTACTTTTGGGTTAGGCAGGTTGTTGCACCTGCCCAGCGCTGAGGTCATATCACTTTGGCCCATTGCACAACCCCAGTGTAACCGACTTAAGACTTTGACCACTACTGTTTTTTAATAACTACTGAATAGGAAATTTTAATCAAGTTTAATACACTACCGGTACTTATTATGTATGTAACTAGACCTGCAAGTTGCTGCAGTACAGAAACGTGACTCGATTTGATAATAAAATGACCCCAAGTCAATTTGATCACATTTGACTTCACTTGACAGCAGCATGTCAATTTGAGTCAACTTCAAACGACTACAGAAGTTTAGAAGTTGTGAATATTGTGATGAACTGTGTTATGTATAGCATAATGACATTTTTGTCATCTGCAGGCTTTGCAATGGCAGCATTGTTTTTTGATGTTTTGTACTTATTCTGTTTATGGGTCATTAAAAAGCGCTAGTTGTACAGTTACTATAGAAAGATGTTACAAATTGCTTTACAGAAGTGTTAGATGCAAGATTGTTGGTCAAGTCGACTTGAAATGACTTGTAATGACTAATGAGACAGGCGACGCCAGAAAATTTCGATGATGATGCTACTACAGACCGACTCGACCCGAGTTGAAGGGCCCACATTGACTCAAGTCAACTTACTCAACCCGAATTGCAGTTTCATACATAACAGATTAACAGCATGTGCAAAATGCCATTAATAAACTAAACTGAACTGGACTTATTTTGTTCATTTTATGAAGCAAACTGAAACAAACGAATTATACTGCCAGTTCATTTGCTTAGTGCAGTCTGTGGCCCTGTGCAGTGCAGCTGAAACGAACTGAATTGGACATGTCTCAGTTCAGTTCAGTTCAGTTTGTTAGCAGTTTGTAGATGCAACTGAACTGACATGTCAATTCATTTCTGTTGCTGTGTTTATTTGTTAACACATAATATATTATTGCTGTATGTATAGGCTGTGTGCCTCACTTGACAAAGGACATATTCACTGATCTCACAAATCTACCAGCAGTTGCACAGATGCCTCTCAACTTGCTGTGCGTATGTCTCCATAATTGCTTGACGTTGTGTTTCTCTGGTTTGGTCATTCATAAACTGTTTTACTCATTATTAGTTACTAGCTGTTGGCATTATTAGCAAGCACAGAATTACTAAAACAAGAAATTTGAGCCAATGCTCACGAGACGCGCGAAAGCCTATAGCAGTTCCTGTTCACAAACTGTCAGTCTATCTCCAGCCATTTCGTTGCGACTTTTACAGGGGTACTGCTCTTTGATGCCGTCATGCGCAGGTTTTCTTGAACCTAAAAAAGTGAGACTTGGATCATCGAAATCTACGTTTAATGCTGAAAATTTCATTTGCAGCTTGTCCATGTCTATCTCAATTGGTTTGGGTGCAATTTGCTTTTGAATTGTATCTCGCAGCTCGAAGTCGCCAAAAAGTCCATAAAAACCCCTATTTTAGCGTTCAAGGTCATCCAAGGTCATTGAATTTGGTGGCAGTCGAGAGCCAGTGTACGACTTCCTATTTGTAATTAATAGTAACCTAGGCCCTATCTCGCACCGTTATTAAGATACAGCGATTTATTGACTAGAAATCGCAATTTTTTCCTACCCCCCTCTCATTTAGCGTCCTCGTTCAGGGTGACCCTCTTTGAATTTATGGAAGAGCTTTACGGTTCCTGAAACTAGAGTCTTCCAGGCAGCAGACGGTGAAAAATTGATAATTCTAGCTTGCACTGTTTTTGACTGATTCACCCGTGTGACAGACAGATGGACGGACAGACAAACAGACAGAATTGCGATGGCTAAGACGCACTGAAAGCAGTAGCTGCTTTCGCGCGTTTCGGCAGTGCAAGTACATAATATTATAGTTCAAACTTAGTACACATATAGTGTGTTATATACGACATAATGTATGTGTACTAGGTTTCAACTATATATAACTATAATTTTTACATGCCAAGGCTAGCATAGCTATGGTGCGTATTAGCTACGGTAATTCTGTCCGTCTGTCTGTCCTGGTGTCACATCCCGGTACCGTTCCAAGCCCAGGTGAAATCGGGTTTTTACTGTATGATAGCGTAGATTCTCTAGCATTTTGGAACAAAATTTTGTGCCCCTAGGTCGAGGGGGTTTCCACGAATGAGGAGGCAAAAGAGGGGCACCCCCTTTAAAAAACGTTATTTTACCGGCATTGGGTCGTCTAATGCGAAAATGGTTGCAGATATTTACAGACATGCTGCTTATCATAACAAGCACTGGCAACAAACTTCTTAGGAATGTCAACATCGATGACCTTGAATGACCTTGAACCCACAAAATAAGGGGTTTTAGTGAATTTTTCGCGATTTTGGGCTGTGACACACATTTCAAGAGTGAATTGCGCTGAAATGGCTGGAGATAGACCGAGACAACTTGCGGACAAAATTTTTAGCATTGAATGTCGATTTTAGCAGTTGGAAGTCCAGACTCTCTAGATTCAAAGAGGCCTGCGCAGGCGGGTGTCAAACAGGGGTACCCCTCTAGAAAGTGGTTATTTATCTGCTGTTGGCTTGTCTGTCATGAAAATGGTTGCAGATAGGCACAGACATGTTGCTTACCATAACAAGCACTAATGGTGTGCTTTTTAATGGTATCAGCATTGATAACCTTGAACCCTAAAATAAGGGTTTTTAGTGATTTTTTGCAATTTTTGGCTGCAAAAGCAAAATACGGGTGGAGATAGACCAAGATTACCTGCGAACAGGAACTGCTATAGGCTCTGGCACGTTTCGTGAGCATTGGCTCAGATTTCTTGTAACAAACACTGTTCAGTTTATACATGGTGTAAGGGTGACATTGTGGTTAGATATTTGAAACTACACTTTTCTTCTTCTTCTTTTCCAATAATGCACATATCCTCTTGCGAGTAATGTCGTACACATATCATAATATAAAAATTCCTACTTCACAATTACACAGTCAGCCTTCAAGCTCATCTGAGACAAGCTGACATTAACTTTGAACAGTTTAAACAGCTACTAAAGTCTTTCTAGTTCAGACATGCTCCATTGCATAGCGTGGCTAACTGTTAAACTGTGACTATTAAGTTATTTTATTTAGTCACTTACTTACTTACTGTGTTTGTTGATATGAGGCAGTGCTGAGCATAGTAAGACGTTGAGTCTGTACAAGGATGGTCTCGCCAGCTTCACAGCTATGAAGGTTTATCTTGCTATTGATGACTATTATCTCTTAGAGGGTAGCTACCTGTGCAACTGTTGCACAACAGTAGGTACTGTCTGAACACGTGTGGGTAGCGGTTGCTGTGAAGTTGACACATGTGTGTGTAGTCACATAGTCGCGGATGCTGTTAGAAGTTATCTGCTGTTGTGCAATAGTCGTGCAATAGTTGCTCTCTTAACACCATCATAGTTATTAGAAACTGCCTCTTGGTGCTTAGTACATTTCATTCGTCAAATAAACCGAGTCATTTAGGTCATTATTCTTTCCGACCAAAGTAAACCTTTTTTGTCATTGAGCGTTTATGAAGTAAGTAAGTAAATCAATTTTTAAACCACCATAATCACTAAGTTAATCTGAACTGGAAGATGTTTGCTGAAGTTTACTAGGGATTATCACTAGCAGACACTGAGGCAGTAAGACTCACTATAATGTGAGTGGACATGCAAAAAGAACATAAAGCAATGAACCAGAGAGAGGTTAGTTAATAGTAAGTGAAACTTGAAGCAGTTTGGATGAGAATGAGCATATAGCTCTGATATGGTAGAAGCATACAGACATCGCTGCTGGTAAAGGTAAGGTGGTAGGCCAGTTTCCAATGCTCTGAACATGAAATGCGGTGAGTTTAAACTTTATGTGCTATTCCATGTACTGGAAGCCAGCTTACAAAGGAGAATTCGGTTTAATTAGTTGCTAACTTTACAAAAAATGCACTTTACATTAAAGTAGTTATAATTTCTGAATCAAACCAAATATTGTTATGAAAATTGCAGGATATGTGGCTTGAATTCTTATATGTAAATCCTGTCAATTTGGTAACAGCAGGTCTGCTACACTTACCATACGGAGATATAGAAATTTTAATAGGGGATTGTTTTTTATTGGTGTACCCTGTATTGTGATTACGGATTAAAGGTATGTCATGTTACCTACCTGTGAGCTTTGTAATTTAAAGCAGGTTCTGGTGGCTGTTTGCAGAAACCCAGCTCAGAACTACGGAGCATCGATGTGGGATCACACTGTGTTGCCTGCCACCCAACGCATGTGAATGTGCCCCACCTTAATCCCAGCCAGGCCGGCCCTTACTGGATTTACGTACTTCAAAGGGATGAAAGGCTGAGTTGATTTTGGTGGTTGGTTATGTACTGAAGTGGTATACGTAGACAGTCAGGATTATGTACTGTGGTAATGTCATGCAGTATGTTGCATGTTCAGGAATTTCTAATATATACGTCATTGCAAGACTCGGCCGAGACAGTGCCATCAGGATACAACAGCAGTGATGGGGTGTCAGTGTGGAGACAAGCTGGCAAACTAAAGGTACGTATAGTAGTAGTACAGTCTAGTAGTGGTAGTAGTAGTTGTTGTTGTTGTTGTTGTTACTATGGGTTGTTGTAGGTGGATGGTGATAAGCCAATGTATGCCTGACTGATATCAATCAGTCATTATGTGACATTGTCATATCTCAGCAGTAGACTACTGGTCGTTGTAGTTGTTGGTGCATCAAAGGTGGGCTTATGTCCCTGGTGGATGCCTGTGTGTTTGACTGTTATCAGTCACTAGCTGATAGCAACACATCTCAGCAGTAGACTACTGATAATAGTAGTTGTAGTTGTTGTTGTCGTAGTAGTTGTTTATAGTAGTGGTGGTGCATTGTAGGTAGATGTTGATAAGCTAATGTGCCTGGTGGATGCCTGTGTGCCTGACTTGTATCAGTCTCTGGCTGATAGTGACACGTCGCGCAGTTCTTCCATCAAGCGAGTTCGTCGTGCAGTCGACCGCACCATCTATTACCTTGACAGATGCATTGACATACAGAAGACGCTGCCTGTAAGTACTTGTAGTAGTAGTTGTTGTTGTTGTTGTGGTACTGGGTAGTCGTAGTAGTCATAGGTCAAAAGGTCAAGGTCGTGACCCCGTTATTTTCGTGGCATCAGTTAAACTTTTTAATTTTTACCACTGGCCAACACGCGTCACTCATTTAATTTATATGGACTTTACTGTTAGCTATCGAGATGCATTAGACAGACTCTGTTTTTGTTTGAACAGTATCTTGTTAGAACTGCCAATACTCCTGCCTATGCACCATTACAATGGCAAGTTATTACAATTTTAGATTTAGGTTGTTTCAGTGTTTTATGTTTTATATTAGGTTTCTCTGTAAAGGCTGGACTTTTTGTTTCATTGTTGTAAAGGTGAAACATACTGTTCCATTATTTTGCGTATGTATGTGCATGTTGCCTGTAAAGGCCATCCCCGAAATGACCAATATTGTGTCAGGCTTGACGTTAAACCCTACTCACTCACTCAGTTACATAACAGACCAGATGTGGAATGTTTTTTTCAGTAATATTTTGAAAGCATACCAAAAAATGCACCAATATTTTTAGGGTTTAGTAAAAATTTTATGAATGGAGATTTCTTAAGGATTCATGTCAACTGAAAGACAGGATTGTTTCGTGTTTAAGTAAAAGCTAGTGTTAAACTGATCAATAGCACTGCTTTGTCAGTCAGGCATGTTGTGTTATTTGTAGGGCTGTAGAAATTACCAATTAATTAAACGATTAATTTTTAAAAAAATTAGTCTATTAACAATTTTTTTTCAGTGAGTACAAAATTTTTAAAAAAATTTTTATGAGCCTAAAATGACTGATGATCAACATTTGTAGTCTGGTTTTGTTTTGCGTAGAACATGTCGTCAAGATTTGTGTTTGAATAGTGCAGTTTAACAGTCTGCACAGTGCATGTAGGCTATATCATCGTCACTTTCCTTTATTTTGCAAAAAAATACAACAACAACTATTAGCTAAATTTTGCAGTTCTAGTGGTCTTTCTTGACTACAAAGATGTGTCAAAATTAACCACTCAATTTTATTTACTTTTTGGAAATTAAGCGATTAAAAATTTGTTTATTGGTAGCAGCCCTAGTTGTTTGTGATTGTGAATGTAATTGACTGAACACAAACTGATTTTGCTATTAGTGTTACCATTACTTCTACTACTAATGCTTCTGCTTGTGCAGAGGCTAAGTGATACGCAAGTAATAGGAGTCGTCCAGGGTGGATATGATGTAAATGAACGTCGCCGATCAGCAGAAGAAACTGCAAAAAGATCCGTAGCTGGTACGTCATCGTTATTTCTGCTACAAGTGTGCAGTCATCCTAGTAGGCCACATCTAAAGGTCAACCGAGTTTTCTGTTTTGGCATCAAGTCTGATGTTGAATGCAGTTCTGGTGTTATTTTGGTTTTTGGCAGGATTCACTTTAATGGGGATCGGTTTTGGCCAAAGCCGAATGGTTTCGGTAGTGAATAATCAAAAGTGATAGCAGTGGTCACAAGTGAGAGACCAACGTATCTGATCTATCTGTTCTTTGGTCTGTGTTTTAATTAATTATTTACATAGAAACTTCATGAAAGATCAATTAAGACACTTAGGCACGTACGTACAAACAACAGTTTGGCAGTATTTTTATATTATAGTCACATGTGTGCATCGTGTAGTATAATGGTGATTTGCATTTGTGTTAGTGTATTATCTGCAACAGCTGGCTTTGGTTTCAACCATGACTGGATGAGTTTCGGTTACAGTTTTGGTGCACATAGGCCGTCGTCATTTCAGTTACGCCCGAAACTGAAAAATCCAGTTTTGATCCATCTCTAGCCGCATTGTAGTGGTAGTGGTAGTGATGATAGTAGTTGTTGTTGTCATCATTGTTGTTGTATGCTACTATCTGTGTTATATTTGTAGGGTTTTCACTCGAAGGCTTTCATTCATTCGGTCCAGCTGTTGAACACTTACACATCTCTGACATAGAAGACATCCTCTCTGCCACGCTAGTGAGTCACAGTAGCAGTAGTAGTCACACGCATGAGTCTACCTACTACACTGCTGAGTGCTTAGGCACCCACTTTATGGGGCACCCCCTCAGCCAAAAACTTTGTTGGGACAATGCCGCCATGGGGTTGGATTTCTTGACAGTTTTGCAGCCGTAGAATGAGCAAGTTTTTTCGTCACTCAACATCGATGCAAGTTGCCAGCTTGCCGTTTCAAATAGTACAGTTTAAATGCGAATGTACATGCCAAAATGTGCACAGTTTCACGCTCAAAATTTACCCAAAATAGTTTGTTGGTTGTGTTGTACCTAAGTCGTCATCGTGATGTTGTTGTTTGTGGTTGTTATTGTTGTTCTTGCAGTGTGCATTGCCGGCTGACAGGCCACGTCTACTCCCAGGGTGTTGGTCTCCTAGCAGTATTCTGCGTGAAGTGCGTCTTGGTGTTGACGTCTTTGATTCTTCGTTTCCTTTTTTCCAGTTCAGCTAGCCGCAGTGTATTGCAACAACAACAAGTGACCAAAGTTATTTGGTATAATGTAAAACTGCTGATTGGTGCTTCCCATTGGTGAATCATAGACAATTTGGCTGGGGATTTAACTTCCAAAACCTCCAGAACCTTTGGGGGTCAGGTACCTGATTTAACACAATTTGTCAGTGGACCCCATAGGTGTACTGGCTAAATGTCATGTAAATCTGGCGAATTGTTTAAGCATGGTGCATGACAGATGAGGGAGTATGCTATGCAGAAATGGTTAGCTGTAATTGCTTGTGCTAGTGCGATTTTGCCTAATAATCACTTCCAAATATTAAAAAAAATTGGCTTTTAATTACATATTCTTTGTTAGTCGTGATGTAAAGGTGACATTGTAAAATGTGTTGTGACGACTGGATTGCTTGTATCAAACGGTGCCATCAGTTGCTGTGACGCTGTCTGCTTTAATGATGCATTTCATTTCATTCACTGTTTGACAAAATGTTCATCGCTACAACCTAAAGTAACTCGGGACGTGTCTCACAAGACGGAAACTCAAATATCTTGCAAGCTCTGTGTGCTGGTGCATTTTCTTGCTGGAACGTGTAAAAATCAGTCTAACCCCATATGTGCATAAATGCGATTGATTTGGATTTTCTTGGGCTGAAACATTGAAACGTAACAGTTTTTCATCAGTGAATCAGATGAAGTTTTCCATTAAAGCATGATAGCAGTGGATGAGACAAGCAAGCTTGTTGTCATTGTGTGTGTCACAACACCTTTCGTAACGTCACAGTAACATCATGAATATCAAAGAATAATTAATTGCCAGCTAAATTTTGTTTAGATATTTGGAATTCTACTACAGCTGCTAAAGATTTTGTGCAAATTTATTGGCATTTAACATGAAAGACAGAAAAGGGTGCCTTTTCGTCTGAACACTCTAAAGCAGCAAAGTTCCGGTGTCTGTTAGCATTTGTAACTATGCATGTGTGAATTCTTGACAAGCAGCACTGCAGATATCCGTACACAGTGACAAGCCGTGGGTCCGCCCTGGTGTTTAGATGCACCACCAAACTCCCTAATGGTGATGATGTCACTGATGACGATGATGATAATGTCTACGAGATTTCACTGAAAGACAAACGGTTTGTCTCTTGTTTTTGATGTTGTCATTCGTGTTAACTAGAGTTGTTGAGCGATAAATTCTTCAATCATACGTGTTAATTGATGCTTCAATTGACAGGAGTATTTATGTTGTAGGTTGCCGTCAGTGAGCGACTATGCTACGCATCTCATCTACAAGATGCGACCACTGTTGAACTTGCCAACAAAGTGTCACATCATTTTTAGCATAGAAATCTATTTTATTAGCTTGTCAACTGAAAATTATTAGTCTACTGATGGAAGTGCAACATAACAGTAAATTTGTAGAATATTATCTGGTTGCAAAATAACCACAGTTTAATTGAATAGTGGAATTTTTGCTTCATAGAATTTATGTATGTGCATTAATTTTTAATGGCTTTCATTTTTTAATCACAATTAATTCTTTAACACATTAAGTTAGCGCATTAATTCGACAGCATCTGCCTACCTATATACTGTATCAGGAGGTGAGCAGGGGCACCCCTATTTTTTGGTTTTTCTGGTCTGAAAGTTATCTGTCAAAAATACGAAATTTGGATTGGGAATCCTCATTTTATGGAATTTACCAAGTTGAAATTTTGAGCACCCAAAACCTTCTCTGTTGGAAATGTGCAGCTGTCTATGAGAAAATTGCAACTTGATGCATTGAGATGTTTTTTCCCATTTGTGATGAATATCTACGGTAACAAAGCAATATGTTGAAAGAGGGAGATGTCTTTGGGTTTGTGTCTAAGTGAAGGGACATTAGTTTGAAAAGTTATTGTATATCTAACTACAACGTCGCTACTGAACAGTTGGTAACATTATAATGTTAATGTCAAAATTCTGAAACCGACATCGTTGTTTCGTTGGAGTATTACTATGCAGTTGTCTTTACTGTGGGGGCCACAGCTGGTGCTCTGTTGTTAATATTTTTCACAAAATAACAAGTGGTATCAAGTCCTGATTATGTGTCGACCTTTGTACCATAATTTGATGTTGAACCAGGATTGTTATTGGAGTTATTTGAAAATGTATCAGAGGTCCGGTTTTTAGAGACACAGTGTATATTTCTTGTACGGTAAACATGTGATATTGTGTGCTGCAGTTACATGGACGACTGTGAACCAATTCTGACTGGCTGCACTTGCTACACTTGTCGGACTCAGACACGGGCCTACGTGCACCACCTAGTGGACACCTCCGAACTACTGGCCAGTGTATTACTTATGATGTGAGTACTGGTACTAGTAGTAGTCAGCATTGGCGTCACTCGAATTAGGAGGTGAAAATTACTCATAATTGGTAGCCACTGATGTTATGTTACGTGATAGAAGTCTTTAGTGGGTTCAGGGACAAAACGCTAGGCTTAAACTTACTAGGAAAATCAGGACCTACTGCACTGATCTCGTAAGAATTTCTTAAGATGTTTCTAAGTTTCATTTTCTGTGGCATCAACGTAAGGTTAGATTAGCAAGTTTTTCTGAGAACTTGTTAGGAAATATCTTAGGGTAAAAATTATTGGAGCAACAAATTTTTATTGACTGATTAATAGATTGATTGTTAGATAAATGTGTTTGAGAATTTAATTAAGATATAATATTGTTTGATTGCAGACACAATTTGCATCATTATTTTGCGTTCTTTCAAACAATTCGTGATGCCATCTTGTCTGATATCAATCTATCATTACTCGAGCACCAGTTGCGGTCATATGAACAGCAACAACCAATCAACGACGAGCTTCAGTCAGGTGTGACCGAAAGCAGCCAATCAGAAACAAACATTCTGTCATGTGACCAAAAACAGACAGTCATGGACGAACTTCAGTCATGTGATGTTGTATGAAAGTGATTTGTATTTAAATGACAGTGATTTTTATGCTGTACTTTGGATCAAGTGCATCTACACCGTATAAACCTTGGAGCAAATGTTCTATCCACTAAAGTAGGGCAAAGGTTCTGCAGCTTTTTAGGGAGGGACTTAGCTTAATTGGTGTAATTTTGGACTGCAGTCATATAATCTATTCTCTATATAGTTTGCTACCAAATGCATTTTCTCAAAATCAACCTACTAACCTAGTGCACAAGACAGTGATCTCTAGACAGCCTGTGGGATATAACGTAAAGACCCTTTGCAAAAGAAATGGGGAAAGGAGGAGAGGAAAAGAAAACAAGGATGAGGACGAGAAAAGAGTGGAAGGAGTGATATGGGGATTTGTAAGTTGACTGGTTGAGGGCTTTGCGATAGAGGGACTTGAAATAGGGGGATTTGCTCCAGGAGCTCAGACTGTGCTATACACTGTAGTTGCTTGTTTTAAACAGTTGCCCCCACTAAGTGTTAGTTTGTCGGGAAAAATTTTTTGTTCGAAAATTTTTGTCCCAAAATACGAAATTTGGGGATAAAATCTTACATTTTATGATGTGAGAGAGGATAATTTGAAGGCAAAATTGAGATTATTGTTAGGCTTAATCTTCTCTGGCGACAACTTAATTGCAGCTGTCTGTCTGTCTGAAAATTGCAACATGCCACACGGCATGTATCGCAGTTAATGTTGACGATTTATGTGTTGTTGTCCAATCAGTCGCACACACACACATGTATGTCTTCTCAGAAGCCACACATGCGCTGCTGCAATTTCCGCTTTGTCTTGCAGTTGGCCTACAGCGCATGTCGAATCGACCAGTTATCTGGATGCGCACTGCGCAGTGATAGGAAGCTGTGTTGTAGCATGACAGTGGGGAGTCGGACGTACGATCACGAGTTCGTGAGTTCCACTGGACTCGGTTCTGATCGCTGTCAAGTAGATAGGCCTATTTTGATGGATGGGTGACTGTCTGCAGAGAGGTACACTATTCGGTCAGCCTACGCTTATATAACCAACAGCAACCACCCACGTCAACTCGACATAGGCCTAGCATCCATCCCTCTGACGTAGGTAAATCGAGTACCGGCTGGGAGTAAGACGGAGGCGTTCAGTTCTGCCGGGTAACAGGTGTGATTTCATCCTCATAGGTGACCCAATCAGGCAGTCAGTCCAGAATTTTCAAAGTGGCCGAGGTGACACTAGTTTTCATAGTTTCTTTGACATCATTTTAGCCTATGGGCCTATGGGCCTACGTCATTTTGCTAGTCGTCAAATTAGTGTCCGATGGAATCGCACACGCTCAAGAACCAAGTAGCCTAAGTAGGCCTATAGAATTATCTTGACGTTGATTCTCATCATTTGAACGCAGTATGTCTTAGTTGGTATCGTCGTTGGTCCCATCAACGAAGTTGATCACCGCCCGGCCCGGTTAGTACTTGGATGGCACTGGCAGGATGGGTGAATGTAGCAGGTGGGTAAACCATCTCGGTATGTAACCAGCTGCCCAGGACAACTCAGCTTCACCATTCCTCCATGTGTAAGCGCAATAAGTACCAGCAAACGCTGGGACGACAACAGGCACACTGCACGATGCAATAGCCCCGAAGCCCGCGTATCCATGGTCTCGCAGTGTAAACTGGTGTGTGGGTCGGCGCGGGAAGTTCTTCACATTTACCTGTACTTTTTACTTGGCTGCATAGTCGCAACTGGCGTGATTATTGTGATCACTGTGTTCGTCTTTCAACTTTTGGAAATCACTTTGTGACAGAGTGTAGGACATTTCAATACGTCAGGTGTGATTTATCAACTTCATACACCCGGTCGGTCAGTGGCGTCTTAACAAGGCAGGGGACGATTCCTACCCTTCTCAATTTAAGCCTGTCGGAAAATTTTTATCGGGAATTTTTCTTACAAGTTTCTAAAGTACGTAATTTTGAGCTGGAAGTTTCCAGTTTGGAGAAAGTTAGGGCGTAATAGTAAATTTGAACACCAGTATCTCATTTGTCAGATAAATGTCACTTCTTGCCTTACCCCAAACCTTTCTATCCGACGACGCTGACCGTTTCAGCCAGTCAATCTTGTGTTGATTAGCGAGTGCTTGCATGTGCAATAGCGCTGCCGAACCCGAGTCGAATGACTCGTTGACTCCTGCACCGTACTGTCCTATTTTTGACGCGCTACAGTTATGCTGTATACTGTAGGCGTCTATGGCACGATGTGTCGTCTGTCTATCTGTCTGTAACGGATGTGTTGTGGCTAAACGGCGGGTCGTAGAGGAAAACTTTTTACCCGATTAATTAGCTCTGTGTCTTAAACTTACAGGGTGTGCCAAAAAAACTGGCACAATGTTTTTATACGCCAATAACTTCATCAAATATTAACCGATTTTCAAAATTCTCCTTTCACTGTCAAAATCAGGAGAAAATTTATAGTAACATTATGACTAAAGATCTCACACACCTCAAGTCTGTCGCTACACTACCTAGTGAAATATCAGCGTTTTAAAAGCAACAATTGAAAACAATACGATAGCTGTAACAACGCATTGTCAGAAATTAACAACCTGTTTATTGTCTCAGTTATTGTCCAAAGTAACTGTCACATCTTGCAGTTTTCACATCAAATGTTCAATGTGTCCGCCTTGCTGCTAGACAACGCACTCTAGCCGGCGACGTCACTGACTACTGGCGCGATTAACCAAACGCTGCGACAGTTTGCCCCACTGATTGATGATCGCCTGCTTTTAGTAGCTAGTTGATTGTCATGAATTGTTGACGTTGATTGTTCAACGTTGATTACGCAATTAGTGTCGTCGCCGGCTTGAGGGCGATGTCTGAAATTTCACAAGGTAGTGTAGCGACACATATTAGGTGTGATGGGATTTTTAGTAATAGTATTACTATAATTTTTGCTTGATTTCGATAATGAAAGAATTTTAAAAATTGGTTAATATCTGACGAAGTTATTGGCATATAAAAACATTGTTGTTTGGCCCACCCTGTAGGCACCCAAAATTTAAGCGATCTATATGCAATGGGAACATTTTCAAATTCAGGGTTGAATGGAAGGGATTGGGAAAATGTCAACGGATAACTGGCCGTATCTCGGAAACGGTGAAATATACCGTCTAGATCGCTATTAGTCACTAATACGAAGTGGCATACGCCCTTTCAGATTAAATGAAAATCATTGACCTTGGAAGACCAGTGACAACTTGTACGGTCGGCTATCTTAGTGACAGCTGGACTTCTCGTTGTAACGTGCGATGTTTTGTTGTACGTGTAGGCACGCGCTTAGCTCCCGCAATCGGCGTCGCTGACTGTCTTGCAGTGACATATGGGCTACAATACAAAAGCCGATATTAGACTAGCTCTCGGCAAGCATATTATGCGCATGCGCAATGACGTCTCGCTCCCACTGTCTGCAGCTGCTGTCTCAATACACAGACGACTGACGACTCAACTCTACATAGACGACAGAGTGACAAGACAAGTAATTTGAGCAAGGCTCACGTGACGCGCGACAGCATCGGCAGGGGCAAACGGGCCTAATGCAGATTGCCTAGAATACGCACTCCACAGTTAATCAGTTAATGCAACAATTCTGCGTACAACAGCTCAAATTCTTTTCTGCTCACTTTGCTCGCAGATTGCTTGCAACGCCCGCTTTTAAATTTGTGGCGCCGCTTTGGTCAGTTTATTCTCCGAAAAATAATTAAAATTGTTGCCACAATTTCATATTTTAAGGCTATAATACGCCAAATTCGATTTCGTATGGGGCAGGGGCATACTGCTCCCCTAGATCCCCAAGCTGAAATTTAATGGTCTTAATTCTAAGGGAAGGAGGGAAAACAGGGGAAAGCCCGGGAGAAGAAAGGGAAAACAGGGGAAAGCCCGGGAGAAGAAAAAAAGGTAAAAGGATTGTATGGAAAAAGCTTCAGCTTCTGGGGGACTTCGTCCCCAGACTCCCTATCGGGGCTTTGCCCCTGGACCCCACTGGGGGACTTCGTCCCCCAGACCCCTCACTTCACTTCACTGCACTATAGCTGAATCTACAGACAAAGAAAACTTTATTCAATTTCACTTTCAGCGTGGGTCAAGACCAAGTATTCCTAGATTAACTAAGTAAACCACCACTGTCCGTTTCTGTGGTCTCAAATGTGCTTTTCGAAGTGATTGATAAAGTTTTCAATAAACGTTTTAAAAAATAAAAAAGTTAAAAACGTAGAAAAAAATAAAAAAGGTGAAAAACGTTTTTTTTTAAATTTATGGTTTAAACTGTACCAAATTTGCCAAAATGGTCAGTTTATTCTCTGAAAAATAATAAAACATTATTGCCACCAGATCTCGTCTTTTAAAGCGAAAATGCACCAGATTCAATTTCGGATGGGGCTCCGCCCCAGACCTCGCTGGGGAAGCTCACATCTCTCCCCAGACCCCCTATAGCTGCATTTCAGGGGTCTTACTTCTAAGGAAAAGGAGGGGGAAGAGAAGACAGGGGGAGGGAGAGGAGAAAAACAAGAGGAACGTATCGGGGAAGGGAAAAGAGGGAAATCAAACGAGATCCCCAATACACGTTTCTGACTACGCCACTGACAAAAAGGACGGGGAAAGGCAACGAAAAGCAACAGAACGGAAAGGATGAAAAAAATTAAGGAAGGGGGGAGGGCGTCAGAGTTAAGGAGAAGGTTGCCTCCAAGCGCTGAGGAGGGATGGGCGCCCCTGTCGTGCCTTATATTTCAGCCAGACAGGCCGGTACTCGTTTTGTCTATTCCGGAGGGATGAAAGGCTGAGTTGTTGAGTTGACCTTAATTAGTGTTGGTTATTTCCTGTCCGCATGACTGTCACCCATCAGAGTATAACAACCACTTGATAGCCACCCGATCGGACGCCGAAGTTCTCGGACCGACACCCTATACCGACACGCCACTACGCTTACCGTGTCTTGCCCGTCTGTCTATCTGTCTGTCTTTTAGCTTTAAAAAACGTATAAAAAGTGCAGATTTTTTAGAACAAAAGTAACTGGTGCACCGATTGTTTTTCGCTTAAAAGATAGAGGTCACAGAACGTCATAAAACCTGAAAATCACGCGAATTTAACGACAGTGTCTACTTACGGCCGGCGTATCGCGCGCTGGCTCACTGCACACTAGACGCTGTGGACGTGTAGTCGTGTACGCATAACTAGACGGGCGGCCGCATGCTTGTCTGCACAAGGCCTGGCGGCATCTTTGCTTGTTAATATTAGAAACATAATAAACTGGATTATCATCAGATCGCACCCAGTCTTGCCTACTGTGGCCATCAAACCGATGACTATCCCGTCGAATGTAGCGTACCCCAGAGGTCAGTGCTAGGACCGCTGGCATTTATCGCTTACACCGGCGAAGACAGTACTGACATCATCCAGCAGCACAGTGTGCATTTTGAGTCATTTGCTGATGATACGCAGTTGCACGCAAGTGCCTTCCCTGCTGACGTTTTAGTTGTTCGCCAGCGTCTGTTAGAATGGTCTGCCGACGTCATGAGGTAAAGGTAAAGGTCAGAATATAGCTCTTTAGAAGATTGAATCCTTCACAGAGCGTTACTTGTCATATGGGATCACACAGCTGCCAGCCGACACAGCTGTGCTGCTCGCTGACTCCAGCTAAATGCCAACAAAACTTAAGAAAATACTGGTCGGATCTGGGAATAATCTGACGAAAGTCGTCAGCCGGGATCTCACACTGACGACTGGCACGCAAATCATCAAGCTTACCACTGTGGTGCGATCTGGGAGTGTGGCTTGATAGTGAACTTTGATTGAAGCAACATTGAAGCAAGAAACCCACCTAACAATACAAGACTGTGATACCATGAATGCGGTAATTCAGAAATAGGAACTGGTTCATGTTCAGCCTGCAGCAAATCTCACAATTGTTGTAATCAGCAGCGACACGATCCGCCAATACATGATCCGGCTGTCAGTATACTTATCAATTAAGTAGAGTTGATTATCCCTCCGAAGGTGGTATTCGAGTATAGCCTAATGCAACTTGACTTCGTCTAACTACAGTCTCCAGCTTTTATTTTATTTTACTGATTTGTAGCTTTTTGCAGCTGTGTACTGTGTAGTGTATTTTAAACTTCATTGCCTTCTTGGGAACGATTTTTGTCCGCCACTATGGATGTCACACGGCGAACGATTTGTCACAGATATGAGGAAGTTGCTAGGACCGGTCGTCTCGGTTCGTATAGACGCCGGTCAGTGCAGGTAATCAATTCTCGCATTCTACTCAAATTCGCTGCCGACTGCTCGGATTCAGGCATGCGTGATAATTCTTCGTCTGTCACCAACAGCTGTTCAAGCTGCCTAGCCGACTGTGCGGTCACTGCAAATGTATAGGCCTATTAGACGCCAATTTATTGACCTCATTTAGCCGGTTGTTGGTCGCGAATTAGCCTATAACAAGCCCTGCAGCGCCAGTCATCAATAGGCGCCGCTAAGCCGCCGAGAAACTTGGGACCAAGCTGCAAAAAATTCATTGTGCTTAATCACGTCGTTTGCTACAACCCAGTTTATGGCGCAACGGGAAATTCGTAATAGGCCTATGCTTTAACATGCTACAGTGCATTATGGTCTGTTTTTGACACGGACGAACAAGGCAACCATCTCATCATATTAGTTTGACGCCACTGCAACTGTTTCACACGCAGACCACAACGACCTTCGATCAATTATACAACACACTGACACAGTGACACAGACAAAGAGCACAGACGTGCAGAGAGACAGAACGACATGCAGGCAGACAGACAAACAGACAGACTTACAGTGTGACAGAGAGGAAGATCGCATTGTCAAGTTGGCACCAAGCTAATTAACGACTTTTGGTTTCAGCGTCCTCCGATGAGCACCGACACGTGCGTCCTATGTTACTGTCGGCGCCTGCGATAGTGCGAGACACAAACAACTCACTGCTAGTTTACAAATAGGCCTGCTACAAGCACTACTACTACTATCTCGCTGTGGTTTAGCACTTTATCAAATGCGAAGAAATTTAAAGCTAAGCGGTCTCAAAGATGCACTAAGATCTATCCTTGCAGATCACACAGGCCTAGGCTTATTGTTATCATACGCACCTTTAAGCATTTTCAGTACATTCAAACAACGGCGTCGTGGGTAAAAAAAATTGCCGGGGCAGAAAGATGCAATTTTCCGACAGACAGTTGTGAATGTTTGACAAAAAAGATCATGATTGCTCAAAATTTTAATGATGTCCTTAATGTTTTTCCAAATGGCGTTTTTAGCACCCCCGAATTTGCGTATTCTGACGAAAAGTTTCCTCGACAATTTTCTGACCCAACCCAAAATTAAGGGAGGCAACTGCAAGCTCCTTACCTCTGTCACGACACCACGGCATTCAAGCTTATTAAGAAAGCCGACAATAACGAAAGCCTTAAGCTTATTCCACCACTTGCATTGCATTGGTTGTGGTTTTGTTGTACAGCAAGCAGCAGTGCAACGTTCTTCACGCGTCACGATGTTTTGGTGATTTGTTGCTGATCGGCACGTGGACTTGCTGTTTGCAACTTGTTGCAGATTTGCTTTAGGCGTTCGATTTATTGTCAGTCTGTTGTAAAACGCAATTGTCATACGAAAAATCGACAAAAAATCAGAAAATAAAAAGCCCAGCTATCGCAAAAATATTCGACGTACTGGATGTCAGTGACCTTCAAGGTGATCCAAGGTCGATTATTTCCATGTCATTTGAAAGCCAATATGCCACTTCTTATTAGTGATCAGTGGCAATCTAAGCCGCATCTCGTTTCCGAGATATGGCCAGTCTTTCGCTGAGAAACGCACGTTTTTGGGCCAACCGCTAAGCTGTAAGCGTAAAGGTCGGCCCTTTGTCGTGGTTGTCGTCTGTTTATCACGGATGTATTGTGGCTAAACAGTGCAAGAAAGGGCTTAAGTTGCTATTTATCACCAATAAAAAGTCGCATACTGGCTTTCAAATTACATATAAATCGATGATCTTAAATGACCTTGAAGGGTCATAACGCACTATGGACAGTGGCGTCATTTCAACAAATTGTTGGGGTCTCAGTGATCCATGGGGGGTTTCAGTCTACGTATAGTATTGTCTTTGCAGCAGTAACACTGTTTCAAAGGTACGATGTAAATTTTTCGGGCGTCGTAGACCCCTCCAGCCCCTTCCCAAATGACGTCCCTGAATATGGGATAGAACGTTTCAAGCGCATAGCCTACCACGGTAAACGTTAGGCCGCAATTGTACTGGGAAGTAAAGTACCAGGATACAGGAGAGAACAGGTCGACCACGAACAATCTGTATTAGCACAGTCAACAAAGACCTCGACAAAGGATGAGGCTCACCTGGGAGGAAGCATTTCTTGACTGACACGGATGGCGTCGAAGCGTGGTCCAATTACTCCAATGTGTCCGTGTGATGCGGGATGAATTAAAGTCAAGGTCAAAATAGCTTGTAAACTAGGAGAAGGTGGTAATAAAGCAGAATGTGGGAATGACGCCTTCGCTTGTTCCAGGAAAACCCCCGTTCCTCGCTGTTTTACTAAACAGTGTGAAAGACCAGGCTTCTTATCAAACGGTCGTTTTTAGTTGTTCGTTCCCGCTCGTTCGTCTAGTAGACTTGACGCTCGTATCAACTAGTTCTGGCAACTGTGGGAAAATTTTTGTTGACTAATTTTCGTTCGGAAATACAACATTTGGCGTTGTAATTTTACATGTTGGAGAAATTAAAAACAAACTTGAAACTTCGACCACAAAATATTTCGTCTGTCAGAAATTTGCAGCTGTCTGGCGAAAAATTGCAACGTCTTGCCTTCTTGCGCTCCCACCCCTCAACTTTTTTTTGACCGACGACGCCGCAGAGATGCTTAGCTGCAGAAGTTGCACGAAAAACGATTCACAATCGTCGACACAACTGCTCTGTCGTGGACATCCTGGCAATTGATCCGCTGCAGATGATCACGTACGCGCTGTGAGAGACCGTTTTCTCGTGACACGCGGCACGTCACACCAAGCAGCAGCAGCAGCGCTATAGGATGCCGACGCGTCGGCGTGACGTCAGTTTACAAACGGCAGCTCAGCCAGCGTAAGCAACAGCTTGTAAGTCATTCAGAGTGAACAGTTAGTTGTAGATGAAAATCACTGCAGAGTAAAAGTTAATATTGTTCAGAAGGAACGCTCTAGGGCGGCTACAGTGAGTAGGCCTATAGGTTCGATAGAAATTTACCGGTCATTCCACCCAGTAACTCATAGAGTGAGCACACTGTCGCGATAACATCATCGGCTGCAGGTAAACTAGCCGTAGCTTACATCAATCAGTTCTTTAGCAAGCATCTTTCAAAGCACCTAGAGCAGTACTTATAGAGACTGCATTCTTGATTTCTTGTAGAGGATCACGAGTCGAATCTTGAAACGCATGTTGTGATGCGCGTTTCGTTCATTATAGGCCTATTCACTTTATTTCGGCGTTTGATGCTCTGTTTGTCAGCGGAGCAATATGATAACTAAATCTGTTCAACCTATTTAGCCGCCTCAAACGCTTGCCACTTCTAAGCATGTTTTGCAATTTTATTTTCTGCATTTTCGTGTCCGTCATTTTTAGCCTCGGCCTCCTTCCGAAAATTATGGTGCCAACGTTTTCAACATAATTTCGTAACCAACTGATAATCATTTTTGTACCCTAAAATCTAGTTTAGTTATCAAATAAATAAAAAGAAACCAAACAAGAAAGTGCGTACGAAAAGCTGACAGGAGACGCAGCGAGCGATAACCTAATGATGGCACTTTGAGCTTTAGGAGTTTTTCAGAAAAATACGCCAGTGTAAATTTGGCACTTAAGCGGTTTCTGTCTTGTTCAATTAAGCTGTCTGTCGTTCTTGAAGTTCTATTAGGGTTGACCTACAGTGAACAGTAGCCTTATTTTATAGTTTGTTGTATCTTAAGCCCGTAATTTGCGATCTTCTGTCGTCGCGGAGACTTACAAATGTTGAAAATTGGGTCAAATTGAGCGCATTTTTAGAAAATAAAAAGCGTGAGATAATGTTTCAACGAGCGAAAAATGTCGAACCATCTCGTCGAGCCATATTTATCGTGTAAACGGGATATTATGTTTAAAATAAATAAGACCCATGCGAGATGAGTGAGACTTCAAATGTAAGGCTTAAGGGGCTGTCTACATGTGCAACTAAATCACGCATGCGAGTTGCGTGCGTGTTTTGGTTGCACGTGTAAGCAGTCCATAGGTAGCATATACAGCTTGAGCCAAGGGAAGATTGGGGCGGCAGCATAGAACAGAGGCGAATGAAAATAAGTGGCCAGTGAGATATATTCCAATGGGAACGAGCAACCGAAGCGTACGTGACTTGAAATGGTTTAGGCTTAAGCCTAATCGCCGTGACCTGAATTAGGTCGCGTCAACGCTAATTTAAAATGTATAGCTGGGCGTGCACGGTTGGCCCACAAACAAGTAAGCGATCATCGGGTTTTTCTGTAGTCTACCCGCCGTCTTCTTTTTCTGTTCAGTTTTTCTGTCATTTTAGTTGTACGTTTCGTTTCTCTGCCATGTTTGTTTGAACTATAGTTTAATTTGCTTAACAACATTTGCATGGTTCTTATCGTTCAATTGTGTTTAAACATTTGAAATATTTAAAAACGCGCATCCCTATCATAGAGTCGAGTGAATGTTGATTGCTTGAACCTGTTTGACGAACGACGAACATTGCCCAGTTCGTCAGAAAATATGTCATTTTAGTGCATTTCAGTAGATTTTCGTCCGCTGGAACATGCCTTAAAATTCTGTGGTCTAAGCGATAAGCTGAAACTTCCTACATCGATTCGGCGGGCAACTTGTGGATTTCGATAGTCTATGTCGTCCATTTGTGGCGGGCCTACAACTTGTAAGTTGTTGCCGTATCATGTTGTAGACCTATACAGCATGTTGTGCAACTAATACACAACAAATGAAACTGTGCCTGGCGACAAATCAAAGTAAGTGTAATTTGGTTTTAAAGAATGCTCTGGCTGGTGACGTCACGCGTCTTCCAGGTTTCATCGTCACTGCGTGCCATAGGCGGCGCCAGAAGGGGCAGGGGAACAGCTGCCCCCATGCCCTTGCCCTTGCCCCCAGCTCCTTCCCAGAAAAAAATGTTGGTGATTGTGCCCTCTGGTAACCATACACGTGCAAAGATGTGACTTATTAAACGTAATTTTTGCAAGACAACACATATATTTGTGATTTTTTGGTGTTTCCAAATATTACAAGAAATATTTTAGATTGTGACCAATCTAATGTACTCCTCGCGCGCGTTATTTTCTCCTGTATTCTTTTAACTGCTTTTTAGTTCCTTTCTTTTGACACTGCAAATAGCCAAATTTCATTGCCATGGCAACGAAGATAATGAGGTCACGAGTTTGACCTTTTGGGATCACGTGACGTCATTGGTCACGTGACCATTCGACTCGCGGGGGTTGACTTCCTATCGGTGGTCCAATAGTGACCATGCGTCTATCTAGCACCGTTTTGGAGATATGGCCGTTTGAAGTTCTTCCAGAAAGGCTCTTCCAGGAACAGAGGTCGGTCGTTGGTCGGTCGATCGGTTTGCAATATTACACTGACCTTGTATACTTCTCTTCGCTACGTTATGGAGTGTTTGCACGATCCAGCATTCATCCAGCTAGCTGAAAGTTCTATGGTAATTAGGAGGACGGGCGGGTTGTAACCACAGATTTAAATCTTAATGATATTGGTGATAAACATATTGGAAAGCCTATATAACACGTAGGCCTATCAGCTGTGGGCTAAGCCTAGGCCCGCCTACGGCTTAGCTGATAGACGGCGGGGTAAGCAGCTAATAGGCTGATAGGGAGCGGGGTTCCATCAGGCCAGCTCGATGTTTGTTGGACGTTTGCTGGAACTTTGCTGGAGTTTGCTGGATCGTGTAAACACCTCATTAGTAACGTAGCGCGCGAGGAAAAAAAGCAGGCAAACTTGCAGCTTCCGTTGCATGTCCAAAAGCCAAAAGTATTTCAGCTTCAGGGGGTCCCCTGACTCCTGATCAGGGGCTCCTCCCCTGGACCCCGCTACATGTTCTCGTTGTAAACAACAACTGAAATGAGGTCGGCATTAGGCCCACCCACAAAAATATTGCCCCCTGTGCACTAGACCGTTGCCTCCCCAGCTTCAGATACATAGCGCCGCCCATGCTGAGTGAACTGTCACCGTGGCTGCTACAGTGTAGGCCTAGGCCTATCACATTGCTGTTCTGTACAACTGCATTCATATCGAGCTGGCTTCAGTGCTTGACAAGCACTTCTCGATCACTTATCTAGCACATATCAGGCACTCATTATTGCAATGTGTGCTCTCTGTTCACACACTGAAATTTTATTTGCAACCGTTTTCACGCTTAATTAGTTTATAGTAGCAAAATCGCGCATTTTAAAAGGGTACCTAAATTTGGCGCCTCTCTACGCAGGACTCTTTAAATTTAAAACTTCAAAACTTAGATTGTTAAAATATGCGTTTAAAGCTAAAAATTTGATACGCATTATGTCTTGGTCTATCTCCGGTAATTTCGGTGCAGTCCTTTCTTAAAATGTGAGCTGAGCGATAGCGTGAAATCGCGAAAAAGCTCATTAAATCCCTCTATTTTGGGGGTTCAAGGTCGTCAGCAGTGCAAAAAACCGTGTGTTCTCTGTTTGTCATTAAAAAAACAAAAAATGGAGTGAGCATACCATTGGCCTGACCGTACTAAGTAAGGGGGCCATAAAAGCTATAACAAGAAATCTGAGCTAATGCTCATGAAACGCGCGAGAGCCCATAACAGTAGGCCTGTCTGTTCACAGGTAATCTTGGTCAGTCTCCATCCATTTTGTCACAATTTACTCTCCAGCAGCCAAAAATCGCAAAAAAATCACTAAAAATTCCTATTTTGGGGGTTTAAGATATTTCAAGGTTATCGATGTTGATATGACTAAAAAGAACGTTACTAGTGCTTTTTATGATAAACAGCATGTCTGTGCCTATCCGTAATCGTTTTCACGTTAGAAACGCCAATAGCGAAAAAATAGCATTTAGGGGTTAGGACTTGGACTGCTAAAATGTATATTCATCGGCAAAATTTTTTTACGCAGATTGTCTTGGTTTATCTTTAGCCATTTCATTGCAATTTTTCTTGAAATGTGTGTCGCAGCCCGAAATAGCAATAAAATTTACTAGAACTTTCTATTTTGGGGGTTCAAGGTCATTCAAAGTCATTTTGAACTATGACAGACTATTTAAATTTTTGTACACGTTGTTGTTTTGACAAGTTGCGTTAATAAACGAACACGAAATAATGATGGTGACGTTTGGTGCAAATTATTCTTCTGACGGAAATCTATCTGTATGCGCGACATGCAGGTGTCGCCGTTAACGACTATAATCGTTAATCTTTTCCGGCCTCGAAATCGTCCTGTTTAATGACTAATATCACTTAATTAGATTGCCCGTACGTCTCACATTTTAAGTTTTATTACGTAGTTGCTCAGTTATTATTGCGTAAACTTTTTCTGCGTACATTTTTGTTTTTACTTATCTATCTTGTGCTTGCGTTGTTAAAAGTTGCGCTTGTCAACTTTACATTAAACGAATATATGATGATCATTTCTTGTTTTTTGTGTTCTGTGTTTATTAGGCTATGAGCGGCACTCGCAGGCCAATAATAATTGAAACTGAATTACTTTATATACTAAAAGTTGACAGTTTTGATAATTATATAAGCTTAGGTTTTGTTTGGCAGCTTGCCGATTTTTACGCGCGACAGTACGTAGTGCACTCGTATTATAGCGCGTCTTGGCCTTGTATCGTAGAGATGCCCGGGTGTGTGCATCTCCATTCGTCACACTCTGAGATTGTATTACTTGGACCACAAAATCTTTACTGTGGGCTGCCACAAAAACTATAGTTTTGGCGACAAAATTTCGTAGAGCTGAATGAAGAGATTTTCTTTAAACGAGGGCGTCAACGATGGAAATCGAATGGAAAACATCCCCCTTAAATTTTACCGCTAATGATGGTTGCAGACAGGCACATGCTTACCATAGCAAGCACTGCTGATGACCTTGAACCCCCAAAATAGAAGGATTTAATGAGCTTTTTTGCGATTTTACGCTATCGCTCACATTTTAAGAAAGGACTGCAGACACCGAAATTGTTTGTTGATGCACACCTCCATGGAAGCGTCCAAACTGTAAAAAAAACTGTAGCAAAACATCATCAACACTAAAAATATGAAGCAGAGCCCAACGTGAGGCTGCCCGGCGCCGTAAGTTCGAT
>Ga0056128_1001264_pt1 | contig 27568 bp, 14 predicted proteins | sample WorMetLIZISLAND2_FD_71113 | JGI IMG/M metagenome (GOLD analysis project Ga0056128, IMG submission 71113) | Marine gutless worms symbiont microbial communities from Max Planck institute for Marine Microbiology, Germany - Olavius geniculatus... ... | reverse complement strand
GAATAACAAAGGATGATCGCTGTTTGATCATGGGCTTACGAACTGAGAACTGTTTTGCTAGGTAATGTGGTCACACAATAAAGGTGCGGTGGGTGGAAGAACTTCACGTTTACGCCCGCCCCATAAATTTCTGCTTTTAACAGTGAAAGACGGGTTAAAATCGGTGCTGAATTACCAAAGTTATCCCAAAAATAAAACTGGGTATCCGTTTTTTTGGAACACTCTGTATATTCTATTGGTTACTGGAGTCGCTTGTGTCTGATACTGCTTGCGTGACGATGCCTTATTCAGTGACCGTGTTGTTCGTTTTTACGTTTAAATTACGATGTTGTAGAGTATAGACGTTGCTTTAAACTGAAGTTGACGGTGCACGGACCTGAATTAAGCTTCTGCCAAAACTATACTGCTGAGATGACAGGACTATATTTGAACGAGTTAGTTGGCTTATTTGTAAAAAAAAACTGGTGTAGCCTGTGCTAACGGTTTTCTTCTGCCACCTTGGCTGCTTGAATGAATTTTGATACTGAAGAAAAGCAGTTTTATTAGCAACTTTCTGAGTAACCAAGCAAAGGATTTTGCTCATGGAGGTCCTATAATTACGATCAGAGGCGTCGAACTCGTGAGTTAAGGAAATAGTGCGAAGAAGCACGAAGTTGCATTTTTTGACAGACATCTGCAAAAATTTTTCGACATGTGGGTGCTCATGAGTTAATTGTTGCTCCTAAATTGCCCCCCCCAAAATGAGATTTTGAAAATTTCAGGCCCAAATTTTGTACTCTTAAAAGAACTTTTTCCAACAAGTAGAAAAATTTCCGACAGGCTTAAATTTAACGGGAGGGGGCTCAACACCACTGATTATAAGGCTATAAATCTTAATTCCGTTTTTAAACAACAAATAAAGAAACATCTGTGTAAGATGTTTATTTATTTGTTTGTTTAACAACAGATACGAAAGAGAGTTCTGATAGACGCGTGTAACATTTCAAACAAAATTCGACGAACAAAATTCTCTTTCATCGCCGTCAGTATTTTGTTGCAGCTTTTCTCCGTATGTGCTCTGTAAACAGTAGTTTTCTATTCACGGAATAGAATTGATGTAATAATAATAATAATAATAATAAATTCAAACACAACGATTATATTGCTGTCGTCGTGGCAGGGTTTATCTGGTTCAACTTCAACGCAAAGTGGCATCCAATAGGTCTATTCAAACAAACCAAGTCAACCAATTGCACCGTCTGTAGTTTGCTATCGTTTGCACTCACTACCGGCAGGTTTAATAAGCTTACTTCAGCAGATTAGTTAATTTACTTGAGACACAAACGTAGGCCTAATATCACGGCCGTTATAACTTTTTATTTCAATAAAATTATTATGAACAGATTTACTCTGCGGCCGTCCCAACAGGCCGTGATACATGTCTTGCCCGTCTCCCCGTCTGTTTGTCCGTCTGTCCCGTACGACACACAGGCTTTTAACGAAAAAGCGTAGAAAAAAGAAGAATGGTGTGAATATTTCCCACAGCAGAAAATTCTGGTAACTGATGTGTCAATTTTCAGCCCTGAAGGTCCGAATGAGAGCAATTGAGTTGCGCAGCTTTGAGCTCTAAAGCTTACGGCCGCACACCGTGTCGGCACTGGACCGACGTATTTTTCTAGTTATTATGACCCGGCTAAACCGCTTCATATTGATACGCATCAAAATCGTTAACGGTCTGACCCGCAACACTCCCCAAATCCACTAGTCGTCTCAGAAGATTGTTTACTTCCCACGTTCACCCTCAACGTCCGTTACGACTTTTTCCGACGCCACAATGGAGTCACAGTTCAATTTGTTGGCGGACTGTGGAGGATTCAAGAGGGGACGGGAGGGGAGGCGACCGCCCTCATAATTGACTGGATGCATTTTAATAAAAGTAAAAAATGCACGAAATGCATTATTTTTTGCATATAATTTTCCAAAATTTTCTGAGGAGGAGGCACAGCCCCCTCCTCACCGGAAACCCACCCTTACCTTTCCGCTCCTTATTTCAAATTTCTGGATACGCCATTGTTGGCGGGAATGTGTCGTCTACGCTAGTGTCTCAGAGTCGGTGGGTGACCGACCGGTGCTGACCATGACCAGCAGTCTGTCGGGTTGAACGTCAAGCACGTCGGCGACTGATCTCACACAGCAGGTGCCCGTATGACGCAACAACCCGCCGGCGTCACGTGACAGAGTCAGCAGTGCGTCATAGCCACCAGCATCATCGCATTCTGTGATGTTGTCGTCGCTGAACATTGGCTTGAACGAGCCGCAGCGCAGTACGTCTAACAGCTTGTCACGAACGCTGCTCACGTAGCTGAACTGAATCTGTATCACAGAACGCACGCACCAAAATTTATCATTCAGTGGTATCGTGGTCGGGAAGGGGTAAGAGGGCACTTGCTCCCTAAATTTTAGAGTGTCAGAAAATGTTTTTTGTCGGAAAATTTTGCCCTAAAACACAATATATAGGGCTGCGAATCCCTATTTTGGCGAAATATTTGGGCAAAGTTAAAATTGTAAGCACTCACAATGTTTTTATCGGAAATTTGCAGTCTGTCGAAAAGTTGCAGTTCTGCCAGCCTACATGAGAGTACAGATAGTTTTACGCGCGACAGCTATAGCGTGTCTTAGCCATCGCAGTTTTGAACGTCCATCCGTCTGTCCGTCTGTCACACGGTTGGAACAGTCAACAAGAAATCTGAGCTAATGCTCATGAGACGCGCGAGAGCCTATAGCGGTTCTTGTTCGCAGGTAATCTTGGTCTATCTCCATCCATTTCGTCGCAATTCACGCTTGAAGCTGAGGGCTAAAGAAATGGATATCAGCTCCACCCTAGCTATCGACCTTAAGGCCTGGGAAGAACTTTATATTCTACGTCAGGCGTACGTTACGAAACCCCTCTAGCGGTTGGAATAATGTTGGAAAGTAGGTGCCACGTAACGTGGCGAGATGTGGAATGTTGGCTGTATTTGCATCAGGGTCCCCTTTGAAAGTCAAAAGTTTTAATATGGAGAGGAAAATGCACCGTTGAAAAACTGTAACTTTACTCACTCGCACGCTGCAATCAAGGAGGAGTAGTCAAACCTCGGCGCACGGTTCAAAGAACGTCTTGAGCGCCGTGCAGACAAGCTCGATTTTGAGGTTATAGACGGTGACGTTGACATCTCGGCGCGGCATCCGTGCGTAGACGTGAGCGCAGTAGAGTGGACGTTGATGCGGGTCCAGCAGCTGGCAGCCGTTCAGTCGACAGTGATGCTCGTTGACCGCCGAGTCAAAACGACGCCGATCCTTCCACCCAAACACGAACACCTGGTCTTGATTCTGGTTCTGATCGTGCTGCAGTGATGTCTTCCTATCAGCCGTTCTTGCTGCTGCAACGTCGGCAGACAGCTAAGCAACGTGGATGAGATTGTCTCTATAGCACGATTAAAAGCAACGGTGTCGCGAGTTTAAAAAGGTAAACAGGGAGTGAGTTGCTATTATCCGACAGACACTGGAAATTTCCGACGGAATAGATTATGCGTGCTAGAAGTAACGACTTCGCCTTAAATGTCTCCACAATTGAAGTATTCAGCACCAAATTTTGCATTATTGGACGACAATTTTTCGACAATTTAACAAGATAGAAGATTTTCGAACAATTTTCTGACAGACAAAAATTTACTGTGGGCGTTGTCTCACCCCCCTGCTCTCTTTGCCAGGACTCCACTGATTATAAGAGTGTATAGAAAGCGATAGAAATGCAGTGAACGAAACTTGACCGGCATCCTACACTTAGCTGGTACACTTCGTGAAACGAACTGAGCTGAAATGATCTGAACCGCCAGTTCGGTCGCTTTTTACGCGCAACAGCAGCTACTGCTGTAGCGCTCTTAGCCATCGCAATTCTGTCTGTCCGTCTGCCTGTCCGTCTGTCTGTCCGTCACACGGGTGGATCAGTCAAAAACGGTGCAAGCTAAGATCACCAAATCTTCGCCGTCGGCTGCCAGGAAGACTCTAGTTTCAAAAACCGTAAAACTTTTCCATAAATTCGAAAGGGATCATCCCGAACTAGAGCGCTAAATGAGAGGGGGGTGGGAAAATTTTTGATTTTTAGCAAATAAGTCGCTGTATCTCAATAACGGTGCGAGATAGGGCCTAGGTTACTATTAATCACTAATAGGAAGTCTTACACTGGCTCTCGATTGCCACGGAATTCAATGACCTTGGATGACCTTGAACGCCAAAATAAAGGTTTTTATGAATTTTTTGACGATACGGCGTTGGCACAGCGAGATAGGTGGCGCCTTCTGGTGAGTACAAGCAAAACGCCAAACATATTTAGCCGCAGGTCGCCTGGCGCCCCCTGGCGATTGATTTTGTTTTACTGGGCTTTCTTTGAAACTATAGCCAAAAGCCGCACAAATGAGATCCATGGATGAAGTCTACGGATCACTAGCGTACGACGGTGCATCGCTGTTGCGCGTTCCCCTTTGCGTTATCAGGACTTTTCTTGTTACAGTCCGTGCAACGCAAGTGAAATGACATTTTTGTTTACTCCAGTTCAGTTCAATCGCTCTTATGTAAAGCAAGTGCAGGATATACTGTATAGTCGTATAGACATGCATACCTAAAGGTGTACGGCGCCAGCTGGACCTGCGACTGCGGCAGAGCGCTTCCAGCTCAGGCGAGACAGCTGTCCAGTCAATGTCATCATCATCATCGTCGTCATCAGACTGTGACCAGTCCACGGACGACCAATCGCTGACGAGTGACGAGTCACTGAGTGCACGGTGGAGGGTTGAGCCTCGCTGTGCTTGTCGTCGCCGTCGCTCTACGTCCACCGCCAGCTGGGCACGTATCCACTCACTCCGATCCACCTGGTCATGCACGATCATCGGCACCCGGCTGGACTGCTGCAGACACTCGGGCGGTACCGGGATGTACTTCTTGAACGACGGCAGTCGAACCTCACTGACGACGCTCGTCAGCTGCGGCTGTTTACTAGCACTATCACCCAGGACGCTTTGATGTGCGACGCCAACGTTCACCCATTCCCGCGACTCTGCGCACAGCAACGAACTCGTTTACTCTACGTACGGAGTGGTGCATAAACCGTGGAGGAATATGCATGCTTTATATTCTAAATCGATCGAGCGATCGAACAGTTCTGGAAAGGATTGGTTTCGAGCCTTCGATCACTGCAGTGCAGTGAAGGGCGGTCATACGTTGAACGGCTGAACACTGTCGATGTTCAATATGGCCGCAGCAAGCTTTCTGAAACTGCAATCATGATTGTTCGATCTACGCAAAAAGTTTTCGACTTTTTATGCGTCACCAGATATACAGACTTAATGAAAATCAACTTGTACGTCTAGCCAACGATCTTAGCAGAAATGCAGCATAATTTTGTAGTGGCGCGTAGGTTAAACATCAAGAATTTTTAAAATGTAGCCTACCGTAAGTTGTTTCAAACGTACGACGCCGCTCGAAAAATGAACGCAGTTGTGGTGTTAAGCCCCTACGCTAAAATGCATGAAGGCCTAGCTGTCGCATGGGTTATCGCATCCAACGTCATCACAAAATTGCACGTGTTCTATCATTAGTCGCTTACTGATGGTAGAAAAAAATCAGCACTAGCAACTTTCGAATTAAAATAAACTAAATATCAACATCCAACATTTTAGCATTAAATCTGCGCTATACAGTAACTGGTAAAGATGTTCCAATAGCCATACGTGAAACTCGTCGATACTGGCCAATGGCCATTATTCAGCATTATTATGCGACTCAGCTCAACAGTTAAATAAAGTCGCGTCGGCGTCGTAGGTGCGATTGGCTAAATAGCGCCCTGTAAAATATCACCAGTTGCCAACTTCGGAATACAACTATTCGCAGACTATTCAGTGTAGCGACGCTCTTCAGAATGTAATAGGATCTTCAACAATCATTGCGTTAGCAAATTAACTGCTGAGCGTAAGCTTACGCTTCAACGATTTTTGAACATCGGCCGATATTTAATAAACTTGATTTCAAAACAATGTCATGCGTCAATTTCATGAGATAATCATAACCGGTGTTTAGTATAACTCACCCGATGACAACTTATCGACGTCGATCTCGCGATCTTCTGACTGCACCTCATGCCCCTGATGTTGTTCACCTGAACCGGGTCTAGCCTTTGCTGCCAGTACCGGAAGTTCTTTGTCAGATATCATCTTACTATCGCCACTTTTCTCCATTCTCAAAATCTTGTCGACCGGAAGTTGATTGTCGTCGTTTTTCTCTGCGTCTGCTTGATCAGCGGTCGGACCTAGATCGGAGCGCGCCAACTTCAACCGTCCTTGACACTTACTATTTACATCAATTTGATTTTTTCCACTTTTGACTTCTCGCAGCTGTGTGAATTGAAGCGCACTTGTCTGGCGTCTGTTTTGTTCTTTGTCGCGTTTTTCACGTTTTACTTTATTTTCTCGTTTATACGTATCCGCGTTTAGTAAGTTTTTTCGCTGATACCGATGTCCTGGTTGTCTGCTCTCGCGTTTTGTAGGAGCAGGCGGTACAACTGAAGCCTTCGTCATGTGCGATAATTGTTCCGTCGACGTCCGCTCAGCTGCGAATTGTTCGAGATATCTTTTGACAGGGCTGTAACTGCTTAGCGCATCTGTGTCCGTCCTCATTCCTGTCGTTCGAGCGGCCTGACCGGAGAGGTCTGGCGAAGTGAGCTGAAATGCCGTATCCACAGACTGTATGGCGCGGTCAATCTGACTGGTCGCGACGTTGATCGATACAACAGCGGACGGATCAACTACGTCACGTGCTCTCTCCGCTGTCGCCAGTGACCGCGATGGAAACTGCGTTCTCCGAGGTCGGTCAGCTCGTCGACGGGATGAAGTCTGCAGGTTCCTCACCGCGTTGCGAAGTACGATCGCCTCGCGTATCGGCTGGTACAACCGCGCCAGCGCCTCAGGACGGTGGAATTCCTCACTCTGCACGCGCGACCAGAAGACATCCGGCAGCTGGATGTCAACGTCGTCGAACGTTTGCAGACGAACCTCGAGCCCGATGTTCAAACTCAAGTTCTCCACCGCAGTTTCCGCAGATTGACTGCGCGGAGACTTCTTCGAAGTTCTTGTTTCTGGTGCAGGCTGCAGAATGGTGCACATTTCCAACGCGTCAACTGCAGTTTCGTGCAGTTTGCCGGCTTCATGGTCGATGTCTGTGCACTCAACAGCGTTGACATCGTTAACTGCACTGATGGAACTAAAACCGAGTTGGTCGCTAGAGGATTTTACCGGAAATTCGTCGATGTTTGGTTCAGCGGAAGAAATAAACTTAGTTCCGGACAGAGCAAGTTGCGGCGATTGCTTGGAATATTCTGGTGACTCTTGTGCTACAGCAGTGGCCCCTTCAAGATCTGTGCACTGAGATAGTGATGACGAACGTTCTTCGATAATCTCGGCAGCAACAATTGGTTGATCCTGTGTCGTCACGTTTGAAATTTCAGCGCTACTGCATACTGCGTTTAGCGGTGTATTGCTCGGTCGTTGGTCAGTGTTCGAACTGTATTGAAGTAGACCATCGTGCAGTTTCATCAACAACCGTTCAAAGTTTGGTTTATCCGGCAAAGTAAAGGAATGATTAGAAAGATTAGAAAGTTGCATCGGTTGTGGGATTTCTTCAGATATCTTATGTGGTACATTCGCTACCGCTGACGATGTGATCTGTGTTGTCGAGTGCTCTTCGTTTATCGCATCAGACGCATCTTGCGTCGTTGAATTCTCCAACATATTTATGGATGCTGGGTTCACTGCCGCGTCGTCCGCTGACTGTTCGAGATTTTCATCAATCGGTTCCGTCGAGTTTTGTGGCGCAGGAGCTGCTTCAGAAACTTTCGTCTGAAACATCGATCGCGAATGTTTTTCGCCGTTCCCATTTGCAACGGCTGGATCTTGTGCTATCAAATTCGAGATCTTACCGGTGGACAACACGTTTAGCGATACATTATCCTGCGGTGGCTCGTGGTTTTCCACACGTTGTGGCTCAGAACTATCAGCATCCTGATATTGACTACTTTCAGCACAATTCAGTTCAATGGTGTTACACACTTGGTCCGCAGTATCGTTGTGAGTCTTACTCATTTCCGGTTCTAGCGTCAAAGTCGCCGGATGGTCACCGCAGTCGTCCGGATGTAGTAAAAAGGTTGACGTCGACGACGGACTTGCGTTCGTGGAGCGCCGTTCTTCTGACGCAGGGTGTCGCTCGGTGCCCGTGGACAGTCTCTGAGTTCCGTTAACATTAGTTCTAACGATGTACGAGTCTGACTTAGTCGGCAAGCTGGAAAAGCTTGTCTGTGGGCGGGGAATTCGACTTTTTTCCGCATGTGATTTACTTTGACTGGCGCTCGGAAAGCTGATAAAGAAGGAGACAGGTTGTTTAACACCTTCACTCGACATGTCGTTTGACAGTTCGTCTGTGGGGCACGTCGAGTGTGCCAACGGCACAAATGGCAGACCCACTTCGTCGGATGTTTTCATCTTCGTTGAATCCACAACTGACGTATTTTTGTGAGCGAACTGCGTTTTGCCGGAAAACTTGTTGGCCTGAGTTAACTCACGAAGCAGAGGCCTATATTTCATGCGGGAAATTTTCATATCACTTTCGGTTGACTTTTTCTCTGAGGTCGTGCATTTTGGTTGGTCAGCTTTCTGTGCGAAGGTGCGGTTTGTCGGACCAATACAAGAACTCACAGTTCGTTTTCGAAATTCCGTCGGTTCTTCTTTTGAGTGAACATCTTTAGTGTTCTGACTCTTCTGTCGACTTTTTTCTGTGGCATTAAACGTGAGCGGCGATCTCTTTATTCGGCTTGTTCGAACCGAAGTTGTTGTGTGCTTCGCAGTCGCACTAGATGTTTGTAGACTTTCTGACTTTCGCTGGCAAATAGATTTACAAGTCGCTGTCTTGAGTTTAGACGAATTTAGGTTTCGGTTTCTGTTCTGACGGCTCAGCAGCGAACTGCGATCATCGACGGTCAACGAACGTAAGGATGAAGGCTGGTACACGCTACACCGCTTCGGTGTTGCTGATGATTTGTTGTCGCTGTTCGTTGACGCCGATTCTACGTTCTTCGGGGCGAAAATTTTACGACGCATTGGCGGCATGTCGGCAGCAGTTTTCCGTCGACGCGAAGTTTGCGGAGAGTTTCTTTCCGACGCCGAACACAAAATAAAAGACTGGATCGGTTCCACGTTGTCGGAGTTTTTAATGCGTCGCTTTTTACACTGGTAATTGTCCTGCAGAAATGGAGGTAAAGGTATGCCAGTGAAACATGGCTGTGTTGACGGCAGATGTTGCGGTGTTTCCGTAGACCTTTGGAACACATTTGTTAAACAGCTAAACGTGGTCTGTTCCCTCACTGCTATATTTTTTGAAGTGTTTTGTCTATTTGATGCGGCTGACACTCTTTTTGCATTGTGAACACTGGCCGATTCTACGTTCTTTGCAGCGAAAGTTTTATGACGCATAGGCAACGTTTCTGCGGTATTTTTCTGGCGCGCTGAAGCGTGCGTAGAGTCTTTTTCCGACGCCGAACACGAAATAAACGACGGAGTCGGTTCAACAGTGTGAGAATTTTCGGTGCACGACCTCGGTCGTTTCTTGCAGCGGCAATCGTCCAGAGACAGAGGCAGTGGAATGCCGATGAAAAACGACGGCGTTGCGGCCAAAGTTGAACGCAGATGTTCGTCCGTAGCATGAGGCACACTTGTACTAACACAACTGATCGTGGTCTGTTCTCTCACCACCAGATCTTCTGCAGTGTGCGGATTCTCGACGTTTTCTATTGAGTTAGCTTCGACGACTGAGGTTGGATACATGTACGTCTTCACGTCGCGCTGCTTTTCCAATCTTACCTCGCTTTCTATATTGTTATCATCAACCGAACGAAATTCGGATATTGGTAAACTTGTCATCTGTCCTGCCATCTTATCAGATAAGTTCTGTCTCGAAGTCGTATTGGCTTCAAGGCATTCTTGTCGAGGTAATAATGGCGGTGGTTTAAAAGGTGTCGTCACAAGCAGATCGCGCCACGGAAACCGCGTTGCCAGCTTGCGGCCGTTCGCCGATCGCTCTGTCTGAGGTCTTTCGTCTTCGGTGGCCGAGATGACACTTCGAGGCGAACGGTGATCTGAGAATGTAAAGTGAAGCGGCGCATCACGACCCGTCGACGTCACGAACTTGGACGGTTTCGATTCCGTTTCCGCCGCCTCCGACGATGCGCAATTTTTCCCACTTTCATTCTGACAATCCGCAACGCCACGTTCCAACCACTTTTTTCTGCTTGGTTCACGACGCGCAGGACTGGAAATGAGACTCTTGGCGTTTTGCTTACTTTCGGTTTCGATTTCGGTCACAGAACGCTCGTAAGGCAATAGTTTCGAGTTTGGCAGTTTGCCTCCGACTGCCAGATCGCGTTTTAACGTCTCGCCAGGTAGCAAATCGTCGTCAGCTTGTCCACAGGCAGTCTGATCTTTACTGTTACGTTCATAACCGGAAGAAGTTTGTGCCAACTCGCGGTCGCTGGCCATGTCAAGGTGGCGGGCTTCCGGCGGCAGCGACTGGAGCCCCGCTTCAACGACTAGTTGAGCTACGGCGAGGTGATGATGTCTCGCTGACGCGTTGAAGCGGTACACGCGTCCTGGTCGAGGTGATGTTCGTCGACTGCGGGACTGGACGCCATTTCCCCGCGCTCGGCCGTCTACTGTCCCAGACGTCGGCCTTATGCAGAGCAGGTGTGATGAGACTAAGCCCGTCCCAGCACAGCCGCAGCAGACGTGCTTGTGACGACTCTGTTTCCCGCTATCCGACGAGCACTGTGCACTGTTTCTTGTTGATCCCGCAGGCGTCGTGCCATGGCCAGTACATGCAGAGCTAGCTGCGTTTCCAGCAGAATTGCGAGGGGACGGATCAGCAGCACAGCAGGTCGACGAGTCACCGACATTCAGCGTCCGACTTCCGGCGGTCCTTGAGTTGTACTCTGACGCCGAAGAAATAGCTGCATCGACTGCGGCACTGCGAATGTTCTGGGTAGCAGGCGAGCGCGAGTCTCCGCAGTCGGTCCAGCTGGATATTCGGCGCGTCGTCACGGGAGCCGGAATGCGGCACTTTGAGATGACGCTGGCGACGAGGCCAGCAGTCGGTCGAGTCGTCGAGTAGGTCGGACTGTTGATGACGACGCCTTGGAGCGTCGACAGACGCCGAGTGCGACGAGCGCTCGAAATCTCGTCGCTTTGATGACTTCCAACCTCACCGCTAGGCGCCGACACTGTCGGGCGCGGCAGTCGACTACTTCGACGCAGCAAAGCTGCAGTACTTTCACCCGGTTTTCTTGCCGCCTTCGACGCCATGGTGATGTCATTAGACCGACCACGTCTGTTGTCGTCGTCAGTACGCGCTGCTGCTGAATCAGTTTGTCTGTCGTCATTGCCCTGCTTCGACAAAGCGTTTTCTGGTTGGTTGATGGGCGATGAGCGTCTCTTTAATTCGTCTTCATCTTTAACATTCTGCATCTTTTTATATATATTTTTTAAAGATCGCTGCAGGTCGCGTCTCGACGGCGTTCCGCTAACTTGAAAATTCTAGCACAAAATTCGCACAGAAAGTACCGTAGGCTGATTGAAGTTTCTACGTGTGTGTCGACGTCACTGTTGTCCCGGTAACGTACGTGTAGCAATGGCCTAATCGAGCAGCTACAGTCAACCGAAATCACCGCGGTTCTTTCGGAATTATTAACTATCTAAATTTATATTGTCATTTTCATTCTGTTTGATGTTCTGCAGTGGACCACAAAACTCGAGACAAACGTACGGCGTATCACTCATAGGCCTATAGGGCTATAATATGACTAGTCTATAGGCCTAAATGTAACACTTTAGAATCTATCCAAATATTTGAAATAAAAAATCGACAAAAAATATTTTTTTAAAGATTTATTTAAAACATAACAATCCAACCTGAAGTTTCGAACGCTAAATACACTCGTATAATACAAATTTAATGTATAGGTCTGTGGTATACTACGGTAACCTACACCCAGAAAGCATGTTACTGAGTTTGTCGCTAACAGAATTTAATGCATCCGGGTAACAGCTGCACAATCGGTCGCCATTTTGTTTGTGTATTTTTGAAATAGTAATTGTTGAAAAGTAATTGTAATTATTATGCTTTGCTTTTCAATCTATGAGTGCAGCTTATAACTAGGCTAGTCTTCTGGCAGACAATTCCAGTCTAGCACTGTACGATGGAAGAAGAGATCTTCTGATAGTCAGTTGATGTCGGGAACGAAAGTTCCATAGGTGGAACTTTCGTTCCTTGGAACTTTCGTTTCCTGGATAAGCGTTGGGTCATAGAGGAAAATGTTTGCACGGATAATTAGTTCTATGTCAATGCTCTCTGCGTACAAAATTTCGGGAATGCGGTGCCAGGGAAACATTTTCAAATTTGGGGGTTTAATGGACGGGAGTAGGAAAATGTACTTTTTTCAAAGGAAAACTAGCCATATCTCGCCCATGAGATAAAATGATGAGATGAGATAAAAAATCAGCGAATTTGGATGACCTTGAAAGTCAGTACTGCAACAGGAACTGCGTCACCTGTAGTGCGTTTTCTCTAGCGCTAAACAGCTGGGCTTCCTTGTTACTATTATATCCTGTTGAAACTCTAGCTATATACGTTTAGCAAGTGACACAAAATTGGAGCTTTTTTTCGCTGAACTATAAGCACTAAGTAAGGATAAGGGGTTCAGTAATTATCAGTGTCAAGGAACGAAAGTGCTAGGGGACGAAAGTTCCTGTCAACAAAGGTTCCAGATAACAAAAGTTCCCAGGAACGAAAGTTCCAAGGGATGAAAGTTCCACCTATGGAATGTACGTTCCCGTTAACGAAAGTTCTCGGGTACGAAAGTTCCATGAATCGTGAATAGGTCCCATATTCTTTGTGGTAAATGTTCATTTACCATGTTGATATCACAGTCATGGTGTAGAACCAGTTGGCAAGCAGCTTGAAACGTGAAAGAATTGTGCGTGTGTCAGGTTGATGGCTAGTTGACACTGGACAGTATGGATCATTCAGCTGAGCACGTGCGTGAAATCTCGAGTACCCTGTACAAATATCATCTAGACAATTTTCTCTGTGATGTTTTCATTGTCTTGCCTGATGCTACAGAGGTGTCAGCACATTCTGTTGTATTGTCTGCTGTAAGTATTGAGTATTGGATGCCTACTTGCAAGCATTATACAGAGCTACTAGTTTTTAAAGCACTTTTAAACGTAAAGTTTTTCCAAAAATTGCAAATTTTTACAAATTTTATATGGTCCAGATGATCTTCGGAATAACTAGATTAAGGGTGGATCATGGAAAACATAACACAACTTATCTATAAGTTGTTTATCGCTGCATCAGTGTATTCCGCTGCAATAGATCTAGCCATTCTACTATTGACTGAATAACCATGTGAGTGGTCAATGGTCATCATAAGTCATTGCTTGTGGGCTACAGGTAAAAAGCGGATTGCAGGTGTGTGGATCTGTAGATGTCAAAATGGGCAATGTTGTAATTACGCTGTAATTTATTACCGGTAGTGTAACTATCTCTTAGCCCTATTCCTAACCCTACCACTACTATTCCTAACCCTAATCTTAATCTGTCCCTAACCTTATCTCTAACCCTTATGCTATATCCGCACATCTGCCTATTTGCTTTTTATCTTTGTTCTTGCTTACGGGTCTACGGGTGTACTGGTATACAGTGTATTTAGCATCTTTGTATCCTTACACTAGTACTAGTAACATTTGCCAAATCATAGTAGTTGTAGCATAGGTTGAAATATTGTCAACAGTGAAGTCTCAGTCTGTTAGACTGGTGGTAGTATGATAATAATCATCTGCCATAGTTGAATTCGGTCTAGATCATGTTGGTTCTTTGGTATGTGATTACATGAATTATTAAGGGCTGTACAGTAATTGATTATTGTTTGTGGGCTAGCCTAATAGAGTAGCACCAGCATGTGAGTTTCTGATTAGCAGATCAGTAGTCATTGTAACTTCAACTTCATATTTTTTAGTTCTGCCTGGATGTGATGGTCTGACTGACTAGCCGCATCCTTTATAGTACCATTAACAGGGTGATTTTACTGGCTGTGTTGAATACCTGATAGTTGTTAGATTTTTATCAACCATCAATAGTTTTTGTATTTGCATAGTTATTAAGGCGTTTTTAACTGTGAAACATCTCATGCAACAGGCTGAATGTTGATAAATAAAAAAACACTAATTGATGATGACATTAATGACTAAACAAGACCATTGTGATTCTTCTGTGATTAATTTAGAAAAGTTGGCATATTTTGTTTTATGCTTGTTGTGATGGTAATCTGCGGGTTTCATTGCTTTTTACACACGAGAGCTATAACTAGCTATAGCGCGTATTAGCTGTGGTAATTCTGTCCGTATGTTTGGCAGTGAGCTTCTTAGAAATGTCAACATCGGTACCGTTTCAAGACCAGTTGAGATAGAGACTTCAGGTTTTCACCATATGATAGCTGTGTGTATTTAGTATTTTGTGACAAAATTTCATGCTACTGGGTAATAGGGGTCCCCACAAACAAGGGGGTAAAGGAAGGACACCCCTCCTAAAAGGATGTTATTCTACCGCTATTGGCTCGTCTAATGTGAAAATGGTTGCAGATAGGCACAGATATGCGCTTATCATAACAAGCACTGGCAATGAGCTTCTTAGAAATGTCAACATCGGTGACCTTGAATGACCTTGAGCCCCCAGAATAGGGGGTTTTAGTGAATTACTTTCGCGATTTTGGGCTGCGGCAGATATTTCAAGAGTGAATTGCGTCAAAATGGCTGGAGATAGACCAAGACAACCTGTGTATGCAATTTTCGGCATTGAATGTTAATTTTAGCAGTCCAAGTCCGGACCCTCTAGATTCAAAGAGACCACACGCGGGTGTCAAAGAGGGATACCCTTCTAAAAAGTGGTTATTTATCCGCTGTTGTCTTGTCTAGCATGAAAATGGTTGCAGATAGGCACAGACATGCTGTTTATCATAACAAGCACTGGCGACGAGCTTCTTAGGAATGTCAACGTCGATGATCTTGAATGACCTTGAACTGTAAAATATTAATTTTAAGTGATTTTTTGACAATTTTTGACTGCAAAAGAGTCAATTGCAACGAAATGGATGGAGATAGACCAAGATTACCTGCAAACAGGAACTGCCATAGGCTCTCGAGCGTCTCATGAGTATTAGCTCAGATTTCTTGTTATTTAACACTGAATGTCTGTTAGCGGGCTTCATCCTTTGAACCTGTTGTGGCAAGGGCTAGAAGTGGGCTTGGCTAGTGAAACAGAAATGAAGGATCTTAGACTAGTGATAGTGGCTTATGTGGTGGTTTGCGCTGGCAGGTGAGTGTAAAGCTACGTGCTGCGTTTGAGAAGTCGGACAACAGTGCAAAGAAGAACTTTGCATTCCGGCTCCATGTGTCTGATTGCGATGTTGCTACAATCGAGGTCGTCCTGCAGTTTGTTTACACCGGAGCCATCGTCCTGCCGCATGACACGCCGCTGGATATCACACGAATTCTCTCGGCTGCGCAGAAGCTCGGTCTTGATGCCAGCAAGCTTGCAGCCTGCCTTGGAGCAATACTTTGCCTAACTGATGCCAGGTAAATCTCTTTTCAGTATGCATGCTTTGTTTAAAATCAGTATCAGACTGTGTTTTGTTTACACATGAACTCTTGTCAAAACGGCTCTATGGTCAAGTTAGTTTCGTGAGGATGGCCTTATTTTGTGTAATATTGGGTTGTGTGTTTGGGTAAAATTTTTCATCACTTTTCAGTGTCACGAGGGACAGGGAGCAATTGCTACACCTTTCTGCCCCTTTCCCCCACTTTCTTAACCCATGTCGCTGCTGATTCAGTGACCTAAGCTCTGTACTTTTTTGAATTTTTGTGGATTTTTGTTGCATTGCAACAATTATCAGCTCAAGCATTATGAGCTGTTAATGATGCTGAGTACACAAAGGTAAAAAAGGTCAAGGTTGTCAATTTGTATAGCGCATTGTCACAAACTTGCCTCTAATGCGCTTTCGTCACTAACCGGAGCCACCTGCCGCATGGCCACCGTGTGCAGCCTGCAGACAGAGGCTGGCGCAGCGGCCGGCTAGGCAACCCCAGTCAGCTGTACCAAGGTCCCCACCTTCTGTAACTCTGTAACTCATGTAAATGAGTTACTACTCATTTTACCATCCCACGGAGGGTAGAACGCTGAGTCGACCTAGCTGGCAGGCTTCGCCTCGAAATGGTTTACCTGCCCGCAGGCAGTCACCCATCGCAGTACTAACCGGGCCCGGTGTAGAGTAACTTCATTTCAGCCGAAACGCGTTACCAACTATGCCACGCCACAACTTCATTTAAAGCAGCAGACTGCCAGGCCTTGTGTTTCTCCATTGGTTTAAGTTGGTTACGAAACAGAAAGGACATCTGGCATGTAGAAAGGCCTGCCGAAAACTGTTATTACGAAAGTTGATGTTGAGTAAGTGGTCTAACCCTTCAATAACTATGGTAAAAGTAGGCCTGTTGATGTTAAGCATAATAAATAAACCCCTCAGTATATGGTTATTATGTTCTTAGTGCATCCGTCATACTGAGTACAGAGTTTTTCGGTGATTCTTAAATCTTTACCGCAGTACATGATTTGTTAAGATTTTAATAGCATTATAGTCCACCTGCTTGTGTTACACGTATCATGGTATTAACTACAGTGCATTCTTTAAGTTATCTCTTATCCTCTTTTGAATACTTTGCCAATTGACAATTTGACATCTGTTTTGTTGAAAGTTATAACAGCATTTGTGATTAAAAATTTTTCAGTTTGGTTTAGTTTTTTTTGTCATCCATTTTTAATTTCTATAATGTGCAAACTGGTTATTGTTGTGTATAATTTTTCTGTGCATTCCAGCTCAGCAGTGTGTTTTGTAATGCAGTGTGATGGAAAACCTACCTCCAGTTATCCTGACTGATGAAGATATATGTTTGGAGATCGTCGAGAAAGGTAAATTGCTCTTCATCATTGTTACTGATCAAAACTGATGCAGGGTTTAAGCGGTCTTCTTACTGGGTTGGTCAAAGTGTGAAATGCACACTTGTCTATGAGTAGTTGAATACTAATAGTTTTTATCTGTATTTGAAATTAGCTGACAATACTGATGCTATTGTAGGAAGTTTTTGTGTAACGTGTTGGTCTGTATAGCTTGTTAATTAGTAATTAATGTTATTAGTTTAAACTCCATCAACATAAGCATGCTGCCATAGTATTTGTACTTGCAAAAGAACTACTTTATCGCTTAACTCTTCAATTTGCTTTTGTTGACTTTGTCAGTTTCTTTCACCTTTAAGCTCTGTGTACTATTAAACTACACAAAATATATTTGCAAGTGGGGGTGGGTGAACTTTGAATGCTTTGTCTTGCAGTTGGTGTGGATTAGATATTCATTTATTTCATTTAGCCAATGGGACATTTTGTCAGTTTGGCCCTGGGCTCCCTTAGGAACGGAAGATTTTTACGTGCGAAAGCAGCTACTGCTTTCAGCGCATCTTAGCCATCGCAATTCTGTTCGTCCGTCCGTCTGTCCGTCACACAGGTGGATCAGTCAAAAACGATGCAAGCTAGGATCACCAAATCTTCACCGTCGGCTGCCTGGAAGACTCTAGTTTCAGGAGTCGTAAAGCTTTTCCATAAATTCGAAGGGGGTCCCCCTGAACAAGGGCACTAAATGAGAGGGGTGGGCAAAATTTGTAATTTTTGGCCAATAAGTCACTGTATCACAGTAACGGTGCGAGATAGGGCCTAGGTTACTATTAATCACTAATAGGAAGTCGTACACTGGCTCTTGATTGGCGCTGAATTCAGTGACCTTGAATGACCTTGAACGCCAAAATAGGGGTTTTTATGGATTTATTTGGTGAATTCGGGCTGCAACACAAGTCTATATCATTCACAAGGTGGTGCCATGGAACTCGTTATGCAGTCCAAATAGCGAATTTGGTATTTGTATGTTAACTTAGTGTGAACACCCCAATTTTCAGCTAAACTACTGAACCAGAACTGCTATAGGCTTTCGCGCATCTCGTGAGCATTAGCTCAAATTTCTTGTAGATCAAAGAATTTGCAGCACATTTTTGGACTAATTGTTGGATGATCCTGTCTGGTCAGTGCCAGATGACTTCGGCTGTTGTTTAGTTGTTACCAGCCCTTACGTTGCAGCTTTGCAAGTTACCATTGGTTAATATTTACAATTTTACATGTGGCACAGATGAAGCAGTATCATCATTTTGCTGCATATTTTGCTGTATTTATATAAGTTTTTATTATGATATTTCTAGTGCTGATGGTGAAAGCCGCTAAATAGTTAGTTGCACTGTGGAACTAGAGATGAACTGTATATTTGGTTTTGCTATTTGTCCAGTTATCCGGTGTTAATTTGAAGGTAGATCTAGTGTAGTAGAATTTAACGATTATGGTAATTATTTATTTAGGTTCAACATTTCACAAGTTTGCTAAGCTATTTTGGTACTTATTAGGTATTCCCAGTGTATAGTGCAGTAAGCCGTAATACATGCCAGACATTGTGTAATTTTAAACTACCCATATTTTATAATGCCCTATTGACTCCGTATGAATTGCCTTATTTGGAAAGAGATATACTCCATGGGCCATAAAAAAGCATGGCACTATATTTGTGTCCATATCTTCACCAATTTAAAAAAATTTTTCACTGGCACACTTTGCGGACATTTTGCAATAATGTGATTGTTATTTATCCCACTGCACTGTAAATGCGTCTTTACACTACCTTGTGAAACATAAATGTAAGAAAACCTAACCATAATAACAAACATTTAAGTAAATCAAAAACACTTCAAACCAGCATTGGGATGAATGATTCTTATGACACTAGACTGTGTTAGACCCGCACAGTTTAGTGTCATACTGACCATTCACTGTAATGCTGGTCTCAAGTGTTTTTTTAATTTTAGCAAAATGTTTGTTATTATCGTTATACATGCATATTTTATTTATATTTCACAAGGTAGTGTAGAGATACGTTTATGCTGTGGTGGGATGTATAATAATTTCATTGTTGCAAATTGTCCGCAGAGTGTCAGTGAAAGAATTTTTGAAAATCGGTCATTAATTGGTGAAGATATGGACAAAAGTAAAGTGCGACATTTTTTGTGGCCCAGTCCCACCCTGTAGACTAGATTTTGCCCAACATGCAGTTAAAACATTTTTACGTGGTCATGTGGGAGTGCAGTATTGTGCAGGTTCATTTAGTCTTTAGAGAGAGATAGTTTTGGCTGATGACCAAAGGACTATTTTTATTGGCAATTTGTTTTTGACATGAAGATGTTTTCCACTTATGTAATCATTATGCATTTGGTGAGTACTAATGTTTCATGTGTTCACGTTTCTTTTTACTGAATTTCTTGCTGTCAAAACTTGCAGTGCAGAAGCCATTAGATGCTGCTTAAACCCTGCTGAAGTTTTGGAGTTGCTGTGAATATTGATCAGGAACGTAATATTAATTGTTTAACATGTATAATGCTAGACTTACCATATGTTTTCTGTTAAAAAGGGCATCCAGTATTCGCCATCCAAAGTGCAAAAAAGATCTTACTCCAGCTAGTGTTGTTACGGTTTCAGACTGGCCAAGGTCGGTCGGTTTCGGTTCGGTTTGGGGGAAAACCGCAGTTTCAGTTCTGTACGTTTCGGTTTCCTGACCAGCACTAAAACCAGCACAGATGTTCGATGATGACGCGCCCACTTACGGCCGTACGCCTGCTAGACACAAACTCCGTGGTTGGGTGGGTGGCGGCGCATTGCTGAGAGAGATCTGATGGACAAGACAGGCTCACAGCGCCCACTAATGATGCATGATTAGTTCAGGCTTGGCTGACTTGACAGCATGCATGCCTGGTATAAAACCACGGCACCCAGTACTATTAACGGTTACTGCACAGCCAAGATGCTAGACCTGCTTCATTTATCAAAACCGAAACCATCAATAGAGAGCATAAAACCGCAGTTTCGATAGGGTTTGATATTGTTAAAAAAAACGGCCGTTTCTGTGTCGATTTCGATAACTGTAACAACACTAGCTCCAGCATTTCTAACTTTTACTTGGAGATCTTAGGGGCCTGGTACCTAGTCCATCTAATGCTTATAAATGGCAGTTAAATTTGTGTATTTGGCTTCAGATTAGTGTGTGGTATGTTTTTTAGTTGGATGATTACATCTGTCTGTATTAAAGCTGGTCCAGTAATGGTAGCCATCTTGAAAACTCGCCACATCCATGTTGATTAGAGTTATTTATATCTGTGAGCTTGTCATGTATGATAGAATGGTTGTTTGACTACTGTGCATTCTGCTTTACTAAGGTTGTTATCAGTTAACATAATTGTGAATTGATACAAAAGCTATGTTTTGTCTAGTTGATTATATATATTAATACTTGCAGTAGCTGGTATATATCAGTACTGCTAACTTCCTGTGTTCTTTGACTTAAAGGTGCATCGTCAGCTGCGGCATCTGCTAGATGTAGTGGTCGACATGGGTCACGGTCATCAGCATTTGTTCGCATTACTTCAAGGCAGAATCAGAAAAGGCGAAGCGCTGGATATCGCCTGGACCATTGCTACACTCATCAGACATCTGGGAGTCTGCCTTCAGCCGTCTCATCAGGTTCCACTGCAGAACCAACTACGTTGCTCATCAACAAACACCCATGTCTCAGTCTACAGTTTGATCTGACAAATTTTTCCGGTCAGGAGGTTGATGCCGGTGCTTACACTTTTACCTCAGATGAACTGCCAGATGCACTGTCATGTCCAGTGGCGGTCACATCCAATGTCAAAACAGAAGGTACAATGGCAAGTTGTGGTAGTGTTGAAGACGCCGACATGTTTGTTTCCCTGCTGCCGAAGACTGACTCTTCAACTGACAATCAGTTGTCCAGGGGGAACACGGATCCGGCAGACATTCCGGTGGAAATCGCCGCCAGCAACGATGTAGGGCCGAAATCCGAGGGACCGTCGGTTGTTGGAAGAGAACGGGTGATCCACATCTGCGAACACTGCGGCAAGTCGTTTGTACGTATGAAGGAGTACGTGGAACACGGGCGAACTCACTCTGGTGATAAACCTTTCCACTGCGAGGTTTGCGGGCGAGGGTTTTCCCGCTTGCGGTCGGTGGCAGTTCACCGTCGAATCCATACGGGCGAGCGTCCGTTTGTTTGTGACATTTGCGCCAAGCAGTTCATCACGTCCGGCGAGCTGCTTAAACACCGGCGCTACCATTCCGGCGAGAAACCCTACCGCTGCTCCACGTGCGGAAAGCAGTTTCTCCGGTGTGGGGAATACACGGACCACCGTCGCGTGCACGCTGGAGTTAATGCTTGTCCGGTCTGTGGAAAGATGTTTACGCGACTGCACAATATGAAGGAGCACCTGGGCAGCGCACACATCGGCACGAAGCAGTATAAATGCGAAACTTGCGGCAAACGGTTTGCATACTCGAGCGGTCTGTGCTATCACCGCCGGCTCCACAAGTCCGACCGTCCATTCAAGTGCCTTGATTGTGATAAGTGTTTTGCGCGGATGGGTGAATTGAACCGTCATCGTCGCGGAACGCACAAAATTATGAATTTGCCCAAGCTGCTATAGGAATCGTTCATTTTTGATTATTTTGCTTAACTTTGTCAAGTATGAGGGTCGTTTGATAAATAAGTTTACAAAATGGCACCATTCCATTAATTCTTAAAATAGGAGATATCCGAAATATACATTTTGTAGGGAATTTAATTCTGAACATAAGGTTTTAGCTGACTGTTAATTTCTGCAGCACTAAATAAAACTACCAACTTTTATTCTGATTTGTTATTGATGCAATAAATCTTGTGCTTGCAAAAGTTTGGTACATTAAATCATCGATGTACAACAGGGCTGCCAGGTAATCATACCATCAATGTGGTGACAATCTCCCTTCCTTCTCTCCAAATTTAATGCAGGTTAAACAATAAACTGCAAATTGAGACCAAAATGGGTGACATTTGTCAACAGTGGGTAATAATTGACTTTGTACGAGGGAGCGGGTGATGAGGTTGAATTGCAGGTGTTGCTTACTCAATGTGGGTGACTTGGCAGGCCTGGTACAATATCTACAATTCTACAGCATTATGAAATTCATTATACAAAAAAATTCAAACAGTAACAGTACAGATAAACAGAATACAATTTAATGACTAATAAAATGTCTTCAATTGACATGAAATATTTACTGTTAGACTTCAGCATTTTGTATTTTTTGATCGTGTTTATACAACATGTTTGTTATGTCTCTGACATGTCCGATATCTGTTTGGCTGAAATGTAGTCAGATAAATCAAACTGCAACTCTTTCATCTGTTCGGCTGAAATGGGCTCCGATAAATCCAACTGCAATTCTTCCAGCTATTCAGCTGAAATGTACTCCTCCAACTCCAATTCTTTAAAAGCAGAATGCATTATGACGAATTCTTACACTGCACACACACATGCACACATTAACATCAATATAGCAGCTAAACTGTGTCGTTCATGCATCAGTATTTAATGCATGTCGTGTACCCTGAATATTGCACATTGAACATTTAGCATTTGCAGGGTTCCTACAGGTCTTCTGTAGCAAAATTCCCCGACTTCTCGCTGATTTTTCCAGTCATGGAATGACAATTTCCCCGACCTTGTCGAAACAATAAGCCTATCACACTGACGAACCTCTGACTGCACCTCGGTATCTGATGCAAATTTTTGCCAATCTAGCATTTTCTTACACGAAAACTTTACTGTTGGCTTTGTAATAGTGTGTTGCCATATACTGGATGCATCTCAAGAGTGAACCTGATTTGCATTGAATTTTTTGCTCACATAAAAGCAATGACAGCTTGCTGTTCGGTACGGGACGATGTCAGTGACGTCATCGTAATAAAACTCACAGCTGGTACTCAGCATGAAATGCCTTACAAAATGTATATTTCCAATTTTTCCTAGTTTAAGAATTAATAGAATGGCACTACTTTGTGAACTTATTTATCAAACGATCCTCGTACATTGTTTGATGGAATTCATGTTGCAGTAAGCTTTATTTTTAAAGTATATTTTACAGTATTATGTGAGCCAGGGCTTGAAGTTTGCTGGTATGGCACTACTTGGCTGCCTAGAAAGTATACCACCACTTATTTTATGATGTAGCTGCAAAAGGATATATTTAATACACAATATCCAGTCTGCAACCACACTTGGACATGTCCCATACCAGCAATTAATTTTTCTAGTTCAAGTTTTCTGTGTAGTAGAGGTGTTGTAATTGAATATCAATTTCCAGATGTACCACATTTTGGCTGTGCAAATGTTGTCTCACTTGAAGGTTCCAAGTCACCAAAATCAATGTATATGTTTTATCCATTTTTCTAAAATTGCATTATGTTCTGATAATTTTGACAGTGATATTAGCACCCAGTGTTTTGTCAACACAGACAAATTTCCTTTGAAATCGATGATCCGCAACAACCACGTAGAACACGTGTCACCATATTGGCATGTAGATGCCCCAGGTGACGTCATCACGCTAGCCAATAAACATCGTGAATATTAATGGCCAAGCCTAGACTGATGACATTACTGGCTAAGCCATTAATATTCATGACATCTCTAGGCTAGGCTGGGGGACAGTTCCCCAGGTGACGTCATGAGCTTTTTTGCCTAATGTAACATAATGCCGCATTTCGTTTGAAATTGCAAATTAATTTCGTATATTTATGAAGCTCAAATCAACATATTATATGTGCAAGGTTAGATGTCTAGTTTAAATCTACATAAATTGCGCGAGTGAGTTTGACCATGGCACCTTTAATTATTGTCTTTACTTCATTGTGATTTTGTTTCTGTGATGGTACAGTTTGTTGCTGATTAAAGTTTCCGTGTGTGATTTTGGTAGAAATTAAACTGCAGCAAGCATATTGTTCTTGTCGTATAATGGTAGCTGTTATTTTTTCTATGGAATATTGTTCTCAGGATGGCTACCAAAAAGGGCAATGGTTTTTGACAGGTTAACTTTTTGGCTGATAGGCATGTTAATTTGAGATGTAGTATATTAGATAATTATAATGAGGTGTATTGCATACAGGCTCTCGGTATCTTTTTGGTAGATTGTTGCTAATTCTGTTGATGTTTTGTCAACATAAAGGTGACAACCAGGCAAAAAGTCATGCTAAAGTCAGCCCGGTTGAAGTAATCAAGATAAAGTCGAAGCACACCGGTGTCTGGTCGGCTGCAGCCAGTGGACAAGATCACTCATACACAAATGATGCACTGGCTGCGTCGAAGCGTAGAGGCCGACCTCACAAGAACACCAGTCAACAGCAGATTGTGGACATCACTGCCGAATGTCAGTTAGTGAATTCGGAGACATCGAATATATCCGCAGAGAACTTGTCGACGCTGCAGGATGATCGGTCAGTGTTAAGCAAACCAGATCCAGGCCTTTGCGATGTTGTCGGTGAAAGCAAGAAAGGGAATATGATGGATGACCAGCACCTGGCGTTGGCAGCAGCAAGTCTGAATGCCGACGGCAGCCAGGTGAACCAGTCGTACGAGGTCTACGGAGCCATGTTTCCAACCAGCTCCGACCTTGATACCATGACGACTGTCATCAAGCCGGAGACTTCGTTGATTGAGGAGGTCGAGGAGCGATTCTTACAGGAGGTGTTGTTGAAGAGTGTTATCGATGGTGAGGATAATCTACCTCTAGTTGTGGCGGCGGAGGCTGCTGACGATCAGACACCAGCGGCTGTGGTGGTCGAGAAGAAACGTCGAGGCCGTCCTCCGGGGACAGTTCGTGAGAAGTTGATACGCATTTGTGACTTCCAGGACTGTGGCAAGTCGTTCCGACGCCTCCGCGAGTTCATCGACCACTACCGGACCCACACGGGAGATAAACCATACGTTTGCGACATTTGTGGGAAGACATTTGTCCGCAGTTATGCGGTAACGGAGCACCGTCGAGTTCACACTGGCGAGAAACCCTATCAGTGTGATATGTGCGGGAAACAGTTCTCAGTTGGCGGCGACCTGACCAAACACAAACGACTGCACGCCGGCGAGGTGTTGTACCGTTGCAAACTGTGCGGCAAGGAGATGAACACTGGTCGAGAGAACGCTGACCACCGGCGCATGCACGAGGGCGGGATCTTCTGCCCACACTGCGGCAAGTCGTTCACTCGGCTCCACAACATGAAGGAGCACGTTCGAATCGCTCATACTGGAGACAAAAACTATGTCTGCCGCGACTGTGGCAAGCAGTTTGCGTACGCGCGCAACCTTCGCTACCACCGCCGGCTCCACAAGTCTGACCGGCCCTTCAAATGTGCGGCGTGTGGAAAGTGCTTCGCTGGTGCCGGGGAGCTCGGTCGACATGAGCGCAGCGCCCACAAAACTTTAGCTGCTTCCAGTCAGATCCAAGTCGTTTACGTCACGACGTCGCAGCAACCGATCGAACTTATAGGCACCGAGTAATGTACCGTGTACAGTTATTAAATAGGTGATTGAAACTGTTTGATTATTTTGCTTCGGTATATTGAGTTTAATGTGCCTAAGTTATTTATATATAAGATGCACAACTGATATTGTGACAGAGGATGGGGTGCCATTGTGTCTAAATATGATTTTATCCTGTTGGAAAATTTTTTTGGTCTGAAATTTTTTTTTCAAAAATACAACATCGGGTGCTAAAAAATTCCTCGTTTGGCAACTTTGTCATCTTTCTTACCAATTTACAGCTGTCTGTTGGAAAAACCCACAATGCTGCTAAGAAAAGTACTTGGACTAATTTGCTGGATTCGTGGTCTGCTTTCAAGTTATTTATATGTAGTGTCCAAGTACAAAGGCATCTGATTTTTTGCAGTGTGTGTAATAAAAATGAAGTGATATTTCTGTGAAAATGTGCGCATGTTCACATGTTGGCAAACCATTGAAATAGTTTGCTAAAAGTACACAATTGTGCACAGTTTTCCTTGTAATGACAGCAACAACAATGAATGACAGTCCAGTTTACTACTGAGCAAAGTTTAAAGTTATAGCACAACTTCACATTTTTTGTTAGTGTAAATGTTTTTCAGAGGCACATTTGCAGATATTTAAAAAAAAAAGAATATTATTGTGTCATATGTTATTGTCACTCTGTCTACTGTAATGTAGGCAAATGGTGCTTTTGTCATAATTGATTGTGAAACGATGCTTTTTCAGTTTGAACACCATGTACTGGTATATCATTAGTCAATTGATAATTACATGTAGTTAATTGTCATCTCACCATAAAATTTAAATTTTTACCAGTACATTGTTTAATTTTTGCTGGACAACTTTTGTATTATTAACATTTTTGAATACATATGGATTATAGATCATTTTCTTTTGGCATTAGATTTTGTTCCATGTCTGAACCAGTAAGATTTTTCTCATCAACTGATGTAGCTGAAGCACAGTTTTTGTTACAACCGGCTTTTGACGTTTTACATTACAAAAGCAGACTGGTAAAATTATGCATTGGCTTATTTGTTTCATTGTAGTTGAGGTTCGCTAGTTTGATTGTTAATTATAATAATCACAAAATCCATTGCTGTATGAGTTATATTTTGTTAGCTAACTTTGAAGTAGGTCTTATTTGTGCCAAAAAATGATTCATCTTATTTTTGTCAGAACTTTGTCAAATCTCCACCAAATTTGATAATTTTTGGCACGCAGATATACAAGGCGATAGAATTATGTAAGGTACACTCATTATCCACCTTGCTTAATTTATGTCAATGCATTATCGTGTAGAATGCAGATGCTTCAAATTGTTGCATTACACAGTGATTATCAATATCAGATTGTTCACTTTTTATTATCAGTTTGACAAAGAGTGCCATGTGATGTTATAATGTTGTCGTATTAAGTATTTTACGCTGAAAACAGCAGACAGCAAAATAACTGATTGATGACGTTAAAACACATTTTATCCATGAATGAGTGCAGTGCATTTTGATCAGTTGATCTTTAATGCCGCTGTCATCTGTGGCGTCCTGTCTAAGCCATTGTGTACACTTTGGGTATAAATTCTGATAATTTGGAAGCAAGTTGTTACACAGACTTATAATTCTGCTAAATAAATCATATTTTAGTTTATTGTGTTTAATTAAGTCATTAGAACTTTTACGGAGACAACAGCCGAGCATTATGCAACAATTTGGAGCATCTGCAGGTTTCGGTCCATTGATCATCGGTTGACGCGTACATGCGCGTAGTCACGCAGTCATCTACGCCGTTAGACGGTGGCTACTGTAATGCATTACTGTTTGCCCATTGATCAGTACTCAGTTCGTCAAAAACACTGTCATGTTAGTTAAGTTCTGTCGCTC
>Ga0056128_1001263_pt1 | contig 27574 bp, 16 predicted proteins | sample WorMetLIZISLAND2_FD_71113 | JGI IMG/M metagenome (GOLD analysis project Ga0056128, IMG submission 71113) | Marine gutless worms symbiont microbial communities from Max Planck institute for Marine Microbiology, Germany - Olavius geniculatus... ... | reverse complement strand
CGCCCGTTGCGACCACCGAAAACACTAGACCAACCACCGACCCAACAGCAGCTCCCCAAAACATAAATCTTAACACCACTAGGCACTCAACCGACATTTTGCAGCATTCTACAGATGAACCACAGTCCGTTAATGAAAGATGCGGGGAATAAAAGTCACTAATGTCAATTAGATGTTGTTGTTGATTTCAGCGTACGGTCGGCAGCGATGGATGTGATTGATGACGTCACTGACACGACGACTACGTTGTTCGACTCGACTTGCGTACGTGAATCGACGCTTGCCTCGATACTTGCCGATCGGCGCCATGTTGACACGTCATACACGCGCATGCGCTACGTCATCAACATTCTACTTCCGATCATCTTCGGCGCCGGAGTGGCGGGCAATGCGCTGAACGCGGTGCTGTTAACTCGTCGTCGTTCGTCGGCTCACAGTGACGGTGGTGGCGGCGGTCGACCCACGGCGTTCGAGCGCTCGGCAACCGCTGGACTTGTCGCTCTGTCCGCCTCCGACTTCGCCTTCTGTCTCGTCGGCTTTGCCGAAGTGCTGTTTCTAGGCACACCGCGCGATCACAGTTGGCGGGCGCTCGCACGTCTGTACTATGACACCTACCACGGCGCTCTGATGAATCTGTTTCTGTTCTCGAGCACGTGGCTGATCGCTCTGGTGTCCGTTGAGCGATGTCTGGCTGTCTGCTATCCGTTCCGCGCCGCAGCGTTGATTCGTGTGCGTCGCACGGTCACTGCGCACGTCGTCGTCTTTGCCGTGTCTGCACTGCTCAACGTCCCTCTGTTCCTCCGTTCCACCATTGACTGTTTGGTGTCGTGCCGTGCTGACGGCAGCAGTCTGCAGGCTGGCAGCAGCAACAGCAGCTCGACCGTATCCCTACAGCACGCCACCGTGGCGTCCATCGACCACGACGATAACGACAACTCATCGTGCGCTGTTCAATACTACAGACGACCTTCCACGCTGTCCGTGTCCAGACCAGGTCTCCTGTACGTACACAAAGTCTTCTGGTTCGCTGTCGGCACGTTTCTACCACTGCTGCTAATCGTCTACAGCAACGTGCGGCTGATCCGCGAGATCTACTCAATGCGCAGGAAGTCGTCTGCTGCCGGTGGGTCATCGATGTCGCGTCCCGCCTCGAAGCCGTCTCTGGGCGTGGACAGGGACAAATCGTCGACGAGAACTCTGACGCTGACGCTGATCGCCATCGGCGTCTGCTTCCTGTTGCTTGTCTGTCCGTCGATGGCTATTCAGTTCTGGCGATTTGCCAGCTACTCGAGCTACGGCGGGGACAAGGCGCCACCGTCGTCGACGACGGCGGCTGGCCGGGCCGAGGTGAGCGCCATCGTCATTACGAACCTGACACAAGCGATCAAGTTCTCATCCAACTTTCTGCTCTACTGTGTCGTCAGCCGGTCGTTCCGGCGCACGTTCAGTAAGCTGTTCGGTGCTCGGCGCTGTGATGGTCGAAATGAGGAGCGTTTGAAGGCGATCCGAGGAGACTGTAACGCCGCACTGATAGCTGCGCCTGCAGCACTGACAGTCGATAACAACGCAGCCGACACCGGCGTCTGATGAGCCTGTCATTGTTGATCGACATCTTCGTCTAACTGCAGCAGCAGCTGCTGGTTCGACGGACTGCATAGGCCAGATACGAGTTATGTCGCGTAAGCCGTCAGCCCATCATCGCCGGCTAGCTCACCGAGATCCAGAAGGGCTGACGCAGTCGCGATCTTCGCGTTGCTCGGTCCCCTGATCGGGCTCCATGGGGAATCTCCACGAGTTGACACGTCTCGTCATCAGTGGTGTCTCGTCGAAGGCTGCCGGTACGGCTGACCTAGCTGACACACTACATGACCCGACACCCGAGCATCAAACGTAGATGACCATACGACTCGGACGAAAACCAAATCCAGTGTGAGCTCCGCTGCAGCAATCGCTGCCTTATAAAGTGCCAGGCCTGACTCACCAATCAACATATCCGTGATGTGGCATTGCATCAATCCCGTACATGGCATAGGGGCCTAAAGGAACGTAACGTAGGCCTACACTGTTGTGGCTTTTTCGTAATAGTTACAGCAGTGTTTTGTTTTTTTTGCGACACTCCCTGCGGCAAATGTGCGAAAAAATAAAATAAGTTAAAACTACTGCAAAACAGTTTGTTTTATTGCAGTAACTGCGAATCCCGGGGATAGAATGCAACCTCTCTCCAGTCCACTTTTTTCGCTCTATGATAAACAGTAAACGAAGTCGACGACTAATGTTTCCAGTTGTTTTTATTTTATTCGCACGTGTGCTAGCGTCCTTACCGAAGGGACGTGTAACTGTACTGTGTCTGCCCATTTCGCCGCGACATGCATATATCCGTCTAGTCAGATCTCTGCTGATCTCCTTGCTGTTTATAAAACTTGAAAGTCAAAGAAATAGCAAACACTAAACATTATACAGAACTCTGCGTCTTGTTGCCTATGATCGAAAGCGATAGACTCAATTAAAATAACAGAACTAGGTTATAATAAAAAGACATTCTTTTGGCCGTTAAATATGAAGTTAGGCCTATATAATTGTTTCTAGTTATCACTTCAGAGGTTAATAACATCTGTTATTCGAACCTATTGCATTATTGTGCAGTACATAGCCTGCTCTTCTCCTGTACGAAGTTCAGCGCATACAGTGTACATGCGCATCTGCTAATTCGTGTGACTGATTTTTTTGCACTCAAAAAACGCCAGTAGGCCTAATAATGCATGAGAAAAACAAAGAATTGATAGTTTGTATAACATATATAAAGTTACGTTCTTGATTTCCACTGGACTATTGCACTGGCGTAGCCATAGGGGGGCACATCCCCCCTAGGAGCCTACTCAGTTACTAAAAATGCCAAAAATGCACCAAAAAACGTCATCTTCACGCCAAAAATCCGAAAATTTTCTGGGGAGGGGGCCCCACTACTACTAGATCCAGGCTACGCCACTGGACTACTGCGCAGTATTATCTACCGAGTGGCACATAAAACGTGGAACATAGGACATGGTTTACGTAGCCGGGCGGGCCCTCCCCCATATCTATAGGCTATCGTGCAATCCGACAATGTTGGAAAAGATTAGCATTATGTTTCTTAAAGCAGGTTTGAAATTCCTGACACTGATCTGTACAAAGACTCTGTTTTGAATTAAATCTTACTAGTCAAGTTCAAGTAGTCTGTTTTTCTAAGCTTTGAAAAACGTTTTATGTTGTAAATGAAAAACCAGTTGCACTCACGCCATATTCTGTGAACAGATTATCCAAATTAAGATAACAGTTAGGCCTATGATTTTACAAAAATTACAATATTTCTGAAACTAATATTTCTGAAATTATAACGTATAATGTTCGCAGTATTCGCTGTCTGTATTGACGACTTTATAGAGTTTGCTCAAACTCACTCATATGCAGAAAAAAACTGGGTTTGTGGGTTGTGGCAGTGTTATTTTATGCACCTGTAGGCCTAGTCTTGCAGCAATATGCGAGTATGGGACTCGTGTCTGTGAAAAGAGAAATTAGTTATTCAGCTGGTGTTTCTTCTAGATTTTGTGTATGAAAATTTACGGCGTAGCACTGAAAGCCATTTAGTTCCGCACTTTTCCTGCTGTACGTGCGTCATTTGCTTCACACAATGATTCTATCCCACTGCAGACGCCGCGAACTTGTTAGCCTGGCGGAGAATTTTCTTGTTGTCAAAAAATTTTTGTTAACAAAACAACGACCAGCATAATTTGGTAAAAAAACGGAATCGCTAATCGATGCTGCCACCTGGCGAATCACAAATCACCTTTTTTCCCAAGTCTGGACAGTGCACACTGGGACCCCACAAGAGTACTTGTCAAAGGGTATTTCAGTCCGTCGAATGGTTTAAGCAGGGGGCACGAATGTGACAGGCAGACAGAATATGCTACAAAAATGAGTAGGAATAGGCGGTGTTGCTTGAGCTGCAACAGCCTAATAATAATTACAGCAACAGAAAGTAATAAATCAGTAGACGATACATATATTATAAAAACGTACTATCAACATATAAATGACACTTCAAATAGCTGTGTGCAGACACAGAATAATTTTAGTTTCGACTAGCTGTTAAAAGCGATGACAAAAAAAGAAGCAAATTGTTATTGCAGCACCGAACAAAAGTTTATTCCGCAGTCAAACTCCTACTGCTTATCACTAGCACTATGTCTGCAGTGGTATAACGCGTTGTTAACTCCACAGATGCACTCAACAGTGTATATTATGGCCTACACGACCGACGGTCCACCATCGTAGAATAAAGGGTGTTAAATCGCTGTTTGGACTGTATAAGTTTGCTCAAACTCACTCATACCATTCTACACCGTGTCTCAGAAAAAAATGGGTTTGTGGGTTGTGGCAGTGTTATTTTTTTGGATAATTCCATGAAACACTGGCCGATTTTAATAATTTCTGGCACGGAACAAGACAAAGAAATTGGACGTAAATGCCTGTACTTTTCTGCACGTTAAGCCGAATTGATATGGTTTCAGTGCTGGACAAGCGTAAAAACCTGTCCGTCCCAAAGGTAAAGTAAGGCCTGCAGTTTTGCCCACCTCACCTTAATACTGTTGCTACATTACCTTGTGAAATGCAGAAATCGTGGTTTAGCCATTGACAACAATGAATTCATACTGGATAGTGCACACGTCGGCTTAGTTACTCTTTTAAGTTGGCGTTTACTGCAGACAACAAACAGTTGGTTAAGAGTGATATTGCATGCCATAGTCATTAGAATTGGCCAATGTTTCACGGAGTTATTCAAAAAATGACACTGGCAGAGTTTTTCTTCTGAGACACGGTGTAGTCACTAGTTTAACACAAACTTACACTTAATTCGGTTCCACACTGTATTAAGGATATACTTAACTGCTAAAATTTATATACATGTAACAACGAACAATTCAAACATCAATGCAAAACTTCAACACAAACAAATTATTAAGCATCGAGGGACGTTTCGGGTAGCACCAGATCGGGCTGTTTCCAGACGGGCTGGCCTGCGATGTAAGTGGCATGGACGTTGAGCTGGGAATCGAGAAGAACGAAGTCAGCGTCTGAACCAAAGTCCAGCGTGCCTTTCTGCTTGTCAATGCCGAGCAACTGGGCAGGATGCAGCGTCGCAGCTTCCAGTGCCTCGACTTGACTACACTCTACAAAAAAGATTAAACACACTATGGTTTCACTTTGCCGTAATCCTAACAGGTGCACAACGCATCTTACCCATCTGTTCCGGTCTGCCTAAACACCACAGATCAGTATTTGAATTGTGAAAAATTAGCTGGGGGTTAAACTTTTTGACTGTCGGAGACCAACCAAAAATTGTGATGTAAATCGTATGTATATAGTATATAGCTGCCCACAGTACATAATTTGGGGGCTTGAGAAAACAGTTGGGGGGGTTGAACGCTCCCTCTCCCCCAAGCAATTCAAACACTGCTACAGATCACCATAGATCAGCTAAGATGGCTGATGTTGTTTAATTTTCATGCACGAAAGCAGCTACTGCTTTCAGTGCATCTTAGCCATAGCAATTCTGTCCATCCGTCTGTCCGTCTGTCTGTCACACGGGTGGATCAGTCAAAAACGGTGCAAGCTACGATCACCAAATCTTCACCGTCGGCTACACGGAAGACTCTTGTTTCAGAAACCGTAAAGCTTTTCCATAAATTCGAGAAGGGTCCTCCCGAACGAGGGTGCTAAATGAGAGGGGGGTGGACAAAATTTGCGATTTTTGGCCAATAAGTTGCTGTATCTCAGTAACGGTGCGAGATATGGCCTAGGTTACTATTAATCACTAATATGAAGTCGTACACTGGCTCTCGATTGGTGCCAAATTCAATAACCTTGAACGCCAAAATAGGGGGTTTATGATTTTTTTGGCGATTTCAGGCTGCAACACAAGTCTATATCATTTACAAGGTGGCGCCACGGAACTATCATTATTCGATCCAGATAGAGAATTTGGTATTTGTATATTAACTTAGCGTGAACACCCCAATTTTCAGCTAAACTAAACTACTGAACCGGAACTGCTATAGGCATTCACACGTCTCATGAGCATTAGCTCAGATTTCTTGTTCAGCTTCAGATCGACATAATGCCATCGCAGAGTTAGAGTTAGGGTTGGTATTAAAATGGCCCGGTTGAAGTCAGGTTAGAGTTAGGATCTGTGGTGATCTGTGGTGACATACATGGATCTGAAGTTTACAAACTGGAACAATATTTGCCGTCTCAGCTGATCTCTGGTGCTTAGGCTGTCCGCTCGTCTTGTGCAAGCTCCTATTTAAACGAAAATGTAAAAGAAACTAAACCAAACAAAACACAACTGAATTGAACATCTTATTTCGTTTGATATCATTTCATTACATTTCAAATGCTTTGTGCGCTCCTTAAAACACAAAGTTTGGAAAAGGAAAAAAAGTAAAAGTAAGTAAGCAATAAGTAAAATGTGAATATATATAGCGCATATCGTTAAATTAACCTCTAATGCGCTAGTCACACTAGTACTGACTGAACAGGATTGTTTTGAAAAATTGTTTGAAACTGTCAATGTCACACGCCAGATCTCCGAGTTCATCTGGCAGCGAGTTCCAGACCGTCGGACCAGCAACTGGAAAAGCGCAACGATCGTACGTGTTGGGTCGACAGCGAGGTACAATGAGCATACAAAAACCAGAATTGGTGTGAATGTTCTCCAGAGCAGGACTAGCCAGTGTGCCTTGCTCTTAGCTCAAACAGTCGAAAAATCATGCAAACGACTGCATAATATGTTGCCACTGGACCAACCCTGTTTTCCAGTAGTCATATGCAATCATGGCAATTGACATTTCTTATTCTATATTGTCGCTTGTGACCTTATTTTACCTGAAAACTGCTGGGAAATTTATACTAGATTTAGTTAGCAGTGTTTTGATGTTGTCTGGGCCACAGAGGATATAGAAATTATAGAGTTTTAGCCTTCTCTGAAACTCAGAATCAAGAAAAGCACAGCTAATCCGGGTTCATCTGAAAAATGATTTAACAAACCAATCTGCATAAATGCTTTAACACTGTCGCTTGGCATGGCATCAGGCCTGTAAAACGCTGTTCCAACAATTTCACAAGTTCTCACAAGAACCCATATCAACATGATACATCAATCTGCATTGCACGGGAGAATAAAGATGTCAGAACTTGAAACAATTTGTGAGGTTTCGTACCTGCAGACTTAAGAAAATGCTTGACGCAGTCGTTCATAGTAGCTACACTATAACAACATACAACAAACATCGGCATCAAATGCAGGACTCTGCAAGTCATTGCAAACAGCTATAGGCTGCATCCAAAATTATCCGAAACTACAGATAAAAATAAACAGAATACAGAAAAAAGCACACTATCAGCGTCAGCTTATCGGATTCACAGAAATACAATTACAAACCACTGAAATCATTTTGCATTATTACAGCATTCTACATTTATTTACTCAAAAAATTTTGACAGAGTTACTGAAAGCCAATCTAGGTGCACCGAATGTGAACAACCCTGCATACTGTGACAATAGCAGACGACAACTTGAATGTCTTTAAAAGATCATCCACTGGCTGGAGAAGACAAATCAATCGAACACGTCTACCTACCTGCCACAGAGTGTGTCTGTTCCGGCTAAGACGGCACGGTTGTCCTTCACCTCGACTGACTGGGAACCAAGATGATGTACACCGGACGGCAAACCCATAGCAGATATAGCATCAGTGATCAATACCACACCTGCAGCAGCACAGTGCTAATTACACACACCCCGACCAGTGTCATGATCATTGCAAGTAATGGTAAGATTCAGTCAACACTCAACATCGAAGTCACACGACTTTGCCACACAATTCCTCACCGACGGCAACAGTATATATTAGCAGCTAGTAAACCAGACAGTACTTTAATAGCAGATGTTTCCGATGCTCAGAAACTAGATAAAATATTTTTCGCCTCCACTGGTCTCAAAAATTATCTACGAAATGATATCATACAAGAAATTTGAGCTAATGCTCATGGGACGCGCGAAAGCCTATAGCAGTTCCTGTTCTCAAACTGTCAGTCTATCTCCAGCCATTTCGTTGTGACTTTTACGGGGGTACCACTCTTTGATGCCCTCATGTGTAGATTTCCTTGAACGTGGAAAATCGAGACTTGGACCGTCGAAATCTACGTTCAATGCTGAAATTTTCATACGCAGCTTGTTTTGGCGCAATTCGCTCTTGCAATGTGTCTCACAGCCCGAAATCACCAAAAAATCCATAAAACCCCCTATTTTAATGCTGAAGATCATTCAAGGTCATTGAATTCAATGCCAATCGAGAGCCAGTGTATGACTTCCTATTAGTGATTAATAGTAACTTAGGCCCTATCTTGCACCATTACTGAGATACAGCGACTTATTGGCCAAAAATCGCAAATTTTGCCCATCAACCCCCCTCTCATTTAGCATCCTCGTTTGGCGTGACTCCCTTCGAACTTATGGAAAAGCTTTACAGTTCCTGAAACTAGTCTTCCAGGCAGCCGATGGTGAAGATTTGGGGATCCTAGCTTGGACTGTTTTTGCCTGATCCACCCGTGTCACAGACGGACAGACGGACGGAGGGACAGAATTGCGATGGCTAAGATGCACTGAAAGCTGTAGCTGCTTTCGCGCATAAAAAACGCAAAGTCCTTGCTGAGCCGTAATGCCCATATGGCAGTGCTGATCTCTGTTTCCATGGCTCTTGGGCAGATGTCAAGTTACAGTGCTAGACCATTGATACGAAAGCTGCACCACACAGCATGCATGTTTACATCCCAGCTTTCACTGATACTGAATGTTGACTGCACCTACCAAGAAAGGACAGCCAGGCTGAAAATGATGTGCGTGACTTGGTGGCACAAACATGACAGTATGAGGGTTGATCAATAAGTAATGAGAATCAATGTGTTAGACTTAAATTTTTTTCATAATCTATATACCTGTAAAAAGTACATTTTCTTCAAACACATATAGGTTTGTTGCAGATGTGACGTCATTGTAATTTATGACGTCACAGCGAGTTAAACAGAGACGATTTGGAGTGTTAACATGAACAGCGTAGAATTAGGCTCATTGTTGCATGACAATTCTCCAATCTGAAGCCGAATTTAGTAATGTGGTGCCCTGAAGCATCTGATTTTCTGAAAGCCCTAACGTTTATGAATTTCTCATTTGCACCTTCAAATATATGATAGCCTTAACCTGCGCTGGCTGTAAATAAATGCTCTAGAGCTAATTGTGACATCGCGTCAAAATTTAACGTTACCAGTTAAATTTTATCGAAAAGTTAACAGTTTATAACATCTGTTGTGTTGACGAAGAGATTAGCAACATTCTTGACTTGTTGCCCGAAAGCCCTCAATAAGCTGGGGGGAGGGGGGCGAGAGCGAGCCCCTCGCGCCCTGCCATAAATCCAGTACTGCAGTTCAGATCACAAGTCAATGATTGCACAACAAAATATTGGCAACTCTGGCTTCATACAATAAGATCATCCTGCACACAATAACGACCAAACCCCCAATAACTATCATCGATTTCAATATCTGAAATTGCTGAAATTTTATCTCTGCGATGTCTGCTAGGTATGACACAATGTTGTTTGCACCAATGCGGCGAATCGTTTTTATATGACAGTCTATGACATCATAAATTACCATGACGTCACATCCGCAACAAACGTGTTCGTGGAATATGTACTTTTTACTGGTATATAAACTGTGAAAAAATTTAGGTCTAATACCTTGATTCTCATTAAATAGTTCTTCGTACTTTGCAGAATTCATTTTCCCTGACTATCCAGGACAAAATGAATAGTTTTCCCTGACTAATCTGTTAACGCAAAATACCAATGTCAGTTTTCAATCGCTTGCAATAACACTAGAAGCAAGAGTAAAGGAACAAATTCAAAAGTGGACATAGAAACAATCTGCAAGTGAAGCGAGCAGAAAAATTTTGAACCATTGTACGCAGTCTGCATACAACAGTTCAAATTTTTCTTCTTCATTTTTTTTAACTTTTGCACCCTGGTACTTTAATTTTCCCTGACTTTCCCTGACCCTCTGATTTTTCCCTGACTTTAGAATGTCAAATTCCCTGACTTTTTCTGATCTTCTAATTTTTCCCCGATTTCCCCTGACCGTAGGAACCATGTCATTACTTACTGATCAACCCTCATATATCTATGAATGGTCACCCATCTCGGTACTAACAAGGGTCAGCGCTGATGCAAAAAACAATGTTAATACCAACCATAATAACAAACTTCTGCAAATATGCAGAAAGCAGAACTAGGCAGTCGTGAGCATCTATCTCTCCTTAAGCCCCTAGAGCAAGTTCCCCCTTCCTTCTTCCATCACTTCTCCTCTCTCTCTCTCTCATTCCCGGTCGAGAGGTGAGTCACCGCCCCAATCCATTCCAGGAAGTCCCATAGGCATCATGGATAAGTTACGAACAGACGCTTGTGATGAACTCCCAGGAATCGGATCCCGGGAGGTTGCGGTGCTTAGCTGGGCCGGTGAGGTTGGATGACATTGGGCTCAGACGCTTCCACCATGAGAAGGTGGCTGCGAAGGAAGCATCACTTCTCCTTCTCTATTTCCTCTTCCATTTTCTCCCTTTCTTCTTCGTTTTCCCTTCCCTTTTATCTTTTTACAACTAAAGAGTCAGTAAAGTGAAAAATGCATTTGGAAGCAGTTAGAAAAAAGCCAATACTGCACAACTTGGACCAAAATTTAAACAAAAGCTAAAAAATCCCCATCTAACCCTTATGATGGAGCATTTGCTCCATGGTTCACGTGGTTTATGAATGCTTGTAAAAAAATGCAGCATGTACCTCTGGGATGCGTTCTCTGAGCAATGCGGACTGCTGCTGGATGGGTGTGGACGCCATCGGCTATCATGCCATAAAATACACGAGCGTCTGGTGGCAGCTTGTGGCTGGCCAGCAGGCCGACCAAATGTGGGTCTCGATGGTGAAACTACACACAGTAGAACCACTAGCTGCTAACTCTAAAACAGAAATTAAATAGTAAAACTAGGTCTACTGAAAACTGTTTGAACGCCAGCTCAGAACCCCACAGGGTATCGCTATATATAGAAACAGAGTACTTATGTCTTGTAGATCATGATTCACTTCAGTGACATTATAACTGAACACTAACAATGATGGATCTGTATAAACATGTTTTTACACTGTGTCCCAAAATCAGCAGCCCCCTGTTCCAACAGACCTAATTCAGTTTTTAGTTCATGGATTTCAACAAAATATCGAGCACTGCACTATCTTAACATTACTTATGGTCTGCCCATTATGACATATGCACTTTACCGTGTGTGCTCAGTGTAATGTCATTATGACGTCAGAATTTGTTTAAATTAAGCTTATGTTCAATACGTTGTTATTGACAAGGTGATCAAGCAGCAGCGTAACTACCTGCCTTAAAGTAAGAGCTTGCGTGGAGGCCAAAAGTGGCCACTTTGAGCTCAAACTTCAAACGCTAGTTGGGTGTTTCCATGACTGTTTCAAATTTTGTAAATATCTGTTAACGATTCTTAAACGATAATTAACGATTCTACACTAACTTATCTGTAGGGGGACAGCTAATTCTGGGACACGATGTATATGCACAAAAGCTATGAATTCACTTTGTTCACTGGATTATTTATTGGATATTAATTCCGATTTGACTCTAAAGTAAAAGCATCAACATAAATTATATACAGACAGGCAGCATAGCGTTGAAGAGATGAGTGATAAGTCTTGCTCCAGCAGTGACGCCAGATTCACCCTGAGACAAGTTGGCCATCGAGTGACCTACACCCGTAAACACGTTCACAACTATCAATCAATGGGTGAGGTCAAGTTTCTAAGACTAAAGTCTTAGACTAAAGTCTTGATTTTCGACTTGACTTCAAACTTAACTTTCGTTTCTGGTCATCCATATTTTTTTTAAGTAACAGCCGAATGACTGCATGAATACAATTAGTTAACTAACATTATAGAAGTGTTTTCCGGGCCTATATTAATCCGGTGATGTGTTCAATATTAATTTGCTTACCTACATGGCCATTTCGTGGATACAAAAAAATTTTGTGCAATATTTTTAGCAATGCAAGCCAGCAATCTCAATGTCTCAAGTCTCTGATTTTTTGTTCTTGCCTTTGTGGGCTAAAAATGTGACTTTTTACCTACTTTTGGGTCCTATGGATCAACTAACAACCTTCCCACATTTCTGACACACTTAAAATGCCAAAACTGTTATCTTAAGAAAGCAGTTAAATACGTTCTATAAAAATGCTTTAAATTCTGCAGAAGGTCTCGTGGAGCTACAATATGTATACAATTTTATTATCCACTGCAGTACAAAAGCAAATTAATAACCATTACTGGTAACTACAACAAAGTGCAGAAAAATAAAAAAAACTGGATTGTAATATCTATAAAAACACTACTAAAGCCCTAGATTAAAAGATGAAATCGTCACACGTGTGCCAACTCACCTAGTGATACAATAATGCCACAAGAAGTCAGTTGTCGAATGACATCAATAGCACCAGGCAGTTCAGGTGCCAGAGTCACAATGGCTGCTTGGTCTAAGCGTCCATACACTCGTCTCACTTCGTCCATGCCACCAGCCAGACTCGGCAATATCAGAGACTCGTCGTGTGCACCTTTCTTCTCTCTGCTGATGAACGGACCTTCGAGGTGAACACCTTTGGACAGACACATGCAGGATGCATGTATACAACATGCGTGCTGCACGCTGCCAAAAACACAGCAAAAGATGCAAAAAGTACAGTACTATCCAGCACGGTAATAGTCTCCTCACAACTTTGACCACAGATGTAACAAGAAATTTGAGCTAATGCTCACGAGATGGGTGAAAGCCTACAGCAGTTCCGGTTCAGTAGTTTAGCTGAAAATTGGGGCGTTCACGCTAAGTTAATATACAAATACCAAATTCTCTATCTGGATCACATAACGATAGTAGCGTGGTGCCACCTTGTGAATGATATAGACTTGTGTCGCAGCCCTAAATTGCCAAAAAATCCATAAAACCCCTATTTTGGCGTTCAAGGTCATTCAAGGTCATTGAATTCAGCGCCAATCGAGAGCCAGTGTATGACTTCCTATTAGTGATTAATAGTAACCAAAGCCCTATCTCGCACCGTTACTGAGATACAGTGACTTATTGGCCAAAAATTGCAAATTTTGCCCACCCCCTCTCATTTAGCGCCCTCATTTGGGGTGACCCCCTTCGAATTTATGGAAAAGCTTTATGGTTCCTGAGACTAGAGTCTTCCAGGCAGCCGATGGTGAAGATTTGGTAATCCTAGCTTGCCCTGTTTTTGACTGATCCACCCGTGTGACAAGCAGATGAACAGACAGATGGACAGAATTGCGCTGGCTAAGATGTGCTGAAAGCAGTAGCTGCTTTCACGCGTAAAAACGTTTTTCTATGTTTTTTGTTTTTGCCACATTTTTTACGTTTTTAAACATTGTGAAAAATTTTTCAACATTTTAAAAATGTTTTTTCTATTTTTTCAACATTTTGTTATTTTTATAAAAAAACATTCATTAAAATTTAAAAATTCCAGCAAAGAATGTTGAGAAGCACTTTTAAAGCCACTGGAACGAATTAATAAAAGGTCGTCAATTTGTATAGCGCATCGTCGCAAACACGCCTCTAATGCGCTTTCGTCGCTAACCAGAGCCGCCTGCCGCATGGCCACCATGTGCAGCCTGCAGACACAGGCTGGCACAGCGACCGGCTAGGCGACCCCAGTCAGCTGTATCAAGATCCCCACCTTCCGTAACCCATGTAAATGGGTTACTACTCATTTTACCATCCCACGGAGGGTAGAAGGCTGAGTCGACCTAGTTATCATGGTGGTAGTTTACTTCCTTGTCTAGTAATATTTGGTCTTATGACGACATAGTTGATTAAAAATTAAACAAAAATGTTCTTTCTTTGCTTAGTTCTTGCTATGCAGCACTTTTACCATTAGGTTTTAGGCAAGAAGTTGAACAAATTAAGGCTAACGTTTTTAACAACGTTTTTATTTCCGCCACGTTTTTAAAAAATATTTTCTGGAACGTTTTTACATCTGTGACTTCAACTGTCCAAGAATGCACAATAAATGTCGATCCCGATGGCATTCTGGCCCATTCCGAGTCTTCTATGTGACCAGGGCTTAATGCTCATTGTGGTGTATTCTTACAGCCATTGGCTAAACATTTTAGTGTATAAAAGTGGCAACAGAATTGGCAACAGTGTTAAAACAATTATGCAGTAGTCCATAGTCCTCTATGATGTGGGTATCTATCCAATGAAATAAAAATGCAAAGATGCTTTTGAAGTGTGAAACATTAGCAGAAAAATGTGCTGCATGTCCACACAATCGGGATCTTCATTGTATTGCATGAAGCCAAACCAATCATGTAAGACATCAATGTTCCACTAATGTCCCTTTTGGTGCTGGGACCACATTTAAAATACCAAGAGAACATGTACTTACCAAGTACACCTGCACCACGGCTACATCCATCTGTCATTTTGATCTGTGGAATAATCTGCAAATTACAAAAACAAATATGTGTGCAATTAAAATGTTTTGGGTAATAAACTACACTGAATAATATGTGCTGTGCATGTGTACAATCAGGATACTTAGCTGAACAACTACACTGACTTTCATATTTGGCTGATTCCACTGACAAACTAATTTAAATGACATGAAAACAGGGAATATTCTAATGACAGATAAATCCAGAACAGGTATGTTAAAACAGCTGATGGCAAAAGAAAGAATATGTCTGCATCAAGTTGGCTTATTAAACTCAGCTGTTAGGTGCTAAGTCAGTTATCATCATCATCACCAGTTTTTCACACACCTGTTTATAGACTGCAGGTTTACTGGTGACAATGGTAGGACAGAATGAAGTAACTCCATGCTGCAGAATACCACTTGCTACCTTACACAGCCCAGTGCATACATTACCCGTATCAACTGAAAAATCCACTCCAAATCCACCTACAAAAGCCAGAAATAAACGCTAGAAACCTCCAGCAAACTGTGTTTAATTTTTGGATGACTATCAATCAAATCAAAATTAATAATAAGGAAAAATAACAGCAAATCATAACATTCAATGCAAATATCAAAACATAGTAAGCAGAAAGCATATTGTTGCATATATTAAACTGACCAATCATTTCAGACAAAAAAAGAAGGGTTGGATAAAATGTAAAATTTTGTGCATACGAAAAAAAAACTAAAATGAAATAACACAAAAAGTCTAATAATTTGTTCACAGCTAGTTGGAAATAAAAGTTCAGTGCATTGACTGTTTTTCTCTTTTGGTCTAGTTTCTACAAACATGCTAAATGCAGCAATCAACATAATACAGATACAAGTACCATTAATCTGAACGTCAATGAATCCAGGAGCAATCAGAAGCCCACAACAGTTGACGATAACATCGGCACGAATTTGCTCATCAAAGAACACTTTTTCCGGATTTAGAATTATGCCGTCTCTAACCCACAGATCATCACATATTATCTGGTGATTTTGCAGCAAGCGACAGTTACTGAAGCGAATGAGTCTAGCAGTATGGCCACGGTCATTTTTCGTCGGCATACTACACTCCTTTGCACCAATTACAATATCACATCACGTAATCCATAAACATTTGACAAAAAACGAACTCAATGCCAGTTCCTACACAAGAACACAAGAACACAATATTCTGCTAACTTCGTAATTAGTGACCATCACAATTACCAACCGAAGGTGAAATTCACGGCATATAGCAAAAATTGACTACTTATTTTTTCGTGAATTTTCACGGCAGATAACACGTTGCATTAACAACATCATATCACACCAATGTGCTCATTGTTCACAAAATTCCGCAGTAAATCGAGTTGTCACTTATACATATGACGAAAGAAATAAGGAAGAAAAGAATGAAACTTGTTGACGAAATTACTGCGAAAGAAAGGGGACGGCGAAATTGACTTGTTTTGCGCGCAGTAATTCGTGTTATTAGCCCTGCATTATACAATGTTAAAAAGTTTATAAATATTTCAGTTATACATATATATAATAACAATATATAAACCTGGAATCTTTCAATACAACGATGGATAATAACAACATCTGCGAACTACACTTTTATTTGTTTACATTTTGGAATAAACAGCTGATTACAAGGTAAAGGCGGTAACACGTGACGTAACGTAACGGTTCGTTTTGATTCTTTTAGTTTGGCGCGTCTGGACTCTGGAGTCTGGTTTCTGGATCCTTTGAGGAGCGCTTTCTCTCAGCATAATATTATTCTCATAGTTCTTGTACGTTTACCTAAGTGAAAAACCTCTATTCTTTTTATCTGTACAGTAATTGTTAAACTTGAAATAACGACTTAGGTAAATTATCTGTCGAAAGGTCAAAAATGTTGTTTCTCGACTGAACTCTGAATCTGAACAACGGTATCGAGTTACCGTAACGTAAGCCTATTGTTGGATAAGGTCAAGTTTCGCAGAGATTTTTGTCTAAGCAGAACTATAGCCTCGATAAAAAACAGTTTTGTGAACTAAAAATCAACAATTTCAACTGTTCTTTCTGACAGCATGTGTTTCACTTGTGTGTATGATTTGTTGTTGATGCATCGACTGGTGAAGTCAGTGGCGGATTTCGCATACGGCTTTTGCGGCTCAAGCCCCCCCCCAACCCGCTGTGGAAGCCGCTTTTAGCAGAGAGTAAGAGATTTTGGGGCATAATGTTGAATTTTTAATCATTTTTTTGCTATTCGTTGTTAAGAACATATTCTTGTATGCTGCTTTGTCAGCTTAATGCTGTCAGTTTCTGATTGTCTGAAGCCAGGGCCGGATTAAGCCTATGAGGGGCCTTAAGCCCAAATATTTTGTGAGCCCCTTACACTTTGGTACAAATTACAGTAAGCCACCCATCAAAATTATATAAGCCTTTATCAAACAGCAAAAATTGTAAAAAAAAATAGTTGTATATTTCAATGTGTGTAATCTCAAAATTCAGCTAGAGGATCTAAAGGGTGCTGTGAACAGTGAGCTTTCTGTGGGCCGCAGCGCCCCAGCAGAAATCGAATTTAGTGCATTTTAGCTTTAAAATATGACACCTGGTGGTAGCAGTTTTGATTATTCTCTTGAGAATCAACTGAGCACATTTTGTCCATTTTAGTGCAAACCCCCAAAAGGCGATCGTTGGCCTATGCGTTAATCCGGCCCTGTCTGCAGCTAATGACAGTGTGAAGTCATCTGTATAATGGACTGAAGTGTACATTGTTTGAATATTGTATATTGTTCCAAAACTGTGACTTCTTGTGGCTTAAACTGGACACTAGGTATCCAATACTGAATTGTCTTTCACAAAGATTATATGCCCGATACAACACAAAATATCAAGACAAAAAAGAACTCTGACAGTTAGGTCCACAGCGTATAATTACGTACAACAAGTCAGAGTAACTCTCTGCTTCAGAATACAAATGCAACAACAATGGTGTTGGTAAACACGTTACTCTTAAAAATAAGTAACACAAATCTAATTACCAACTAACACCACACGCATAACACTAATCTAACAAGAAGCCCAGCTGTCGGTAGGTAATGCCAGTGACCATATGCCAGTGTCCGAAAGCAAGCAAATGTGAGCAAGTAAATTTAATTTATAAAGCGCACAATGTCAGCGAGAAACTCGCCAAATCTGAGTATGAGTATGTGAATGAGCAGTCAGTTCAACAGAAAGAGGAGGGTTGACAATTAAATAGGGCATTTGAAAATGTCTGTAGCCAATTCGTAATAACCACTGCACCGTTAAAGTTTGACCGTAATGCACGTAACCACCCGCTGCTTTCGCTTCGTCTTTCGTACTGGGTGATTGCAAGATCTCAGCTTCATGGGTACCTTCGGCCCCGAAAGATAGGCGGTTACCCATGCTGGTGATGAGTTCATGTTAAACGAAGGGTTGCCAACGAAAGGGTCTTTGTCAAATGACCATGCAGAGATATAGTTATCATTGAACAGTGGACTTCGTTTGGACGAAGGGTGTTTAGTTGGTTTTCGTTGCTTCGTTTGGAAAGGCGAAGGCTCAGCACCTTGTCAGTCGATGTGCTCTGTCCGAGCGCTCGATCAAACTGATCAGTTGTCATCACTGCGCTTCGCCTTTTATACTGCCGGAGCTGGCCAAAAGGGCCTTTGCTGCCTATCACGTGACTGCCATTGTCATAACATAACGTATCTTACAGGAATTGTCACAAACGTATTTACAGGGAGCTCCGACAGTACCTGTATGTGGCTTTATACCACACTAAAAGGCGACGTTTAATGACCTTTTTAACGAAAGATATGAATTTAAAATATTTATTATTTATGTTCGAAAGATAAATTATTTTAGGGAAATGGACTTGAAATATTTTAGTCAGAAAAATAAGCCCAATTCTACTTTTATTCTACCGAAAATACGGAAGTACATTATGACACAAAATACACTACATGCACCATGCAAATTTTGGGGGTTGGAACCCCTATTTTGGAAGAATAGGTGTCCATAGGGGGTTGGTGATGGCAACATCGGACAGGGCATTGAAGTTCCTATAGGCTGTCAATAGTAACAATGCTGCTAACTGAAGCAATGCAAGTATTGGGGGTGCAGTCAGTACCCAACATTTGGAGGTCTGACTAACTACCACAGCGTAGCCTGAGGGCAACCAGACTTACTTGTTTGGACATTTTTCCCACATGATGTACCATTTAGCCACAATACATACGTCACAGACAGACAGACGGACAACAGACGATAGGCAGACAGAACAGTGTAGCAAAGATGCAATCTTAATGGTCGGCCAAAAATTAAACATCAAACTTAGTACACTTTCAACATGAGCATAATGGTGTGACTATCAGCATAATAATTGTGTTTTTAATACAAAGTAGAAGTAAGCCAACTGAAACTCAGAGATGGAAAAATGGTCTGAAGTCACTCAACAAAAACAATTTGACATTGGCACAAATACATAATGTTCTTCCTGGTATGGGTCCAAAAATTTGTGTCCTATCTTGGTACATTACAACCCAAAAAACGTTTAAACAAACTGTCAACCTACAAACCTGAAAATTTTCTCCCCAAACCTACTTTTTTCCATTCCTGATCAGAGTACAAACACAGTCATTCTGAGGCTAACAATGCGCTCTGATATCAGTAGTATTTCATGTTGGGAAACGAAAGGTGGTGGCTTTAAAAAATAAAAAAAAAACAATGCAGAGCAGTTTTACACTGGCAAAGAAAGAAAAAAAATAAACTAATAAACAAATTAGAAATGAATCCTCATCCGAATCTAATTAACCCAAAATCATTGATTGCCATCTATCATAGTGTAAATCCATCATCAATATCATTTAACCATTTTACTGTAAAATCAATTATTTATAATTTAAAGGATTATCACTTCCAAAAATGCCAAAGAATTAATTTTATCAACTACTTCTTTAAAATATGTTGAGTGCTCAACCAAACAAAAAATGCAGAAAAGGAACATCTGTGGCATTAGCAACAAGAAGAAGATACAATATATATATATATATATATATATATATATATATATATATATATGTATGATATAAATATGCATGCACTCTGTTCCTCCAGCATACATAACTGAGATCACACAAAATAAGACAAAAATAGGAAAAAAGTAATTAATGGTGTCATTGGCAGTACAGTAACATATGCAGTGCATCATACTACTTCCAGAATGAACTACAGAGCAGAACAATATACACTGTGTCCGGAAAAAAGTAACCCCCTAAACATCGTACAATAAAAATGTCAAAGCTAAACCAATTTAAATAAAATTTTGTATGACTAATCCATAATAAATTGTGAAAAAAATCACCAAATTTTGTTCAAAAATATTATTTTGTGGCGAAGTTATTAATTGTTGAATATTGATAGCAAAATATTTCCGTTAGCAGTATGGCGTTACATAAGTGAACCCCGCAGTTAGTGTACATTTTTGTAACTCTAACAAAAAACATCCGATTCTGGCAAAATTTTGCATCAACAATGCATCATCCGTTAGAAATCAAAGTGCCAAATTTCAAACAAATCAATCAAAGCAAACAATAGTTACAGCAGCTTTAGTGCGGTGACCCCAAAACACTTCGTTTCAGGTTTTTGTGGATTAGTCAGACACAAAGACGACCTGAAACTAAAGTGTTTTGGGGTCACCTCACTAAAACCACTGTAACTGCTGTTTGCTTTGGCAGATTCAACTGAAATTTGGCACTTGGGTTGCCAATAAATGATGCATTTTTTGATGCAGAATTTTGCCAAAATCAAATGTTTTTTGTTGGAGTTATCAAAATGTATAGTAACCGCGGGGTACACTCATGTAATGCCATATTAGCAAGGGAGATATTCTGTTATCGATATTCAACATTTAATAACTCCGCTCAGAAATAATATTTTTAAACAAAATTTGGCTATCTTTTTAGCACTTTATTGAGGAATAATCGTGTGAAATTTTATTTAAATTCGTTTAGACATATCATTTTTATTGTACGATGTCTAGGGGGTTACTTTTTTTCCGGACACAGTGTAGTTTATGCAGTTGCATTACAGTGAGTGACTGAGTATGGTTTAACGTCCCGCCCGACACGGTATAGGTCATTTAGGGGACGGCCTTTGCAGGCAAAATTGCACAAACGTGCAATAACGAAACACAAACTTTAACCTTTACAGAAAGTTTAACCTTTATAAAACACAAAACGCAAAAAAAGACCTAAATCTAAAATTGCAAGAACTGACGATTATAAATGTGCATATGTAACGATAATGGCAGTTCTAACAATCTTCCCTGTTATCCTCCAGTCATCAATCTCATAATGCCGCCTATTGGAGGACAAGGAAAGTTACACTAGCAGCAATAGAATAAAGTAGCATGAGTGATATAACACATTATTCAAATCCGGCTTATCATCTACAGTGCTAGCTAGAAAAGTTAGAACACAATTTTACTGGGTGCCTGCAGTGGGACATTAATGTCTGCTGAGTGTTTAAGTGCCACTTGACCTTAACACCTCTACAAAACACGATTCTGTCAACATTTTATAGCACATTTCTAATGTATACCAAGAATTCTCACGTGGGGACCCTAGATGACTTGAAATAATACAAGAGAAGTACCAGTAGGCCATTAAAAAACAAACAGTCTGTACACATAAAGAAGCACATTACAATACACTGACGTTTTCTGCTATTCATTCATTAATTAGGGTCATAACACATATTTTTGATGAGACAAAAAGTAAGCCTCAACAGCAACACAAACAACATACAACATCGCAATATGCAATTTCTCTAAGGAGGTGCTTGTTCTAAATATTTCAACCACTCCATACAGCAATTCAAACAGCACATACCAGTTCCTCTGGACAATAGAATAAACAACACACATAACATGGAATGCACAAACACGCACACAACATCGCATATGCAAGCTTCTAGCTACAGTTAATAAATAACCGTTGCCGACAGTCTGACAACGCCACACATCAGTAACACAATGCTATCCAGTTAATTAATTAACTTATCGGCAAACTACTGAATTCTCCCTGCCAACTTATTGGAAATCTAAGCATCGCTGTCTGATTTTGAATATCTTCAGTATTTCCTCAGCTACAGAATGTCACTGCTCTTCAGCCACTGACGATTTTCTTAGTTACCAAGCTGACAGTTGTTTACATGATCTTCTTCCCCAACGAAGAGACATAGATACAATTTCTCGACTCTTAACGACAAACCGCCTATCCCATACTACGGACGATAACTTAGAACAAATATCGGTCTTTTATCCACTTTGCCTGGCTAAATACCAATAACCTAAAATACAAACACATTTGTATAACATTGTGTGCTTTTTTTTGATCTAGAAATATATATGTGGATGTAAACCAGACTGAAATGAGCATTGTGTGCGGACTAATTCCTATTTTGTATATTATGTGTAATGTCCTGTTATGCTTTATTAGCTACGTTGTTTCTACTTTTATGTTTGTATATCTTTTAGCCATCCAGGCGATCGTTTTTATTAAACCTGAAATGAGTTGAATTGAGTTTAGTTGACTAGTTTGAATCCCGACAAATCCCTGAGCTCGGTATTTTTTTCTGTTTCTTGCAACAAGAATCCACACATCATACAGATTTTGTTTCGGTCTAGTCATAGTTAATTCTCGCTCGGCAGGAATACGCCATTAACGTTATTTCACACTGGCAACATTATGGCTGTCGTTGTCAGATCTGTCACAGACATCACGTCCAAAAGGGTATGACGTCGGCAACATCTGTCTGGGGTGGGAGTGGGCGTGGTGTGTGACAGCTGGTTGATGGACACTGTATGCTGGTAGATGGTGATGCTCTGAGTAGGACGGCGCAGGCTCGGCAACGTATCCTCTGTATGTCGGTATCGAAGGATTCTTGAATGCAACAACAAAAACAAAGTAATTTCAAGCACGCAAAGTCGACAAGAAATTTGAGCTAATGCTCACGAAACACGCGAAAGCCTATAGCAGTTCCTGTTCGCAAACTGTCAGTCTATCTCCAGCCATTTCATTGCAGTTTATTCTTAGTGTGCGCTGCAGCCGAAGATCGCAAAAATCAATAAAAAACCCTTATTTTGGAAGTTCAAGATCTTTCAAAGTCATCGATGTTGAAAAGCTTATCACTAGCGCTTGTTGTGATACTTAGCATGCCCATGCCTATCTGCAACCATTTTCACGAAAGACTGGCCAACAACGGCAAAATAACCACTTTTACAGGGGTACCGCTCTTTGATGTCCTCGTGTGCAGGTTTCCTTGAACCTAGAAAATCGCAACTTGACCCATCGAAATCTACGTTCGATGCTGAAAATTTCATATGCAGCTTCTCCATGTCTATCCCAATTGTTTCCGGTGCAATTCGCTTTTGAAATGTGGCTCACAGCCCGAAATCGCCAAAGAAATCCATATAACCCCTATTTTGGTGTTCAAGGTCATCCAAGGTCATTGAATTCGGTGGCAATCGAGAGCCAGTGTACAACTTCCTATTAGTGATTAATCATAACCTGGCCCTATCTCGCACCGTTACTTGCACTAGCTTGCACCGTTTTTGACTGATCCACCCGTGTGACGGACCTGTAGATAGGGAGACGGACGGACGGACAAACAGACAGACAGACAGAATTGCGATGGCTAAGACGCGCTGAAAGCAGTAGCTGCTTTCGCGCGTAAAATATAGAACTAATAGTTTCTTCAATTACTAAAATTACTGAGTAATCAATGTTGGCACAAATTATAATATCATTGCAAATTTGCAATGAAAAGTGTGAATTACAGTTAAGCAAACATCACTTCAAAAATGGTGAGCTATGTATGCTACATATCATTAATCATCACCATCGTTTATTATGTACAAAGCAGCAGATGCATAATACCAACATATTCAAATTACTCATGCAATGCAGTAGAATACACAGTTTAAAAAACTGATAGGCCTAATAATAAATAACATGATACTAATCATAATAAATGCATGAACCCAAAAATAAAATCCTTAATAATGTGTATAATGAGAATTTGCATTTATTTTTTAATGTTTTAGAACATTCTCATCAAAAATGGCATTTCACGTATACATCAACTAAGCACGCAACGTCTTTCAAGAATAAATTTTAACAGCATCACATGTGAACATCTATAAACACAGTGAGTGAGTGCAGTTTTACATCCCGCCCGACACAGTATAGGTCATTTCGGGGACGTACGCAATAACAAGACAAAAAGTTTAACCTTTACACAAAGTTTAACCTTTACAAGACACAAAACCTAAAAAACAACCTAAACCTAAAATTGTAAGAACTGCCAATCCAAGGTGTGCATATGTAATGAACAATAATGGCAGTTCTAATAATCTTCCTTCGTATGCTCCATGCAGAAAGTAATCAGTAAGAAGGAAGATTATTGGAACTGCCACTATAAACACAAATGTAGCAGTTACGAGATACTACTCACTTGATGCCTTGTTGCTAAAAGTCGCTGTCTGTCATCCTCCAGTTCGGCAATTCTCCGGCTAGCTGCTGCCAACTGCTCTTCCAGTTCGGTCAGTCTACTCTGTGATCTCTCGCGGTCCTCTCTTTCCAGCCGGAAGTCCGACACATACACCGCGTTCTGCTGCTTCAGTACCGCAACTTCACTCGACATCTCATCCAACTGTCTCTTCAATTCACTGTTTGCAGCCTGCAGTGTGTGCTTTTCCTGTAATTCCTACAATGAAATACATGAACAAAAATTAGAGCTCCATCATGTATTATCGGCAACTCCCATTAAAGTGCCTCACAGTCCAAACATTTTGCAGCTTCCACTTTGCAAAGTCACTAGTTATGAGCAAGACTGTATGCTAGATTTCAAAAAAACTTTTTAGTCTGACCGGAAGCGATAGCTTTTGGAGCAAGCTTATGTTTTGCTGCAGATGTTTTTTATTTATTTACTTTCAGTCATGAGATCTCCAAGATGTTGGCCGATCGGTGCAAAATTTTGCAAGATGGTCAGTACTAGGCCGAGTTTTATAATGCCGGTCCAAAATTTCGGGGAGGGGGCACCCCCAAAAATTTCAGGGACCAAAAACATGCAAAATTTGGCCCGATTTTGGTCGACTTTAAAGTTCGGCGGCGAATATCTGCGGAATGGTTAAAGATATTCAAAATCGGTCAAGTATTTGATCTACCACGATTCCTCCCATGTTAGGCGAAAAAGTCCGGTCAAGTTTGCTGTACTAATTACAGAGATCTCAATGTGGAATCATACCCACCAATCAACTTCTTCGGAAGACCATATTTTGGCTCCTAAAGGGTGCTGCGCTCCCAAATTTTTACACGTGGTAAAGAATGACCAAATCTTACTAGCGAACTCCCCAGCAGGGACTGGGGTCCCCTTGCAATTTTTTTCAAATGGGGGTCAAAAATTGGCTTAAAATGTAGCATATTAGCCACAAGAACTTTGGAGCCAGGGAGAGTAGCTTAATGAAACTTTGCCACATGACGTGCTGCTAGATGGGGGTGATAACACGGGTACACCTTTTAAAGGGCACCACCCAGTTAAAATTCAGGAGGGCAAAAAGCATTCAAAAATCGGTGCGATTTACGACAATTTTCGAGCTCGACTGCAAATATCTCTGGAAAGAATAGAGATAAAAGGCTAAAAGTGATAAAAAGCATTATCAAGTACAATTAAAACCAAGTTCAATAAAAAAATTTGGCGAACTTTGGTCTACTATCACCAGAGATTAAGCGGCTAATGTTTACCCACCCTAAGTGAATAGTGTGCGTTTTGCGTATGCTAATGCACTTGAGTGTGGGCCACATGACTGCTACCAAGGGAATTTTACCCCACTAAATCCCCCCCAATCAGACTTAGGGCACCGGGCAGACTCACATTGGGCTTTGCCCCAAATTTCTAGTTAGAGATCTAAATTTCTAATTTTCAGTTTTGTTCTTGCAAACTTATGAGAGTAATTTCTAAGCAACTAGCTCTCAGTAATGAACTGTTATACATGCATCATTTCAACTGTCCATAGTGACATTTAATCTTAATCTTAGATCTTACCATAAATATGTCTTTTGGTTCAGTGCTATTATACACATACTCACTTTACAATGCCTTCAGACAAAATTCCATTGAAACTGGATTCAAACTCAGCTAAGTTGTAACATGCTTCACCTTCTCATAGGCTTCCTGAAACGTCTCGGCCTTGTGGCGTTCGTCCATCAGCAGTTTATCAATCTCCATCTGCTTACGCTCGGAAATATAAGTTGAGTTACATTGAGCATCTTCATCCATCGGACGTGCTGATGAAAACATCGTACTTTTGAGTTCTTCCACTTCTTTCCTCAGTGCTCGACAGCCACTGCATTCCATATTATGCTGACTGCCATCGTCTGCCTGCAATTTGTCAAAAAAACTTATTTCACAACAACAGCCAGCTCTTAATCTTATTCAAACCGTAAAGAAAGATAAAAATGTTCAGACAACACAGCTTCAATGTTTCAACTATTCACTTCAAGACTAGTTACAATACTCAAAGCACTAAAAAGTCAACATAGTTTCAGTGTTGCTTCAAGGCTAGTGACTAAAAGCCAAGGCATCGAAAACAAGGCTAGACCTGTTCGAAGCCAAGGTCAAAAGCAAAACAACAATTTATGCCCTCAAACTGTCTTCGAAGTCGAGGACAATCCTGGAGGATCTCATCCAGGTTGTCCGGCAGCAACTGATAGCGGAAGCTACACCAGCTGTTGAGTCAGAATCTCCTGTGTACACTAGGCTATGTGGACAGCAGTGATCGCTTGAAATAAGTATCATTATCATATAATATGAAGTGATAAATACACAATTGATATCATATAGATCTACTAAGACAGAAGGTTCCAGTCATTTCTGCCGCCGCCAGTAAGTTGACGAGCCTTAATTGTGTTAAAACGAGCTTAAGTCAGCTTACCATTGCTACTGCAGTCAAATAACACGATATTCGAGTATTGTGGTCGCTAAGGACTGTAATATCACGCAATAAAATCCCTGACGAAATGTATTAAAACAGTTTCTTTCGTGTTGTTGACACCGCAGTTGACGCCAATGATTTTATACCGGTAATTTGACGCAGGGAAATTCCCGGCGCTAACAACTTTTTAAAATATTACTATTTATAGAAATACACTGCCCGTATGGGCCATTGATTTACATATTCATTAACGCTCTTGCTTCGGGCTCAGATGTTTATAAATATTCATAGAGTGCATCGACTGAGTGATGACGTAGTTTTTGCTGCATTCCACACGTGCGCGTTTTTTATCGTCAGTATTGTTGACACCCGAGGTTCTAGTCTAAAAAGAACCACGCGTACGTGCCATTCATCATGTATGTCACCAATTACTCCAGGGACAATATAGCTTTACTGAACAACAGTTGAGCGGTATATAGTTTTCGTGTCTGTCTGTCTGTCCGTCCGTCCGTTTGTCACACGGGTGGATCAGTCAAAAACGGTGCAAGCTAGGATCACCAAATCTTCACCATCAGGTGCCTGGAAGACTCTAGTTTCTAGTTCTAGTTTCTAGCTATTCCATAAATTCGAAGGGGGTCACCCAGAACGAGAGCGCTAAATGAGAGGGGCTAGGCAAAATTGCGATTTTGGGCCAATAAGTCGCTGCATCGAAGGCTGCATCTCGCCTTCATTTCCTCAAGCTGTTGAAACGCTCGGGCGCCGGCCTCGATGATCTACTCTGTTTCTACAAGACAGTTGTACGCCCGATGCTCGAGTATGCGTGTCCGGCGTGGCATTCAAGTCTTACGACCGGACAGTCGAAGGCGCTGGAGGCGATACAGCGAAGGGCGATGGTGATAATTTTTGCGCACAGC
>Ga0056128_1001259_pt1 | contig 27604 bp, 17 predicted proteins | sample WorMetLIZISLAND2_FD_71113 | JGI IMG/M metagenome (GOLD analysis project Ga0056128, IMG submission 71113) | Marine gutless worms symbiont microbial communities from Max Planck institute for Marine Microbiology, Germany - Olavius geniculatus... ... | reverse complement strand
TTCAGTGGCATGGACAGCAGCCAGCATCGTTCGTTGCATCGGGCATTCAGAAGTTTGCTGACAGATAGAACAAATGTTTGAGCAAATTTGGACAACATGTTTGATAAATGAAGCATCAATGTTTAGCATTTTAAAAGATGGCATTAACTTGTTAAGTTTATTCATTTTTCGTTTCTATGCTGTTTTTCACTTGCAAGTTATGACAGATTACTGGTGGGGAAAATAGTACATGTATAGACTGTTCTGTGAACGGATAACATCACAATAATGACGTCATCATCAACAAAATTTTGACATGCGTTTGTAATAAAATTCCCTACAAAACGTATATTTTGGATTTTTTTAGATTTGAAAAACTAACAGAATGACGCCGTTTTGTAACTTGTTTATCAAACGACCCTCGTATTATCTGCATGCTAGATAACTTAAGTCCTGTGCTTCCGACTGCCTTCCATCCGTTTAAAAAACCTCTACCACTAAAATGTTTATTAGACCCTCAAAGATATTGATGCAGTTTTTAGTTTGCTTGTTACATATTGCACAAAAACTGTTTTCAATTAGTCTGTAAATGCTGCAGAATTTTTTACTTTTTCTTGTGACTACTATTCAAAGTGTCTCTGTTTTTAATGAGTTGCTGCATCATAATACACAGCATGTTATAAAATAAATTTAATTTTTTTTTAGTTCCTCCCCTTCTCTATTTTATTGTCAAACTGCAAACAAAACCAAAGAAATCGAAAAAGCTAACTACCAAGTCGGTTGAGTGGATTGCGTTTAAACAGCGCTCGTAGCAGACTTTGTGCTTCAGCGCTGAGAAACTGGGGCATACCCAGCTTCGCTCTATGCACAACAAACAGAATCACTGACCAATGAAGACAATCTGCACTTCAATAAAACAGCATCAGACAAAAATTTTTAAAAAACTGTGTTTATAAAAGTCTCTGTGGTCAATATCATCATCATTGTCCATTTCACGCAAAATCTCTTCACACAAATCTATTTACAAATTTCTGTGGCACAAGCTTCAGCCAACTGTCACCATTCTTGTCATTCAAACACCACAGTTCATTTTAAATCATGTTTTAAAATACAACTTACTTTAATATCAATGTCATCGTCTCCTTGCGATTCTGGCCTTGAAATGGCAATGCTCCGGTCAACATTTCAAACTGCATCCACAAACATAACATTATAGACATCTCTACTCTACTTCATAACTTCTGCACTTCACAAGGTAGTGTAGCAACAGTATTAAGAAGAGGTTAGCAAAACAAAAGTCGTATACATCAAGCTTTTTCGTGACCCTGCGCGCCAAAAATTATTATAATCGGCCAATGTTCCACAAAGTTATTCAAGAAATAACACTGGCACACAGCGTAATCTGTGTTGTTAGTGCTCTGCATACAATACACCAGCTGTGATAATGTATTCTACATGCTGTTAAGATGCATTCTTTAAACAATTGTAGATGGACAGACAAGAAGAAATGGCAAATCACCATGAGAACTCCGTACGACCACCAATCTGCCGGTGTGCCATGTCCCTTGCGGTTGACCACTTCGGGAGCCATGTACTCAACGGTACCACAGAATGAAAACGTTTTCTTCTCGTCAAATATCGACTCCTTGCTGAGCCCAAAGTCGGTGAGTTTTATGTGACCGTCGGTGTCCAAAAGTATGCTGCAGTAACATTGAAACAAATGGATACTTATTTAATAAAAAAAGTAAGTTTAGGATCTGACGAACCTAACTTATAATAAGTCATTTTAACCTTTTAGCAATGACTGGAATAGATATGATGTAGTTTTTATAAACACTGCTACTGCTGATGTTAGCCGACCAATTTGCATTCCATTCAGGTTAGGTCTGGTAAAGTTCTCTCTGAAGTGCAATGAGATTTGCAGTTGTACAGAGTAAGATTTTTGCCAGCTAGATGACTTGTGTGACGTCTTGACCTCGAACCTAATTAGCTCACGGAATACACTGCTGAAACTGGACAATTACGTTCGTGAAATCCATCGCTGCATACCACAGATATAACAGATAAACCGTGCACACTGGACGGATGATGATACAAAACTTGACGCCTCTGACACTGAGTACTACTAGCTGTAGAGCAAAATTTAAAAAAAAAACAGCATTATCCTGCAGAGAAAGCAAAAAAAATTACACCTGTTCGGCTTGAATTTGTTCTAGTCGCACAACCTCATTATTTTTGGGCCAAACCCGATGCAGTTTTTTACAACACAGTGTTTGTATAAGTGACTGACTTCTCTGGTTTGAGGTCTCGGTAGACAATACCCAGACCATGTAGGTGGTCAAGGGCAAGAGCAAGTTCCGCCAGATAGAACTTGACGTCCTCTTCTGTGAACATCACCTGTCAGTCAGCCAGTCAGACAGCATGCTGTTAGCCAGTCATCAGTTTCGACTAGTAATTTTAATCCTGGAATTGATTTCTCAATTCCGGGATCTAAGTTTGGGAAATATTTAATCATGTGAGCCTGTTTTTGAGATTAGGCTTATGTAGAATGATCGTTATTTAGTATTCCTATGACGGTAGCTCTACTAGAGTTATTTCAAGTATACGATAAACACTGGAAATAACGCGTAAGCCAAGGAAACTCGAGAGCGATGGTGACTGCAGTAATGCAACATTCATTCACAGCAAGAACTTGCACATGCATAAAATTTTTCATTATACAGCTAGAGTTGTTATTCTATCATCTATATCAGCCCAAAAAAGTACAAATTAAACAAATCTTCCAAACTACTAAGCTATACTGCCTGGCAACATACAAAAAACTTGTTTCAGATTTCAACACAGTGCTACAAGTTTTGATCAGCACAAAATTTGTAGCAAAACAAACATTTTATGCCCTCTCTCAAAAAAAACGATACAACCACCACGCACAAACTAACCTCTTTAGATAATCTTGTGAAAAGGTCGCCGCCTCTGAGAAATTCAAGTATTAGGTAAAGCTTGCCTTCAGTCTGAAATGCTGCACAAAAACAAAAGCATCAAACATAACAGATAAGAATCAATACTTTTTGATGTTTTACAGGGTAAAAAAAATGTATTACAGAATTAAAGTAATACTTTTTAACTGAACACACAAATTTTCTTAAAATGTCACAAAATGACACTGTCAATACAAAATAAGTCTATCAAGACAATTATTGGCACCACAATTTTTTCTTCAATTACTCAGTGTACAATTACTACCCGGTATGTTTACACAAATAAATGAACTGTTTATGCTTCATTTAAGAAACATGAACTTGAGTAATATTAACAACCTTTGCCAAAAGTAAATATAACTTTTAAAATAAAAGAAATGAAAAAAACTTGCTGTAAACCAAAAAGTGAATAATAGTACCATAATTAAGTTTTACAATAAACGGATGATCCACATCAGCCAGGATGTCTCGTTCCATTTTTGTCCGCTCTCGATCACGAACTAAACAACACACCAAGAAATATAGACTCAGGCCTAAACACTGTGGTTAATTACTAACAGAATTACTCTCGGATATGGCAGAAAAACATCACTATCAAAGCTGCAACAAAATACCAAGTGCTGCATCAAGTCACCTTTCAAAGTGGCTTTCTTCAGAACTTTCATCGCATACATCGTGCCAGCATCACAGCCTTTGATTTTTCTCACCAGAAACACCTGTTAATAAGCGACAAAGCTAAAGCTGCCACAGCCTGCAATAAAATAACGATTATAGTGACATGGCTGGTCATCCAGTATGCAATAATCCAGTCCTATCAGTAAACAGCAGTTTTTAACCATTGCAGCTGCATCTTTCTTTCGAATTTATAATATGCAGTGACTTCTTAAATCTTTCACATTCACACATTACCAACGTTTGCTGGTACAGCATTTATGAAACAAAAAACTTTCACCAAATGGTTGAATCAGACAGATTTATGAAAAAAACTGATCATAACATGATATGTAAAGACAGCATTACATAGACTAACAATACCTTCAGCAACTTATAATTTAATCTAATGCATACTTTACAAAGAAATGTCTATACTCAAGAACTCAGCCATGCCCATACGTGGAAATAAAGACTCCGCTGGCATACTTGAACAATGTCTGGCTAAAAGCCCTAAAGCTGACATTATATAAATGTTACAGTCAGACAGGATCTACCAGAGGAGAGTTTACAGCCGACCAAATGCTGCTGCTGCTGCACAAAGTGGCCCAATAAAAAATTAGCCCTAAATTTCGACCTATTTTGAAAATTCTTTTGCACCACTGCACCCTTCAGTATGCTACTCAAAATGTGTCACTACACTACCTTGTGAAATACAGCCAGCTTTGGAATAAGAGAGTTAGGCAGTAACTTTCAGGATTCTAAATCTATATTTCACAATACGCTTGGGATGTAATGAAATCTTTAACAATCAGCATTTCCAGTTTACTAGTCAAGTGTTAGTGAAAGCATTTTAAAAATCAGTTAACATCCAATAAAGTCTCGAATAAATGTAGAAAAGTTAAGGGTTTACTTTTTATGGACCAAATCACATAGAATGTGACATAGAGTGAAAAAGTTCACCTTTCCGAAAGAGCCCTGACCAAGCACCTTCAGTAACTCAAAGTCACTTGGCTCTGCCTTCTCACCAAGTCTCGTGACGTTGGTCACTTCAATCTCTGACATCTTTGCATCATCATTCTGACTCTGTGACATATAAACCACACAATGACTGCCTGCCTGTCACAGCAATGAACTTTAATCTGCCCACATCAACTCTCTAGGTAAAATAGTGAATCTACACTATGCATCGTTACTAAAATTTTTTGGAAGACGTAAGTTTGAAATATTAATATCGGAAACAGGCAGTCATTGTCATTGTCTCCTATCATCATCAAGATCAATAAAAAAATCATCATCAATCACCAACATTCAGCACTATCACACCAAAAAACACAGGTCAATAAAATACCTCGGCTAAGAATAGCCAAAAACCACTATATACTGAAAGCGATGCATAACGCCGTACATAAAGCTCATTAACCAAAACAGAAGCAAAAACATCAAAAGACTTTAATGCAAATTACCTCCAAACTATCAACAAATCCTTTGCTTGATACTAAACAGAACAGACTGCATATTCTTATAATTAGAACCATCAATGCATGGGTGTCACAAAACACTGAGATAACCACACCAACATCAAATATACGATCAGCTCAGATAGCTAAATCTAACCATAACCCTAACCCTAACCAGTAACTCTAGCCCTAACCGTAAGCCTTTGTACTTGATCTAAAAATATTTAATGCCTGAATGATAGATGCAGCCAGTGTTGTGTTTCATGACACCATCTGTGCATTTATTTACATGAAAATGACTTTGTACTTGAGCTAACAGATTTTTGGACACACCTCGTCAGCAACATCGACAATCATGTCTTCCGCAAACTGTGCCTGAGGCTGAAAACAAAAGCAAGTTATTGTAGCTTGATAATTATAGTACACAAAACAATATAATCCACGGTGAACAAATTAATCAGCTCTTCAGAGACGAAGAAGTCCAGAGATGTAGGCCTAATTAGCTCTACCCTTCTATAATTTGCTGTACTAATGTTCAGACACGGATTCAGAAAACATTGCATAAAAAATCTAACGCAAACTTTTACATGTTTATTTTGTTTACAGCATACAGTTAATACGGAAAAAATCGAAGTCAAATACAAACTTTATCTGAAAAAAACTGCGCTGTTGTTGAATCACAAAACGTAAACAATGTAACTAACGACTTGCCTCATAAGCCTCCTTTACTTCTACCCGTTGCCATGGGTTGGCAAGGGGTGCCAACGGCATTGTTGGAGTTTGGAGCGGAATTTTAAGTGATTTCAATTACTACCAACAAAATAAAACAATGACACACAAACGTCTAAAATTTTACAGCTGGTTCTGTTTACAAATTTCAACATGGTGCTACGCGCATGTGCTGACATCTACGGTTAAAAATAAGTAAGCAGTAAGCAAATACACTTTATTATAGCGGACCATCTTTGAGCAGACTACAGAAATTTCACCAATTCACCACTGAGTATAACCATGGTTAGAAGATAGGTATAACTTAAGATCAAGCGATTTTTACGTCAAACGTAAAAGGTCCAGCCCTGCCTAATGCCTACGTCTACTCTTGTGTGGCCACGTTGTTTCCAGTCCTGTGCTTTATCGACTAGTGAATGTCGTTACCTGCGAGCCTGCAAATGTTTAACGAGCACCTTTTGTGATTAATCGATAGAGGTTGGTACATTTGAGCAGATCGATTTGAAGAAGTAAAAAAGAGGTGAAACGTGAAACGAAAGATGATGGAAGTTGGCAAAATTCGAATTGCCGACCAGACAGATTTCGACCGGCTGAGAGACCTGTGTGAGATTCATGATGGCTGGACGCAGGTGTATCGCAGTAACATGACACTCGTCTGGACGAGGGCAAACGACGTGTCCGACTTTAACATGGTCAAGGTTGGTATTTGATTACTTGAACGTGAACTTGAACTTCACAGGCCTGTACAAAATTTATTGGCAGAATGGGAATACAAAATGAAAAGTTAAATCTCCTATTAAAATCTGAGGAGATGGTCTAATTTTTTTCGACAGGGTCATGGTGTCATGTCGGTCTCGACATTTCAGTGTCGAGACATACTAACGTTTTGTCTCAGTCTCGGAAATGTGCATCTTGGGTCTCTTCATAGTCTTGGCTTGAAGGGTTTTGGTATTTCGTCTTAAGTCTCGGACCATTTTGTCTTTTTGTGCTGGCATGCCATGCTTGAATACTAACCAGGTTCAGGTCCATTTCACTGAATCCTGAATCGCCGAATTCTAGTTTTCAGCTCACGAACTAGAAATAGACGCAGTAGAATTCCGCCATTCAGGATTTGATTAAGGGCGTGTTGCACCAACCATACTTAAATTTAAGTATATGCTTAACCACCATACTTAGCAGAAAATGCATTGCACCAACACCATTTAAGCAGGCCAGCCTGCTTAAATGTCACTTAAAAATAAGTGGCCTAAGTTGCCCACTTAAATTTAAGCGGCTGGCAAAAATGAGACAGATGCCATCTTTATTTAGCGAACTGTGACGAAGTTATCATCCTAAATTGATGATTTTAGGTAACAGTTGTTATATACCATAAACAAAAGCGAAGAAAAATGGCCAATACACGTGGATAATGCAGTTTGTCATTGATTATTTACAGCTGAGATCGTTTTAAGTGAAAACAAATCACTTTTCTAAACAGCAGTGCGCTGACACATACGAGTTCAGCCGCTTCAGCGTAGTCTACAAAGTTTATTTTCTCAGGTTATATTCATTGTCAGCCAAATATGTATCGGTCCATATTTATGTTGATTCTCATATATTTGGCATATATATTACACTTCGTTCAAAATTATACTGTTCTAAAGTTATTTCAATTTATATACGGCATTTCGAGCGATGGCCATTGTTGTCAATGGAGCGTGATAGCTATTACCTAATTGGTCGTCAAGGAAATGCTGTTGTCATGTGATCAAAATTAGCCGATGGCAAGCGTCGTTACAATTAAGTCTGTCACTTAAGTAAGTGATGTGCGGATTGTGTTGGTGCAACGGAATTGATTTAAGTAGCCGGTTAAGGACCACTTTTAAGTGGTACTTAACTAAGTATGTACTTAAAATTGGTTGGTGCAATCGGCCCTAGTGCAACCGGCCCTAAATGAGAGTTAGTGAATTGGGAGGACATTGCTGTGATGTTATCAAGGACTTTGTGTTGAGTATGTTAGTAGCTGATGTTCAACATTTTTTTCAGTTTTGTGTTTAAACTGTTAGTAATAAATTGATAATGAACAGAATTTATTAAAGTCTTTGGTATAATGGTCGAGTACTTTACCTCAGGGCCAAGGACTTCGGACCTGAGGACGAGGACAAGGACAACTGCTCTTTGTCCTCGAGGTTGAGGACAAGTCCTCGAGGACACATCACTGGGATGTTTCTAAATCGCAGTCAGCATCTGAATTCCTCACAATGAACTCTGTGCATGCTATTTTGTCAACATTAATTTCTGATAAATGGCTGTTTATTGAATTGTATCTGCAAATTGCACTACTTTCGGTTACAGTAAAAAAGTAAACTGTTTCGACAAACATGTAGCCTATGCAGGTGATAACTTTTGTTGCAAATTGCAAACTGCTACAGACAGCAACGCGATTAAGGTACCACAGGGTAGCAGTTGGGCAAGCCTATTTGCTTCTTTAGACAGTTTTCCGGTAAGGCATACCATTCAGCCTCAATATGTATATATCAGACAGATGACAGGCAGACGGGCAGTAGCTTGTGCCATAGGTGTGACTGTTAGTACGATCAGCCAGTAATAATAAGAAGAATAATAACAGACATTATCACTGTTTCTGGTGATGACACAGGTTTTGTTTTTATTCTAGCGACTTTTTGTCGATGATTCAGCATTTTAATTCTGTGCTTTTATTGTGATTAATTTGGCTAACTGTCCAGACTGCAGACTGCTTCCCATTGGAGTTTAGTTATAGATTTTTTGTGAAAGTACTGCTTAGGGTTTGTGTAATATTTTAACTAGAGCTGTCAAAACGTGAACTTTTTAACGCATCAGTACATTGCATTTTTTTTAAACACATGTGTTAACATGTGCGCATCATTAATATTGCTGACATTGTAGGTGGATTTCATCGAGAGGGTGATTAGAATAATGTTCACAAAGTTTTGCCTCTGTCGCAGGACTGTTACAGTAGTGAAGGAATGGCAACAAAACAATTTCTAATTACTTGAGTATTATTCGGTCGCCAAGTAACTGCAGTTTAATGGAATATTGGAACTCGTGTTTAACAGAATTTTGTAAATTTACGTATGTGCATTCATTTTTTTAATGCATGGTTTTTTATTAACTCATCAGCATGTCAAGTTAGCGCGTTAATTTGACAGCTCTAATTTTAAATTAACAGAAGGACAATCTATAACAGTTAAGTGTATGACTGGTTTTTAACTGCCTGCATCCGCTGCCTGCATTGGTTGTATTGTTCAGTATGACTATCAGCCTGGGATGCTGCTGCTGCTTCTGCTGCAGCTGCAGTGTGTTGACATGTTTATGTTTTCTCCATCAGTCACTGAGAGATTGATAGCACAGTGTATGATTGCAGAGACTGTTGCAGTGTTATTTTAATTCAGGGATTTTTAGCTCCAGTTCTCTTAAACTAGTGCAGTGTGTTTTAGTAACCTTCTCACAAAGATGGTTTCGAAATTGTGTTTCATTTTTCAGCTCTTTGTAATACTTTATTACTGACTTGCAGTAATGAAATCGATCAGCCACGAAAGTTTTCTCACATGTCGGCTTTCGGAAAACAACAGTTACACCTAAGCACAGTTTATAATGATGACGTGTGTACCATTTTTGTCCATAATGTCTGTCTGTGACCATCTGCCCATTAGTGTAAGAAGACGCTGTATTAAGCTTTTGTTTTGTGTTCTAGTTACTTGCCCAGTCGTGAAATAATAGCTTTTCTTGGAGTACATAGATTACCGACATGTCATTGTTATGCACAGATTGGTGGAATTTATGATGATGTGAAACTGAATACATTGTACGATGTTCTGCATGATCCGATCTATCGCAAGACGTGGGATCCAAACATCCTAGAAGGAGAGGAGATCTGTCGCATTGATGCTAACAATGATATTGGCTACTATGCAAGTTCGTTCATTCGTTCATCTTTATAACATGTCTTTGCTGGCATATTTAATTCTAAAAGTAAACCGAGTGAAATTTGAAAGGAATTAGTAGTGTATGGAGAACAGGATTTAGTCATACAGAGTACAGTAGGGATTTGTGCACTTATATTGTATTGTAAACTTGTTATTTTGTTATTGCCTGACAGTCCACCAAAATGCATTTGGCTGTTGGTTTTATCAGACTTACTGAGACAACATTATCAAATGTCAAGTGTAAATTTATATAGCACATTATCGTTAAAAACCTCTAATGCACTGTACACACTAGTAGTGCGAGAATGAAAATGTTTTTAGGTGGCGATTGTCAGAAACATATTGCTTTGGTAGGGATGAGGAGGGAGGGGAATTGCAATGGATGGGTGTACAAGTGGGGAAGTAAATGGGAGGATGTTAATTAATTTCAGATGTGAAATTCTGCTTATTCTAATGATTTGTGTAGCAGATGGTCAAACAATAATAAGCAAATGTACTGTCGGTAGGGTACAGATGAGAAAGAACCTTATTTGCAGGAATTTTGAGGCGCATTCGGCAACGTAGCGGCTACAAGATTTTGGCTGCGATACACTGCTAGCGGCTACAATTTTTTGTCAGACAACAATCTAAGTTAGCGGCTAGCACAGATGAACGTGACGTCATATTTGTCCACTAAAGATGACTGTTGGTTGTTGTAATAGGTGAATTTTGAGTAAAAATATAATTGCGCAAACGATTTTGCAGTCATGTTATTTTACACTGTACGGTGACACATTAAGGTGGTTTTTTAACTGTCATCCCAAAATTGATACGTTCAGAAGCCCAGATGTTGGCCTAGGGCCTTAACGTAACATAAAATTTTTACGCTACAATATGCTCGTAGTGGCTGGTAGCTGTCTTGCCGTAGCCGAGTGTCCAGTAGCGTAGCAGCAATGAGCCGCTTGTAGCCACTACATTACCAGACACGCCTCTGGCTTTGCTCAGGTCCTTAAAAGATCATGAACTCATTTTGGCTCAGTTCTACTACTGTTTTTGTTTGCCAGTTTTAGTGCGCAGCGCTTTGTCTCAAGTATGGGTATTTGTCATGTCAGTTTGTTTCAGTTCTAGTTTTTAACGGTACAACTCAATTTTTTCATATTAAAAAAGGTATGAGGTTGAAAAATTTGTACTGGTTAGTGATATTTATAGCCAGTTGATAAATGTGTTTTTTTACAGTGAAACTGCCTAGGCCACTTGCAGATCGCGACTTCGTGACGCAGAGGTCATGGCAAGATAATGGACTGGAAAAGTTGATTGTGAATCATTCCGTTACCCACAAGGTTGGTATTGTGGTGATAAATGTGTAAATATTGCAGTGTCTGAATGATATGTCTCATTGTACTTTTGAGCTTTTGTATTCAGAGGCTGGCATGCAGCTTTTCAAGGTCTGATTAATTATTAGTAATTTTTATTAATTTGTACTGTTAACTGATATTCTGTACAGTACCAGTAAGATGAATTACAGTTTCCACCTTTTCTATTTGTTACTTTCTGTACGTCAACTATCCATCTTTCTGCCTGTCTGTTACAGTGTGCATGCTGCTAAACCTATTGGATGGAATAAATGAGATGCCATTTGGCAGGGATGCTCGTGGGGGCTCCAGCTCCCAAGTGACATCATGGTATACAGGGATTCCTCATAAGGAGGGGAGATTAGCATTTAGCAGTATCAACCTCAGACAAAATGTGTGAGTTTTAAATTTCTGCCAAATCATTACAGATAGTGGAATGGTTATTATATAGCTAGCTTGTAGAAACTCAGCAGCACTCTGTTTAATGGCATGATCTTTGATGCTGTACAGCTTTTCCTTCTTCTAGAATAGCATTTGCAGTGATGCCACTTCATACCAAATTACTTCCAAGTTGTGGTTGTGGTGCTTACATATAGGATTTCCCGCCCAGACATGGCATTGTCCGAGGCATCTCATATATGACTGGCTACCGAATGATTTCCACTGTGGGTGATGCTGAAGAAAATGGCTGTAAAGTTACATATCTCACACAGTCCGATCCTAAAGGTAGCAGCTGATTTTCTTGTTTCGTTATTTAATCGTTTAATCAATCAGTTCATATATTTGCTCAGTAAAGACAGCAACCAGTAAAAGTTTGCAGCAATGAAGTTTGCACTAGCAAGACATGCCAGGCTCGTCAGAGTACTTACAGCAGTCTTAACTAAACTAACAAGAAAACAATTTACACAAGCATGCTGACAGTTTAAAACATTTACATTTAAGAAAAACATCCAAGAAATCTTGTTATTACATTGTTTGACCACTTATTTGATTACCTTTGCTACATTTTAATGTTGAAATCATATGAATACTATGCTTGAATGGTTCAGGTTTATGCTGCTTTCAGGTAAACTACCATCTTGGGTGGTAAACAGATCAACCACGTGGCTCGCTCCAAAGGTATGTGGTAGTTTTGGGTTATATCTATTATATGGAGATAGCTTAATCTGTTGATATTTTGTCGTCGATTGCATGTGTGAACACCGACTCATCCTTCTGCTGCCCCTGTATCGTAAGTGAATTCATATTAGCTACAGCTGAGAAAGGAGTTGTGACTGTGACTATTTTTGTTCAGTGGCATCATGGCGAGGGGTGGCAGTTGTTCACCCTAATTTTTGGCTGTCGGAAATTTGCTGGGAAAGCTTCTTTCTGTCTGAAAAGTTTAATCCAAAAATGCAAAATTTGAGGCTGAGGTTGAAAACCCCCTTTTTGGGAAAATTTAGGAGCAAGATTGAAGTTTGGAGCATCTTTTGTTGGAAATTTGCAGCTGTCTGTCGGAATTCTGTTAGAAATTTGCAGTGTTTGTCGGAAAAATGCAACCTCCTGCCTTGCTTACTTTTTGAATCCATGATGCTGCTATTTCTCTTCACCAGTGACTGTGTAAAAATGCAGTTCTTGACATCAGCAGTCAGGCAGTAAGTCTGTCAGGCATCTGTGTTCTGCTTACAGGAATAAGGATCATGGCCACAGGTTCTGTCTAGTTACTTTCAAACCAGGCATTCTAAAGGTTGTGATGGGTAATATTGGATCATTGGTGTGAATGCTCTACTGTCTTTTATTTGACGCACATTCTGGTGCACTGTTAAGTTTGCAACGTTTAACGTTTCTTATTTACTGAGTTATTCCCAAAAATCCAGGAATGCGGACTCACCTGTTGCCACGTTGCATTGCGTGTGTCCTTAAAGGTGATATCGAAACTGCACAAGGCTTGTGTGCTGTATGAGGAATGGAAGAACGACAATTGGCCGACGTTTAAGCCCTGGCTCTATCCTGAGCAGAGCTGCCTACCACTACTCAACTCACAGGACATTGTAGCCATGAAGTATTCTGCAACTTGTGCCGACCTACTTGGCGAATCTAACGCTACGGAAGACGAGGTAGCCGACATGGTCGAGAGCGAACGGCTAAAGAAGGATAGTCGTTATTTCTAACATCATCGTCCTTGTCACAGTTATGGGCATAATTTTGAATCACGGGTAATGTGAATTTGCAGGCGGAAAATATGTGAAAAGCAATTGTGGGCAGAAATTGGAAGTTAGGAATTTGCATCCATTTTATCTGCAGTTATTTTTCATGTATTAGTTCCTATATTTTTATGTCCCAAGTTTTTTTCGAGTTACTGCTTGTCTAGTTTTGCATTGTAATGCGTTTTTATCACATAATATGTGAAAGTTATGTATTTATGTTTTTGTCGGATAATTCAGCGGAGAAAAATGGCTGTGGAATTGAGCATGGATTTAGTCTGTATTCACTTACATGTTTTGATCTCTATGCTGCCGCCGTTTTATAAACGAAAAGTTGTATAATTGTATAGCACCGATAAAAACCAACTGCTGTGTATTTTGCTGTGTGTGTCTTTGATATTGTAGCATTTTGCAACTTGCTGATCTGAGATTCTGGTTGTAAATTTTCGTTGCTGAAAAGGTTGTGCTATAAACGTATAGTTGCTGACAAGTCTTTTGCAACTGGGCAGTGTGTGCATGGTTTTTCGTGAACCGCAAGTTGTGCTTTTTATGACCTGCATTGCACATTTCACATATCCGCTCATTAGTTACGCTGACTTCTTTGATATGTGATATCTACTGAGTGCATGTTACCTCTATGTGCTGCTCCTGCTTTGGTCGTCTGTTTGTAATTGTTGTAATTAGTTTAACCCATGGTCAAGCTACGTTCACCATTGCATTATGTACAGTTAAACTGACTAGAACTTGCCATCTGTGTGATTTCATAGCATTAATGTAGCTTGTGAATTTAGCATGCTATGCTGCAAGATTACCTATAGCTGTGTGATCTGAGATTCAGTAACAGCAATATACAATGCAGTACTACCTAAGTTAATTGTGGCAAAGTGTGTACAAAATTTCGGCATTTTTAAAGCAGTAAAATTTATATTTTCAGTTGAGTTTGAGTCTATAATCAATTATCAGTTTAATTATACATAATGCAGTGCCAGCTATTTTTACTGACAGAGCTTCAGCCTGTTACTTTAAGGTAATGGAAAGCTCTTCTCTGAAATGACCTATTATGTGTTGAGTGGTATGTTTAACTTCTAATCACTCACTCACTTGTACTTGTGGGTAATGATGGTTGTAATTTTTTATTGGTGCAGTTTGCAGAGTGCATATGATTGCTTGTCATGTGTGCCTTTGTTCCTGATGCTTTCATCCCGAATGCATGTATGTCGCTGTTTTGTCGTATGTCGTTGCACTGTTTTGATGATGATGATTTAGGATTTTTCCCACCGACTGACATAATAATGATGTAGTGCCTGAAACTAGCTGCCTTTTCATAGTCTTATACTGTGTAACTGTTCGCTGTTTTATCTGTCCAGTCTCCAGAACATTGGAAGGTTTTGATTGTTATCACTATTCACGTTAGACATTACATGGTGGTGCATAAAAAAGTGGAACATGCATACTTTACATAGATTAAGCAATCGGACAGTTTTGGCATCAATAGCCTTTGTGTTAAGAATGGTTTTGAGTAACCTGATATTCTTTAATTTGAGCTTGTTTTTGCGATACTTTTTCCATGGATTTGCAGCTGATTTGTCTAAGTTTGTGTACCCCGGTACCTTTACTTTTTGCTAGTGTGTTAGGACTTGCATTTGTTGTTGTTGTTGTTGTTGTTGTCAAGTTTGTTATTTTTGTTATTGCTGTTATTATTCATAATATTATAAACAAGCATGTATGATTGATGTGTAATCATGTGGTGAAACAGAATCTGCCATACAAAATTTGGCTGTTACAGATAATTATAGTTTTATGTACTTATTGGTTTTTTTGCTGTCTGATATTGATCTAGGCTTTCTAAGCCAAATTGCATATTTAAATTCTATTAGATAATTTATAGCATACCTAAAATTGTTATTGTTATTCTAAGCTAGTTATATCATCTGTTTTCAGTCAGCCATATGTCTGCAAGAGAGTGCAAACCGGTTTGTTGTAGACTTTTTATGAATTTCTTTTCTAAAGATAATTTTGAGTTAAGTGTAAAATAGTGACATTGTGCATTATTAGATAAACCATATTGCATGTGACTAAGCATGTCATGGCATCAGCTTCAGTGGCATCCAGGCAGAGGGATGGGGGAGGGGGCAATTGCCACCAAAAATTTTTTGGCAGTCAGAAACTTGTTGAAAAATCTTCTGTCTGCAAATGTTAGTGGAAAATTTAGTGCTGAAAAACCCCCATTTTAGAAGATTTAGAAATAAAATTAAATTTCGAGTACCCATAATCTATCTCCTCTGTTGGAAAAATTGCAGCTCTCTGTCAGAATTCTGTTGGAAGTCTGTCAGAAAATTCCAGCGTCTTTCAGAAAATCGCAACTTACTGTTCTGCCTACCCACCTTTATAACCCACGACGCCACTGGACAGCTAAGTACTAATGAGTTTAGTTGTAAAAGAGAGATTAAACTACTGTGATATTCATATCTCTCCATTCATGTCCTCACGCTACATATCAGATTAAGGATGGCAAAACAGTTTTTACTGTTGCAGTGCAAATAATGCTGATGTATACATTGTCTACTCGTATACTGTTACTTACACTTTTCCTGCTGATATTTTGCCGGCATTTGCTATGATCTTATATGTTATCATCAGTTGTTTCTCCAGACTTTGCTATGTTTTGCTCTGTCTGAAACTGGAAGTTGGCTGTGAGCATTGTGAACAGGCAAATGCACCTAGCCACTATTATCTTGTGATACTAGTTTGTATTATAGTATTCTGAGATTATTAGGATTTTGTCTGTTAACCGTCAGCTTAACACCCGCTGTTGTTGGAAGTTGCTCAGCTTAAAATTAGAGGTGTCGAAGTGTTAATTTTTTAATGCATTAACGCAGTGCGTTAATTTTTTTAACGCATTAATTAACACATTATTAACACACCTAGGCCCGTCGAGATGGAGAGTAGGGGGTAAGTTACCCCGGATTCCACGATGTTTGGGGGCCCCGCCTGTAGAATATAGAAATTTAAAAACATGCTTTGAACGTATAATCAACAACAACTGCCGTCATAGCTGGCATAGAAATCTATTGGCCTGTCATCAAAATGATTATTTATTTACAGTAGCTATATAACGGCAACTACAGTTTAGTTACTTGAATTCATTCGACTATCAAATAACTGCAGTTTAACGGAATATTGGAACTTTTGCTTCACGGAATTTAGTAAATTAACATAAATTTGCGTATGTCCATTAATTATTTTAACGCACAGTAATTTATTAATGCATTAATGCGTTAATTTGACAGCTATACTCAAAATCCAAAGATTAGAAATGGATGAGTCACATATGGATCTTCATGGGATGGGGGTTTCTTCCTTCTGCAACATTTAGCCGAGGGGTGAAACATTTGCAAATCCAATAAACAGTAAATTCTGTGATTTTTTGGTAACTGAAATGCATTTGCCCTGGTATCATTTTAATGTGTCCATTGAGAAATTGTTTCTACTTTAGTTTGACCTTACCCACAGAGAATGCCTTTGTGTACCTTTTTGAGTCTTTTTACTAGATTTCTTGTTCTGATCTATTTGTAACTAAAATGGTTTAAGCAGTAGTTTAATTTATTGCTGTTAATGCAATTGAATATTGCTCTTTTTTTCATTGTTTGTCTTACGTCACCATTTAGTTTAGTATAAGAGATATGCATATCACTGCTGTGCTTTCGTGATACAGCCTTTTCCCATCGATGCTAACTGCATGTGCATTGTAGTCATTGTAGTGTCTGTCTGTTATGCATTATTGTCTGAAGATATGCTGTCTTGTTATGCCAGTCAGTAACTGTGATGTGTTTATAACCGGTGCATGATTTGCATCGATTGCCATTTTTACTCCGATGTTTTGTTGTTTGTATTGTTGTTTATGAAATGTTCGTATAGAATTTGCAGTTACGAAGTCATTAGCATGCGCTGGATTTCGCAATGCAAGACTCAGTCTGTCATTCAATATCGAATAGTCTAGCTACTAAACCAAGGTCAGATTGGTGTTGTTTGGTGTAGTTTTTGAATTATTTCAACCATTTGTCGCATTTTTATTTTTTTTCAAGTCCTGTGAATATTCCTGTCGAATGGTTGGTTGGGTGCCTGTCCATAAAACGTCTAGTTCCAGCAGTCCCCTAAAAAGCTGTGGCAGCCTTGAAAGACAACTGCTGGTTGAGGCTGTGCATGCAGTTTCGTCATAGCTGATATGTCATGTGTTTCATTTGCTGAGAAGTCGTCCATCGTCACTTGATATATGCAAATGCTATCTTATTTCTAGTTTCAGACACTGCTGTTTAGTCCCGACCTTGCTATTGTGTGATGGTTGTGCACTGCATGATGCATCAGACGATGATGTTGATATTATTTAGTAATCTAATTTAACATTATACAAGCTCGTATATGTGTATCAGATCATTGTCTGTGTTGGGTACATGTTCCTATTTGGACCATTCTTGGAGCTACTACTCCAACAAATGTTACGTTACAGTATGCCTGCAATTCTAGGTAAAATACAACAGCTTAGGTCCACCAGAGCCAAAGATGTTGTTAACCCCCATTCTTAACCTTGTCACTAACACTAAGTTGACACTGTCCCTAACACCGTATGTCAGCATAGATGTAGTAATAGGAACAATGCATGCCTTGTCCTCAGCTGTTGCACTTCTGTTGAGCAGAATGTCCATAGCATGGCAAGCATCATACCCGCATGTACCAAGCTTAGTCATTGTATCAGTCTGTAATGTTCGTTGTCACAAGCAATACAGCACAAAATAGGATTAGCTTCTAGATGTGCACATCTCTCTGTAATGCAACAGTTTGCCGTAGACTGTCACCTTGTTAATCATGTCCAGCCTGAAATGCTGTAGTTTTGTAGTCACGTCACAACGTGCATGTTATTGAACTTAACTGACTACAAAGCAGGGTTCGAAGTGGGACAAAATAAGTGCTGGTATGGTAGCTTTGCCTGTCTCCCCTTTCTCCCATCAAGTTAGTGCTATTTTGGCCAATGATCGATGCAAACATTATCGACCAGTTGCCTAAATGTCAGAAAACAGCCTGCAAGCATACCAGTATGTCTTTTCTCAGTATGCGTTCCAGGTGGACAAGGAAGTACCGGTATGCCATACCGGCCCATACCGTCCCACTTCGAGCCCTGTTACCAAGGTTGTGGAAAACGTCTTGAAACATGTTTCTTTTAGATTCACTTTCCTACTTAAGTTTGAATTTGCTATAGTCTACAGTTCGGCTGTCATAGGTAATCAGCTATATTAGTTGCTAGATGATGTTGTGTCATATGTGCACTTATCAATAAAACAATTAGTTTTTGTTAGTCGTATAGCACTGTGTAACCATCAGACTGCTGAGTATTATCACCAATCGCAGTTTTTCTTATGTACTGTATCATCTGTATGTTTGCTTAGCATGATGTGTTGTATCATCGAAATATTTTCTTAGTTTTTCATGTATTGGTGTTTTTGTTAAACAAAATACTGTACCAGTATGTTATTTATCAACTGATGTGAATAGCATAGCAGTTTGGCAGTTAGTTGTGAATGTCTGTGCCTTGTTCTCGCTGCTGTGCTCGTGACATTGTCCAGCATACATATCAAGTCGACAGCAGCAGTGTTCCATTTCAGTGGCAGAATTAGTAACCATTTTAACTGTCAACCAGTGAATTAAATTATCATGTCTTCATCGCAGTATGTGCCCCACCCACTTTTTATGACATGACATCCCTTGTCCTCCAATAGACAGCATTATGAAATTGACGATTTTCTGCAGGATAACAGGGAAAATTATTAGAACTGTCATCAGTCTTACATGTACATATGCACAGTTATAACGGCAAGTTCTTACAATTTTACGTTTAGGTTGTTTCTGTGTTTTATGATTCACATTAGGGTTTTCTGTAAAGGTTAAACTTTCTGTTCCATTGCTGTAGAGGTTAAACTTACTTTTCCATTATTACGTGTATGTATGTGCATTATGGCTGGAAAGGTTGTCCCCTAAATCACCTATACTGTGTCGGGTGGAATGTTAAACCCTACACACTCAACTCACTCACTTGTGACACGACACTGTGTCAGTCTACAGAGTGGGCCATAAAAAACCATCCCCTACATGTCAGCTAATTATGTCTTCCAAGAGTAATGTACATTGAAAGAGAATAACACACGTTTAAGTATAATCAATTCTGAGTAACATGTGCAAATTTTGTGCAAATATTTTCAATAATTTTGTAATGGGATAAAATAAATGTGGGATAAAATAAATGAAAGCGACCCAACTCTACAGGAAACACAATGGGGAAAACAGCATAACATCATTATTTTAACGTACGAGGATAAAGCATTGATCAAACTTGTTCGCCAACAAAATGGATGGTGTGCTAGACGCATTTGTAAAGAGTTTCTTAACAAGAATTGCGCCGTCAGTTCTGTTAAAGATCTTCTGGGCAAAATTGACAAGATGAACTTGATTTCTCGAAAGGCCGGCAGTGGACAGAAGTGGACTGTCTGAACAACACAGAATATCAAGTGTGTAGCGGAGCTGATATGCAGCCAGGAAAGCAACCCTGGGTCCAGCAAAATTCTGACAGAGATTCAGAAGGGCACACTGAACAGTTGTTTACTTGACTGTCTTGTTGTTGTATGAAGTTTTTGCTGTTTTATTAATACAAACCAAAGTTCCTGCTATAACACAGACACAACAGAAATGTTCTTCACCATCACTACACTGTGTGCCAAAATTAGCGGCCCCCTGCTTCAAATATGCCTAATTCAGTTTGTAGTGTGTGCTCAATGTAACGTCATTATGATGTCAGAGTTTGTTTACATTATGTATTACATTCAGTGCATTGTTATTGACAAAGGGATCAAGCAGCAGCGTACCCGGCTTAGACTGAGCTTTCGTTGAGGTCAAAGGTGGCCACTTTGAGCTCAAACTTTTAATACAAGTTCAGAATAATTGTCTCAATGACTGTTTCAAATTTCGTATAAAAATAGTCTGATATTAACGATTTTACACTAATCTGTAGTAGGGCTGCTAATTTTGGGACACTGTAAAATGTTACAAGCACTGCATGGGAAGCTCAAGTCATAGGAAGCTCAAGTATTGCAAAACATTGACAGAAAAATAATACATAAATTATCAATACATGACTGGAGGTATAATACCAAGCAAGCAATCAGAAAACGTAACCAATACAGCAGCATTACAAAGTAACACAGCACCACAGATATGAAATGAGGAAAAAAAACAATAAAAAACAATAAAATGACTCAACATGTTGTCTATAACGTATTGCTTATGCTACAGTACCTCCTCTCAACAATTATGTTAAGGTAAAAGCCAATGCATATAACATGAAAAAACTGTTGGAAATGACAATAGTAATGTATAAGTTACAAGGCAGCACCATGGTAACAAGAAAATCACAAAAATTAACTAACAAGCAAAAGCTAATCAAACTTGAAAAAAATATCGACATAGTGACAGCATATTATGCGACCATCAGTCTCTATCTGCACAACTGTAACCACACTACAACTGTGTTTCTGAACACAACACGGAGCAAACGAACAAGTAGAAAGTGATGTAAGGAGTAACATGAAGAGACTAATGGATGGCTGTCCGGACCGGCATGGTTGGTGACTCCAAGCCAGCCATGGCTGACGACATCAGAGGAAATAGTCGGGTGTACGTCGAGTGACAACAGGCTCACCACGACGTGGTGCCGGATCAAACTGAGAACTGATGAGACACAAACCACACAAACACGCTGTTGAATGTCAAGTTAGGCTGGCAACATACTTGGTGGTAATGTGTTAATATCGACCAACAAAGTTAAGTTACCATATGCCGGGCGTTGTTAATACATCTTGGGCACATAACCAGCCACTTAGCCTTCTAAACTCCGTGGGATAGAAAAATGAGCATCAGCTTTCAGGCTGACTAGTACCGTAACAGATGGCAATTGCAAAGGCAAATTTAGCACTACAAATGCCATATCTGGGTGGATAAGCAATTCAAGTCGACTTCTTTACTGCAAAGGTTGGCAGCCACCCCGTGCATAAAAATTAACGCTATGAGAGCTCTACCAAATAGCCATATGTCTGCTATTAATCAGGGGCTAAATTCACAAAACATCTTATGACATTTTTGCGACAGTTTTATGACATTTTGCACACGTATGCCAATGTGCTAATTCACAAAACATCTTACAACAATTTTACGACAAAAATCTTACGATCACTTTTTAGGTGTCTTACGACATTCCAAATTATACGATTCCAACATCATCCAACAATGGAAAACTTCTTTGTATCGATTTATAAGACCTTTAATTCAGTTATACTCGTAATCTAGAAACGTCAGATTTATACTATATTTGTTTTGCGTGGTCATTTTGCTAAATAAATTAATTAATGGATAAATATACAGCACTTTGCATTGGCAATGAACCGTTGCTACGCCGTAGCCATGTAAACACATATCTTGACAACGGACATAGAATAAAAAATAATACCGTGTAGTGTTGTGCGGTGCGACAAATGAATTAATGATAATGACTCAAATATCGTGATACTTGATAGTACCACAATACCAAAATAAAACTGCATAGTCTACCACTGTCCGTCGGTGGTTAGTGCACGCTGTTTTCTTTCGTTGTAGGCCCTATAGAACTATTTACTTTAGTAGGTAAATAAATAATGCGTGTGGAAAAAAACACATTTATCTATACTACTCGCTAGTAGCCAATCGCTACCATACGCTGTCTAGAGAGTGAAGCAGAGCGTGCCATGGCCAGGAAATGCTTCAAATACTTCACCTCTCCCACACTCATACAGCTTCCAACAGGCCTACTGTCTCTTAAAAACTAGCAAATGTTAATAAACTATAAAAAAATAAAATAAATTCAAAACATGCAATAAAAAAAAAATCTAAACAAATAAAAATAAATCAGCACCTGTATTAACACCATGTACTTGGAATTGTGTAGTCAAAATATTAAAAATTTCTAAATTACAACATTACAAATTTAACTGTAAACGACCACTTTTACTTACTGACTAGTCAGCGGCTTGCAGACGACCATAGTTACCATGACAACAAAACGCCTTTGTGAAAAAAGTTATGATCATTAAAGACAAATTCTGTGAATTCATTTACGACATGTCGTAAGATAATCTTATGACATCTTTAATATTGAGTTATGATAATTTTATGACATGTCTTACGACACGTCTTATGACAATGTTTGTGAATCGGGCTCCAGATATACAATGAGCAGCACAGAGTTAAACTTACAAAGTGTACTTGAACATGTCGTCAAGCTCGCACAGGGCAGCCTGGTTGCCACAGCGGTAGCAATAGTTTGGAGCGCTGAAGACCGTCACAACGTTCTTATCATGGGTCCAGTTATAACCCTTCACAGAACAACAGCTTTTCATACATGCATGTACAGGCAACTGCAGCTAGTGACAGATGGATTACAGTTAACACAGGCATGACTTTGTAGGATGCGAGTGACATTACAGTTCACAGCAAAACAAGTACAGTGCATGTATACACTGCACTTCCATAAACACTTAATCGTTATTATACAGTACATGTAATGTTTAACATGGTTATAACTTGCAGCACGTTTATAACACTTGCACTAACTATTGATAGCAGACTAAATACAGTGTATGCCTTAATGCTGCTGATAAGGGAATCTGGCCTAAAAAAAGTACGACCAATCATGGCAAGGTTATGTACCAGCCAAGAACACCATCACTCATCAATGCTTGTCATGTGTTTACTGTGTAAAAGTATTAGCAAGAGCATCTGACCTGTGCAATAAAGCTACTGCAACAACAACTCCCATAATTTTACTCTTGGATACATACATGCCAGCCTAACCTCGAGCAGCTTGAAAACTGGCTGGACAAACAAAACTCTAGCATAGATGCAAAACAGACTTATCTCACATGCAAAGTCAAGTATGTACTTACTGACTGACAGTGACATTGTACTCTATGTAAAAGATTGTGCATTTCAAGTGCATACCTCCATGACAAGCTGGTGCGCACGGCAGATAAGCTTGAGTTTGTTGGTGTGGTTGAATGTTTCCGAGATATCCTGGCCGAACGTGTAACCGGCACCACGTGGAGACACGCCCCAGCCAGCACGCTCATCGGGGTCTGACCACAGCAGGTCGCACATTGGTCCCTATACAGTCAGTATATTAGTGCTATATTTCAGTATGCTTTATATCTGATAGAAGTAGAAATAAATTTATAAGTCATACGCTTCAACTTCAAGTTTTACATGTGAAACTCACTGCCTTGTCTTATCCTCATCCCGCCGTAAGCTGAAAATAAAACTGTTCAACAGGGCACCAAACTAGTATGCTAATTACTGTGTTCAACTGTCACACTGGCAAAACAGCTGTTAAAGAAAAATACTTTTTTGGGGTGCTGAAACTGCAGCATGCTGCGTCTATAACTAACGGTTACACAGGAGTTTTCATACTTACTTACTTTACTCTGCAACTTTACATGGCTTGTTACAATAACAAGCAAATAGCTTGTATCTCCAACAGTCCTGAAATGATAAGACAACAAAAGTACCTCGTGTGGAACTTCCTGAATCCTGTCAAGAGCTCTGACGTGATCCAGTGTATCAATGGACGGAGACAGTCCACCATGAAGACAAAATATCTACAGCAAATTCATATACTTCACAAAACCGAGACAGAACCAGATACACATAAGGGTCATAAATTTCGAAAATGTGGGCCTGCAAATTCATGAAAATTTTTAAGAAACATGTTCTGAAATGTTGACGTGACATGTTTTCAAAAGCCCTTAAAATACCTTGCATTCCCCACGAATTAGAGTGAATGCTAATAATAATCGCATAACCTGATAGCATGCATAATCCGCGGCAGAACGGAGACACAGGTAACGAGTGCCAAAAATGTACACATATCATACCTGTCCTTCAACGAGCGCAGTCAGAGGCAGATAGTCAAACAGGTCAGTGAAGTACTTCCAAACGTTCGCATTGCCATACTTGCGTAGGCACTCATCATAGAATCCATACACCTGAGTAATCTGACGGCTCTCATGGTTACCACGCAGGATCGTGATACGATCTTTGAACCGCACCTGAAAAAGACACAGCCCCAAACTGTTACTCTTCGTTGTCGGCTACATTTTGCAAATTAAGCATTCTGCTACATAAAAAAGCCTAGAAAACTTATGACTAGAGTTAGGCATTATTTCACCACTATCACTGGTGCCAACAAATTACAATCTAGGCACTCAAACGTCTAAACTTTCTCATAATGATAAGTTACATCAAATTTGACAATAAACATTACTGACAAACTGCATCCACTACCAAACACATCCCTGTCAGTCATTAATACAGATCTATCCACTATCATTGTCAACTTCCACACCATCAACAGCTCTAGCATGCCACTTCAGTATCACACCTCAAATGGTAGCAAAAATAACACACAAAGTCAAACCTTCAGTAACACAAGCAGAGTGACAGTCTCCACACTGTGATAGCCACGATCTACGTAGTCACCCATGAACAGATAGTTGGTATCTGGTGACTTTCCTCCGATCTTGAACAGCTCCATCAAATCATGAAACTGTCCGTGTACATCTCCGCAGATCGTCACTGGACATTTAACGTTCTGGACATTTGATTCCTTTGCAAGAATTTCACGCGCCTCAACACAACAGAAAAAATGGAAAAACACTTCCTGCTAAGCCATACATTTCTCTCTAACCAGTATCACAGATCAAACTGCATTGTAAAGTGATAGCAACAGAGAGACATGTGTGCCTACAACTTGTGCAGAGTATTTCATTACAATGGCAAGAGTAAAGCCCATAACTTCTTGACTTTGAGTCAACTCAAACATTACAATATCGGTTAGTGGTTGCTATCCCGGGATTGATTTCTCAATCCCATGATCCAAGATTAGAAAATTAGTAATCCCATAATCCCAGGATCCCATTTCAGAATTAGGCTTAAAGTTACAGATTAGTCATTACTTAGTATCACGATGGAAAACGTTGGCAAGGTGGTCAGAAGAAACAGTGGATCGATGATATCATTCAATGGGGCGACAGAGGCCTAGTCAAAATGGTAAGACAGGCAGAAAACAGAAAAGGTTACCGGTGCTTAGTTCATGAAGCAGCCTACGCTCGTACATCAAGCATGGCAAGCTGATCATGATCACGACAGCAGTGCCCTACTGGACTTCATGCCAGAAAGCAGCAGGCCTCTTACAGGGTGAATGATTGATAAACTCAACAACTTTCATGACTGGTAATGTATGTGACAACTGGTATCCGCACATCCATCTTTTACGGGGCCGGTTACAATCACCTATCGGTGAAAATAACCAAAAAGGTTAGAATCACCGATCAGTGATTCTAACCTTCTATGTTAAAATCACCGCTTTGTTAAGCTACTTTGCAATGCCAAAATTACTGATCTGCGAAATAAGTGACCAGCGATCGGCCATACTTTTATTGCCCAATACATATAGTGTTGTTGCCATTTGTGGTTAACTAAAGTAAGTAATACAAAACTTAGCAAAAATCAAGATCTTGTTTAATCATAATTATACAGACTATCCCCACCATTACATGGACACCTGATATCGGCATTTACTTAGGTTCGAAAAAAGCTATCTTATCCTACCATTTATAAAACTGTCAATTTTAGGCCCCTAGGTCTTAATTTTTTTCGACCTATATGGTTACATGTCGGCCTACGTGATTGGTTGGTGGCGTGGCATAGCGGTAATGCGGTAAGTCAAATCAACGAAGTTATTCTAGAGCAGGCACGGTTAGAGCTTGGATGGGTGATTGTCCACGATATGAAGCCAAGCCAGCTAGGTTGACTCAGCCTTCTACCCTCTGTGGGATGGTGCTCACGGCCATCGCTAGGGAAGAAACGGCAAGTTCTGCGTAACAATAGGCCCTGTGGCCAGGACTGCTGGTATACTGGCCCAGTTGGTAACAGGCGCTGGCTGTTAATTAAAACCGGCCATCTGACTGACTTCAGTTGTATGCTAGCTTAACTAGGTTTAACCCTCGCCGGCTCAAAGCGCCAAAAGGTGATGAGCTCTCTTGCAAAAGACCTAGTTGTCTATGTGAAATTTTATTCTTCTTTTTCTTCCACATGGTTTGATGTGATGCAAATTACATACGTTATTTAATGTACACTGCAGAACCGATATTTGGCGTCACTTTTAATTTGATGGAGAAGTTACTCGCTAATTTTTATAAACGGACGAACAGTGGAGATGATAACTACAGTGTTTTCATTAATTTTGTCACAACATCATAAACTGCACGCAATAACTGTCTCATAAATATCACGGTGTCACCCCATCAGTGATCGTAGTTCACACGGCTGGTATCACCGATCGGTGATAATAACCAAGAAAATTAAAACGACAGATTGGTGACTTTAACCTTCTTGGTTATCATCACCGATCAGTGATCCTAATCACTTCGGTCTTTTACCCACACATCTGCACTCAGCATCCGAAGATTTTATTCATCTTTTACCCGTTGCCACATCCGCACATTCGCAGATCCGCACATCTGCTTATTACCCATAGCTGTGTTATTGTCAATATTTACTCAATATTCAACATATAAAAATAATACAAATTAAAACAATAACAATAAAACGTCACGTCACCAACTCACCTTTTCACACAACGTTTTCACCTGGGCTTCAGGAAGTTGTTGGCATTCCATCAGGTGTACAACTGAGCGATCAAGTTCTTTCAGTAATGAACGGTCTTCGGGCATTTTTAATATACTGGCGTAGAATTATAACTAAATCGACAATATAGATAAACAATAAATGTGCGGGATCTTGCAACAAAATAAAAATTCACAAAACTACGATAAACAAACCGAAATCAAAACATGCGTAGAATATCTATCACAATATTTATAATTAGAGATGTTATAAAATCGATACGTTAATGATATCGTTATTCGTTATCGACGACGGCGATATCGACACTTGACAGTCGGCGACATGTATAGGTCTGTGGCGACATCGGTATTTTTAAAGTTGAATTCGTCATTGCCAAGTTGTGTCGAGTGCCAGCTGCATTGCATTTGGCCCTCTGTGATTTGGCCCAATGACCTTCTAACGGTCTAACCTAGTTACTCTACGCCGTGCCCGGTTAGTACTTAGATGGGTGACTGTCTACAGTACGGAGCCAGCCAACTAGGTCGACTCAGCCTTCTACCCTTCGTAGGATGGTAAAATGAGTACTGGCGG
>Ga0056128_1001258_pt1 | contig 27606 bp, 19 predicted proteins | sample WorMetLIZISLAND2_FD_71113 | JGI IMG/M metagenome (GOLD analysis project Ga0056128, IMG submission 71113) | Marine gutless worms symbiont microbial communities from Max Planck institute for Marine Microbiology, Germany - Olavius geniculatus... ... | reverse complement strand
TTAATTGTGTGTCGTAGACAGAAATTTTTGACAAAATTTATGAATATTGATAACTCTGTATGTAGTTCAGTCTTAGGCTGCGCGAGACGTGATCTGAATGATTTGATATGATTGATATGATTGATATGACTGTTTATATTTAGCCTAGTTTCCGTTTCTTGCTTGTTGTTGTTTGTTTTTGTTTTTTTCTTTGCTGTCATTGAATGACGAATAAAGTTGTATATATTACGTGGCTAAAAACTGAAAATGCTGAGGCATAAGTGGGAAAGGCACTCATCGGATTGTGCCGCAATTTTATCAGAATCAGAATTCACAACTCTTTAGGTATTGAGACAGACAGACACAAGTAATTACATTACTTTCACTTCGGTGAAGGTAGTTACCATCGTCATCTGAGAACTCCACGTCTTCTTCATTGAAGCTGGGAGCAAGTTTATCATCATCACTCGCATCATCGTCATCTATCATCATATCTTCATCATCAAAGTCCACTTCCTCGTCTGACAGGTTTACGTCATCGTCATCCTCATCGTCCTCGTCATCGTCAGTGTCGGATGCTGATCTGTCGTCATCGCTAGAGGACGTCTTCTTTGTCTTCTTGTTACTATGGCGCTGTTTCTGATCACATCGTATTTCACTGCACACAGCAGACAACAGCCAGTGAAAACTTGCTGTTACTAAAAATTCGGAGCATTGCCCAGCATAATGGCTGATGTAGTTCGGGCGTCTGTATCCATTGAGAACTACACTCAAAACATATTACATTCTTGAAGGGGCAATTTTTAATACTTCGGGGGGGGGGGAGGACAGACATCGTTCCACCAGAAGTGCTTTGTGAAGCAAAAATGCACCAAATTCATTTTCAACTACACTCCCCAGTCCCCCATACCCTCCTATCAGCTAGCTGGGAGACACCACTCACCATTACCCACTCCATTCAATGCTTGCAGTGCCAAAATTGACCCCTTGGAATATTTTCTGCGGGCAAAAATGAGTACAGATTCCATCATCTGCCACCCAAAGGGGAATGTAGCCCTTGACTAAGTTTGACATGGAAGGGTGATTGGGTGAGTGAGCAGAACATCAGCACAAAAAAGCCGCTCAGTGCCATAAAGCATCAAAATCTACAACATCCGAAATTCAACGTTTTTACCCCCAAATTTTGGGACATAGTTTTATAAATTATACCCATTTCTGACTATGTGGTGCTCAGCCAAAGGACATCGGAGATAACATGCTAAAATAATTAAAAAAATACGTCAGAGGCAAAACAGTAAAAGCATCCAGAAAGACTAATAATAACAGTAAACAACAATAAAACACAGCCATTCATCAACATTGTTTGATGTTCTATGTACATGGAGTAAACGTCGAAACCGCTGACATCAATGCAGTGCATATGAATAATACCTTGCAAAGTCGACATCCAATTCTGGATCTTCTAAACCATGCTCGAATTTATCTACAAATAAACAACACCACTACTCGAGTCATTTAATGAGACACAAGACAGAATGGAGAACATTACAAATTACAGATTCAAAAATAACAAATAATGCCACACAGTTATTATTAGGGGTCATTCATTTGACGTAACAAATAAAACTACTGCAGTGGCATTTTTACAGACACCCAAAATAGTTGAAAACAAAGCACAACCACAAAGCACTTCTGCTGAGCAGTAGCCTAGTGTTTATTAAGTGCTTATTCTCCACTGCAGTCACTAAGCAGCATAAAATCTCAAGCTGACGTACGAGGACTCATGTAATGTGACCTATTGAACGGCAGTGTGATTAGACGACCAACACCAAACCACAGTCAAACTACAATCGCACAAATGTGCTTTACCTGCCCCATAGGGATGGAAGGCTGAGTGGCTTGTTATATATGTTTACATGTCCACAGACAGTCATCCACTACTAACCACTTGATACTAACAGTCAAACCGACAATCGTAAGCTTATACCTGACCATCACACCACTAAGCACGCAGTAAGCAAGTAAGTAACAGTTAGTTTACCGAGGAAGGCATCGAACTCGTCATCAGAGACTTCATCAGCGTCACTGTCCACATCATCATCAGGCTCACGACGACGACCCAGTGCCATCTGCTCACTGAAATACCTGCAGACACAACACATGATGGGCTTAAGCTACATACATTATTATAAATAATACATTCTAACACACATGCAACCTCGCAGAGTCACAGGCCTTCACTGAGCAGGTGACCTCGTCGCCCGCTCACCTGCGCAAGGTCAATTACAAACTGTCGACAATGAATGTCTACCATTTTGGTCCTTCCAATTTGCCTTTATTGTTTAAGCAGCACTAATTTTTTATCACAGGAGTCGCAGAAAAATAATTAAAATTGATGCTACCAGATGCCCCCACAGTGGTCAGCCACCTTGTTGTGGTGGTGGGGCTTTGCACTGATGACCCTAAAGATTTCTAAAATCTGGAGGTGAGGAGCTAACTAAGAGCTGACCAAACCCGTGAGAGCAGATTGCTACACGTTACCAGTGCTTTGTGCTGGTTTCGGCTTCACAGCCGACTACAGCTTTATAGCTGCTACCTGTAACCTTGTGGTTACATTCGGGGATGTGCATTGGGCTGAACTGATACAGCCTCAGTGCTGGGCAGGTGTAAGAACCTGTAGAAGAACTGTTCGTTGGCTGGGATGACGCTGTCCTGTGCCCTGACCAGGTATTGGTCCGTGTTGACAGGAATGTTACGCATGTCAGTGCTGTTGCCAGTCGACATCTGACGACGCACGCCGGCACATTGCAGCGCTGTCACAGACAGCACAGCAGTTAAAACTAGCTCTTCATAGAAAACCATCTCACAACTACAGAGCATCAGCTGCCATATGGGATTGCAGAGTGTTACCTAACATTACTAAAATTACTCGGGTGAACACACCCCACGTTAACCCTAGCCAAGCAGACCAGCACTCAATTTGCCTACCCCAGTATGTAGAAAACGGAAAATATTTCAGCGATGCCTTTCACACTCCCCACCGAGGTCAGCCACCTTGCCATGGTGGTGGGGCTTAGCACTGATGACCCGAAAGATTTCTAAAATCTGGTGGCGAGGAGCAACTAAGTGCTGACCAAATTTGTGTAGGCAGATTGCTACACGATACCAGTGCTCTTGTGCTGGTTTCGGCTTCACAGCCGACTACGGCTTTATAGCCATCTACTTACGGCTTTACAGCCGTCTATTTACTGCCTCACAGCCGTTACGGCTTTATAGCCGCTACCTGTAACCTTCTGGTAACATTCGGGGACGTGCATTGGGCCGAGCTGATACGGCATCAGCGCTGGGCAGGTGTAAGAGCCTGTCCACCCCGGAGGTAAGGTAAGGTAAGGTATGGCCTTTCACTGAAGAGAAGCAAAACAAACCTGAGAGGCACTGCCCTTGAATACAGCCACAACATGTTCCATTTTTAATGTAAATGATTCAGTGCAGCATGTTAGACTAAACCAGATCAAGCAAACTGACAGACAGACAGACAGCCAGATGGACTTACGTTTAGACTTTGTCTTCTTTGGATTGCGGTAAACAAATCTGTCAAGAAATCTAATCATGGTGAAATCTGCGAGAGGATCACCGTCATATGATATCTGCTGACCCTGCATATAACACACCATAACATCAACACTGTGTCACAAACAAAACAACTGTACCAATTTTTGATGCACCAGGATGTAGCCAAAATAGTGCTAACAACTGGCAAATAACAACAAAATATGTGACATTCTACTAAAAATGCAACATGGTGGAACAAAATTGCTAAAAGGAAAAGGATTATTTGGATTTTGATAAAAAAATGCAAAAAAGTAAAAGACTGATTGGATTTTGACCTCACAGAAACTTTTAGTAATTTTTGGCCCAAACGACTGTGCAAAATTTCATCAAAATAAATTTTTAAAAACACTCATAAGTTTTGAGTACCAGTAAGCTGTCAGAAAGTAAGAAGAACGGATGAAAGTAAAAAAGCAAAAACAATACCTTCCCATGTCACTTAAAAGCTTTAGCACGGTGCATGTGTGCAACAGATGGATAGAGAGACAACAATATGGTAACATGTGTCGAAACAGCTGGCATTCCTGATTCTTTCAACAAAAACTTGATGATGCACTGTCGACATATTTTCAGCTGTTCACCTCAAGCTGTGCAAACTTACCGTGCAGACCTAACCGTTTGACCTTTTAAACCTGAAAAATGCCACATCAGTTACTCCCGCCATGGCAATATTTCATGCCAATTTTGCTTTTTCTATGCCTTTTGTTTTTGAGTTAAAAGGCCGTATTGGCAAAACCCGCAATGCAACCTATTAAAATGGCTGCATAATAATGTATAATTCGATACTGATCAGAGTAGATGCCTTGAGCAGTGCGTTGGCGAAGAGAGCAACGGAAGGATGATAATGATGAGCGAAAGATAACAGTTCCCAGCTACAGTCAGAGTCAGCGTTACAGTACAGCGGGTTACGATGATTAGCATCGTATGAACTACCATGACCACCTACAAAGACAAACATACAGACGTGCAGACAGACAGAGAAACAGAGAGATAGACCCAAACAGACACACAGACTCACAGAAAAACATACAGAGTAGCACAGAGTCGGTCCGGTCGTCTCCGTCGTTGCAAGTTTTCCGCAGCAGACTGAAAACCGAACTTTTTGCCTGGTCTTGCAGTCATGACTAACAACATCTCATTGCACTGACTACTTTTACGTGACTTCACTGTTTAGGCTTATTGTTACGTGTCCTTGTAGTCTTAGGACTTGACGCCATGCTAAAGTTAATTCGTCCTTCATCATCATCATCACTACAGTACAGGAGACCATGACAAATAGCATCACACAGCTGCGCTGTGGGTTAAAAAAAAGTACGGAGGAAAGGAAGTCAGTCGCCATATTCCAACGGACACTGCAAATTTCCGACCGAATTCCGACAGACACTTACAAATTTTGGTCAGTGGAGTTTATGGGTGTTGAAAATTCTGCCCACTAAATTTTCCCCAAATTGGAGTTTTTCATTCCCAAATTGTGCATTTTCGGATGACAATTTTTGAACAAGAAGATTTTCTGACAAAGTTCCGACAGCCAAAAACTTAGGACCGACCAGCAGGTGATGCTTTGATGACGCCGTCTGACTAGCGGCGTTATTCACACATGCGAGCAGAGATTACTAGGCATTACGGCGTATAACCATCGCCAGCCTCGCCGGCATAGTTTGGCATGACCCTGGCGAAAGGGTTAACTGATGCGTAAAATCGAATCGATTCGAATCGCGATTTTTGGCCAAAATCGAATCAAAATCAAATCAAAATCGAAATAATCATATCGTAACAACACTAGCAATTGCCCCCACCATCACCGTGAGTGATGCTACCTAAAATATTTTATTGCTATTATGATTCTAAGTAAACAAAGAGCGTACAAGTTGCATTGCTGCGATGAACCCAGGAAGACTTTGTGGATGACTTGTCTGCAACGGCAACAGTAGCTTTTTGATTATCATCATCATCATCAGCAGCAGTAACTCTGTCATCATCATCATCATCATCAATGACGTCAAGAAAACGTTCTTCATCTTCATCATCAGCTTCCTTCACATCACAATAGCATCATCCTTTAGTCGGTGTACATTATTTACCAGTTAATTCATATTCACATAGTAGCTGTCGATCAGTTAGTTTCTTCTTTTGATCAGAAAACGTTAAGTCCTTCAAAAACCAAAAGGCACAAAGGGTGGAGCTGATCTCCGCCTCCTTAGCCATCTCCAGGCACCAGCTGACACTGCGGGACCATGTGCATCATGTAACATGTCAGTTTGTGTCCCAGCTAGCTTTCACTGGTACTCATTGTGCCTACTCACAGAAGGATGGCCAGGCTGAGTTAACCTGTCTGGCTGGTTTCACACTGAGACGGTATGCCCATCCATCGCTCGTCACCCACCCAGGTAGTAACCGGGTCCGGTGTTTGGTGTAGAATATCGTCAGAAATTGAACACAATGTGCTGGCTGACCACTAAACCAAGCCACCACACTTTGCGTAGTACTAACCTTCAAATGATATTAATCTTGCATCAACAGAAACAGTATAAACTGACATTAATGCAAAATCCAGACAACAAAATGCAACCGTCAGAGACCTGAGGTAGTTTAGAGAGTCGAAGCAGCGATGGTCGCATCTTGACGAGTTCTGAGAGTAAGATGAAAGAAGCACAAATGAGTGGGGGACTGAATAGTTGACTGACTTGTAGCAAGCGCTTTATGAATGCCTGGACAGACAGACACACATTCAAACAGACACACACACAAAGGCACAGACAGACATATTTACTGGTCTATAGCAGCCTATATACTAGTACAAATGCGTAGAAGTAGGTTCTATTGTAGTTTGAGAAATTTATACACGTACAGCTTGTTATTCATCGTTTTAAGGTGTGTATTTGTGGGCTCTTACTACAGTTGAATGGCTCGTAGTAAGAGCCCACAAATACACACATTAAAACGATGAATAACAAGCTGCACATGTATTAATTTCTCAAACTACAATAATAAGAAACTCAGCACAAATGGCATTAGAAACCATTGTCAAAGACCAAACGTTTGTTTACAACAAAAACAACACACAATATGAACTCACGAGAATAGCACATATGTTCCTATCAGAAATCAGTGTTATCTCTGTATTTTAAGACGTTAAAGCACTATACAAATTATACTATTAATGCAATAACACTAAGCTGCCGAGAAAAGCAAAAAAACCTGAACACGTTTCTCCATCTGGTCAGTCTTGAGACTTTTAAACAGGAGGTTGAGAAACATGGCAATTTTGTTGGACGATGGCAGAGCCGGGTCGAGCAGCTTACGGTACAGAGCCATGAAATAACGGTCCGATGTACTGTCACTGTGACGTACCCATATACAAAGACACAGAGACACAGACAAACATACAGTACAGATGTACATACAAAGCTGTGAGATAACAGTTAAATGTACAGTGGAGACAAGACGACTTAATAATGAAGTTTATTCGCCATGACAGGCAGTAAAAACAAACAGAAAAAGCCATGCAAGACAATCTAACAATAGACAAATCAATGAGTCCAGATACAACAGTAAAAACAAAAAAACTACCTACTAGGCCTACTTAGAAACTAATTACTCTTACTGCACAGCTAAAATGTTCAAATATTTTGTGACGGATGTCCTGTTCAGTACAAAGTCAATCATAACGTCGAAGTCATAACACATTGATACAAATTCTACAGACTGACTGTACGAGATAAAACACTGTTTAAGAACTCCATTATTAAGTCTATGTAAAAGCCTATGTAAAAACAGAAATTTCTTCAACAAGCATATATACCTAAAATCCAGTCTTTCACACAAAAACTGTATTTCCTTCACAGAATCCCACACATGCATTCCAAAAACTTTTCTATAGGCATTATTCCAACATGCATTCAGCTTACCGACTTTTTTGGGCTGCTGCACTGAAATGGTCAACAATAAAAAAAACTGCACTGATAACAATAACTGTGCACACTAATGATGTATAAACAGAAAAGACCTCAAAAAGCAACACACTAAGTACAAAGAGGGACAATGAGGCACCTGATGTCCATGACTTGATAGATGAGCATCAGTGCATGAAGACCTGTGTTAAACGGACTGATGTAGACAATCTTGTACAGAGTGTCAACGTGATTCAGCACTGTCTGCCTGTCAGCTGATCCACACAACTACTATTACTACAAATACTACAAGTTCTATTATAAATACTACTACAACAAATGATACAACTAATACAAAGACTACAAAAGATAAATGTAGAGAATCTTATGAAGTGTACTTATCAATGTCACTCAGGTTAATTTGAAAGTAATAAACAAGTCGCAAACCAGTTCGGACAAACATAAAAACATCATCACAGTTCACCCGCAGTGCTACAAGCACTAAGAATGCGCGCCAAGGGGGGGGTTTCGATCAAACCTGCCCCCTCCCGTCAGCCAACGCCAGGAAGCATTGCATAAAAAAACAAAAACATCACCACCAAATGCAATTTTCGAGCTCGAAATGGATAAAAATGCGACTACAGCGAGGGTGTTGCCCCCAGACCTACTGGGAGAGCCTACAGCTCTCCCCTAAACTTAGTACATAGATCAGTCGTGTCGTTTCATGGCCCAGGGCATGGAGCCAATGCTCAAAAGTCTGGCAAAAGGCCTGAAATGCACAACATATATACAACAAAGTCTTTGTCACCAATTGCTAATAGAATTTCTATAATCTGCTCTGTAAAACTCATCACAAACTCACAATCACAACTAATGCCAATATTTCGCTAGTAATGACATCGTAACCCCACCGAGGTCAGCCACATTGCCGTGGTGGTGGGGCTTAGCACCGATGACCCGAAAGATTTCTAAAATCTGGAGGCGAGGAGCAACTAAGCGCTGACCAAATTCGTGTAGGCAGATTGCTACATGATACCAGTGCTCTTGTGCTGGTTTCGGCTTCACAGCCGACTACAATTTTATAGCCGTCTACTTACGGCTTTACAGCCGTCTATTTATGGCTTCACAGCCGTTACAGCTTTATGGCCGCTACCTGTAACCTTCTGGTTACATTCGGGGAAGCGCATTGGGCCGAGCTGATACGGCCTCAGCGCTGGGCAGGTGTAAGAGCCCGTCCACCCCGGAGGTAAGGTAAGGTAAGGTAAAGATGAGATCGTAAATGTACCTTTGGCATAAGGATATGCGCGATTCACCCCAGTGAGCAGCGCAGCCAGCATCTTTGATTCAACCTCACCTTTCTTCACAAACACCTGACAGACAACATGAAAACACCAGTGATCTGGTTGAGTCCTCTTAGTTCAAGTCCGAGTCCAAGTCACAAAAAAAACAAAGACTCGAGTCCACAGCCAAACTTAAGTACCATATATGACTGCAAGAGTCCATATACACAGCAAACACAACCACACAAAACATTGATAAAATATGTAGATAATTTCCTCAATAAATGAATAAAATGACGTACGAATCCAGTGGATTCGAGTCTGAGTCACAAGAGTTTGATTTCGAGTTCAAGACTGAGCCATATTAACGAGGATTCAAGTCCAATTCAAGTCCACTGCCAGGCTTAAGTACTATATCACTAGAAAACACACCTATACACCAATCAATGTCAGCAGTTAATTAAGAAAAATTACTTTTATCACACATTCCACAATGTTTAACTAAATTTGAATGTGACAGCAATTGAGCTCTATTCTCAAGCCCTGAATAAAAATGTCTTCAACAACTAGCAAAGCTTGGAACTGTTTGCTGCCTTGATATTTAAGCCAGTCATTTAATCGTTTGCTGATGGATGATAGAAACATATGCCAGCCCATGTAGCTGCCACTGACCTTTGACCCTATGAGCTAAAAACTGGCACATCGATTACTCCAATACTCCTCCAATGGAAACGTTCACACCAGTTGTGAATCTGATGCTTTTTCATTTTCATTACCGAGTTAGAAGACCAAAAAACAGACAGATGAACACAAGACTTTAATGCGGCCTATTCGGATGGCTTCATGAGATCTGTGGCTTAAAAGATAAGAATCAGTACACTAATAACAAGAATGTTATCAACTGCTTACGTACAACAGCAAAAACCAGATAAAACTGAACAACTGTGGACTTGCCTTGAAGAACGTAAAATAGATTGACAGAAGGCGTGCTGCAAGATGCTGCTCATCATGACTTAGCAGTAATGTGTTGAGAAAACACATGCCATAGTATCTACTCATACCAGATAACAAGAACAACAACAACTATAACTACTAATTATTAGTAGTAGTAGTACATTAGTACTACTACTACTACTACAACTACCACTGATATTACTACAACAGACACCAATTTCTGACTAATGTAACATGTTCTTTCTTTGTTTTGTATTTGAGCCCTATGGAATTGAGTACCTTGGGCACTAAAAGAAATAAAGCAAGAAATTAATAAATGAATTATTTAATCAATAAATCAACCACAGTTGTCCAACAGCAGATATACTTCGCAATTAACAATTAAACAGTAGCTGTAGGTTTAGATGACAATGGTCAATTATGAACAGACAGGTTATGACTGCCATTTTTGCACCCCATATTTAGCAAGTTTCTTGTCAACATTATGTGCAACAGAGATTTACTTACTTACTTGCTTGCGTTAGTTCAACAGAAACGAAGTAAATACTGCAACTGACTGAGCTTTGCTGGCAACGTGAGGTCGGTAAAGAAGTCTTTCCAACTCCATGACAATCACAGTCTTCATGTCAGGGTGAATCTCCACTACAGACAACCACAGAACATGACAGGACAAGAAACATCTCGTCAAGTTCTGTCTACACTCTGCTCAAATCACGCAAATCACACAAGCCAGTGGTATGCTAGATCTCGTCATCACATTTAGTGATTTTCCTGTCGACGAGTTAATAGCAGACCCACCTGGCGTCATATCTGACCACAGTCTGATAACGTGCAGCATGCCAGTTTGTCGACTGACTCCGCTGCCAGTCACACGCCGGATCCGCAGCTGGAGGGCGGTGGACAGAGTCAAGATGTGCCGGGAAATCGCCAACAGTCCACACGGGTGTGAACCACCATCTAATTCTACTGCTGCTGAACTGTTCAAAACGTACGACAATACTCTGCGACGTCTTGCTGACCAGTTCGCACCAGAGTGCATTGTCAAGTGTCATCTACGACCGCTGTGTCCTTGGTTCGACGCTGAGTGCCGTGCAGCTCGTCGTGACTGTCGTCGTCAAGAGCGACTGTACAGACGCACTCGTGACGCCGCCAGCAAAGCTGCCTATGTAGCCGCGTACAAGAAGAAGCACGATGTCCTCGATCGGAAGAAGAAGCAGTACTGGTCGGACCGTGTCCAGAGCCAAGGCAGCGCACCGGTGAAGCTGTGGCGGTCAGTGTCGACACTGCTACAGCGGGACAAGCAAACTGCTGACGTCATCACGCCGACGAGCAACGACCCGGACGCGTTCTTGCACTACTTCGACGACAAGGTGAAGACCGTTCGTGCAGCTACTGATAGTCGACCACCGCCTACAGTTACTCCAGCAACTGCTGAATCGCTGTCAGATTTTCGCCGTGCAGTGTAGCCAAAGTCCGTAAGCTGATCATGCAGTCACTGACTAAGTCATGTCTGCTTGACCCCATTCCAACTTGTTGAAGGAGCTGGTCGACACACTTCAGCTCATCTGGCTGGGTACTCGTCAGCAACTGAACAAGCTAAGCACTCAAGTTCTGACTCTTCCAAACGCCAAGGTCCAGTTTTCAACTGCAGTCAAAAACCTAGGTGTTGAACTGGACAGCCATCTTACCTTGGCCAATCATGCTGGTTTTGCACGCCTAGGTTTAAGACACAGAGCTAATTATTTTTGTAGAGTGTTCCTACGACCTACCATTTAGCCACAATACATCCGTAACCGACGACAGACGGACGACAACCATGCCAATAGCTCGACTGTTACTTAAGTACGGTTGGCTAACAAGTCTCAGTGTCAAACTATCAGACAAATTCCTATGCCAAAGCCGACAACACAGCTTCCACTCATCAGCACAAACTGTGAGGAACAATCTTCCTTTGTCTAAACTGAACAAAAAATTTGAGCTAATGCTCACAAGATGCGCGAAAGCCTATAGCAGTTCCTGTTCGCACACTGTCAGTATATCTCCAGCCATTTTGTCGCAGTTCATTCTTGGAGTGTGTGCTGCAGCCAAAGATCACAAAAATCAATAAAAACTCCTTATTTTTGGAAGTTCATATCAACATCGATGTCTATTAAAGACATCGATGTTGATATGATTAAAAAGCTAGTCACTAGTGCTTGTTGTGATAGACAGCACGCCCATGCCTGTTTGCAACCGTTTTCACGAAAGACTTATCAACAACGGGAAAATAACGACTTATACGGGTGTACCGCTCTTTGATGCCCTCCTACGCAGGTTTCCTTGAACCTAGAAAATCGAGACTTGGACCATCGAAATCTACGTTCAATGCTGAAAATTTCATATGCAGTTTCTCCATGTCTATCTCAATTGATTTCGGCGCAATTCGCTCTTGAAATGTGTCTCGCAGCCTGAAATCACCAACAAATCCACAAAAACCCCATTTTGGCGTTCAAAGTCATCCAAGGTCATCAAATTCAATGGCAATCGAGAGCCAGTGTACGACTTCCTATTAGTGATTAATAGTAACCTAGGCACTATCTCGCACCGTTACCGAGATACAGCGACTTATTAGCTAGAAATCTCAAATTTTTCCTACCCCCTCTCATTCAGCACCCTCATTCGGGGTGACCCCCTTCGAATTTATGGGACAGCTTTACGGTTCTTGAAACTAGAGTCTTCCAGGCAGCTGACGATGAACATTTGGTGATCCTAGCTTGCACCGTTTTTGACTGATCCACCTGTGTGATGGATAGACAGACAGACGGACAGACAGACATACGGACAGATGGACAGAACTGCGATGGCTAAGATGCGCTGAAAGCAGTAGCTGCTATTGAGCGTAAAAAAGTGACATCAGTAGACACTATTTCAAATCAAGCCTTAAATAATGGCGTTTCGATAATGCCTGCTCGCAAGAAGCATTTCTCAGTACATTAAAGGGCACATTGTAAATCCAGAGATTGACTGAAGACGACGTCTGCAGTCCTCACTGACACACCAGCTGGATGTCCCCAGTCGCAGTGCGTAACTGTTGGTGACCGAGCCTTTGACGTCGTTGGTGCTCGGCTATGGAACAGTTTACCCCCAGACATTGTCGCATCCAACACACTGTCACAGTTCCGCCATCAACTGAAAACATTTCTGTTCAAACAGTCTTACCCTTCTGTGCTTTTGTCGTGACTAACGCTTTTATCTGTGGTCCTAGCAGTTTTTTACTTAGGCCACGTTAAAAATCTGTAATGTAATGTAATGTTGCAGAGAGAAGAAAGATACAGACTGACCAAGTTTAGTCAGCAAGTGTGCGGTGTGGGCAGCAACTTTGTAACTTGGATCACCAAGCTTGTTCACCAGTAATGACAGCAACTTCTGCACGACATTAACAACAGCATATCACTTGCATGCTTAACCAATCATGGACACACACACATACAGGCTTTAACCGAACTCCTAATCCTGATCTTTGACCTTTTGACCTAAAAAATGGCACATCCATTGTTAACTCTTGCCCTGAGGAACTTTTGGTCTTTCTACACGTTTTCATTTTTGAGTCAGAGACCAGTGTGAAAAAAGCAGGCAAATGAACAAGTGGACAATCTATTGCGGCATATTTGCATGGTTGCATAATAAGCACTTTATCATTACAACAGCTTAGCCATTGACGATCAAACAAAAAGCAGCCATCACATCTCACACAAGCTGGCAATAGTCACCATGACTAATTCTCAGGGTTCCCACATCTTCACTGACGAACAATTCTAGGACCGTCTGTCACTGCCGAAACGTTTTTCCAAGACCTTCTCACAGCAAACCAACATTTAAATATAAAGACAAACAGCAGTTACTTAATGTACATACAGTTACTACTGCTACAAGTTCTTCATTTTGAACCCGCAGGAAATTCATCAACTACGCAGAATTTTCACTTTCCAGGACTTTCCAGGACCAAACTTGTTTTCCAAAACTTTCCAGGGCCTAGAAAATCAAGGCATACAATCAGGACTTTCTCCAAGGAGCGAAAACCCCGAGTTTTGCAATGATGCACTAAACAGACAGACAGCATTAAGGCAGTGCTGTTACCTTCTCTTGCTCCGGTCTTTCAGACAGCAGTTCAAAAATTACACCTGACACAAATAGTCCATTACGCACAAATACCACGTTAATTTATGCTAAGTAATCTGCAAAATATACATGGTGAGGTTAGATTTACAGTGAGGAACAAAAGGCAGCAAAAGTTATTACACTATCGGCAGCACCACTGCAGGACCCATACAGGTTTAGCTGCAACTGTTGACACAAATCCTAACCAAATATTCCAATGCTAAAATCTCCTTCCTACAACGTGATCTGGGCAACTCCGCTGTACGTGACAGAAGGCATCTCATTCTATCCAAGAATTTCACCAGGGCGTGATGCACCGGTGCACGAGTGTGACGAATAACATTACCGCAACATCTATAACAATAGCCAGCATCACTCATGCCAATGTCAACTAATGAATGTCACACAAGACAGAAACACTTTCACACTAACACCATCAGTCAATCTTTGCAGATTCTTTCTAAGTTAAGCCTAGTCTGCCACTGAAAGTACTGCTGTCATGCAGTGGCAAAAAAAACAAAAAGCATCAAAGAACTGAATTATTCTAATTTTCGTTAACACAAATCTGTCCGTTCTGTCAAGTACTGTGCTCAAATTGTCATTCTATGCAAGTCCATGTAATTTCTGTGACTTCATCAATACAAACAATATTGTAATAAAATAGAAAGGCATCAGATTTAATAAACCAACTACAGATTGGTCAATAAACAGTAAAATGGTGAGAAACACAATGCAAACTATTATTATTACAATATTTTGTAGCCAGCGATACTTTTATGGCTAACAGCACATTTAATCACCTGTAGATTTCTTCCGCATAGCTTCGACCGAGTCATGACTCAACGTCTGGCAACGAAAACAACATCAACAAATACAGACAGAGATAGTGACAAACAGACTTACAAAGCAACTGACACAGGAACAGAGAGACATACACATGTCACACACAGTGTCACAGACGTATCAACAAACTTCAAAAAGGATAACAAAAACCAATTTTCCTACAAAGCATGTAAAGTCAACACCGGAATATAGTAATCCACGGCAGTGTCATTTAAAAATGCAATTCATTTGTCCAATCATTAATTTATTCAGCATATTTAGCAAAAAGCCAACAAAAACATAACTGTAGCAAATCTGACATATTCTGGTTACCAATACAGTGGAAATAGACATCATATATATCAATATACAAAAAACATATACGAAATACTTTTTGTTACTGGTTAGAGATGGGTTGATCAGCTCCGTTTATTTAACGAGTCGAAGCAATGATATCCCATAATTCCACCGAGGTAAACCAAAATCAAAATATGATTGGAGGCCAGACGCCAGGTCAAATTTGTTCCGAGATTAACAACTTGCAATGCAAATCATGGGTGAACTCAGATCAAAGTTGAACCACGTTGGTGCAAAGAGGCGCGAATGAATGACAATGTTGACTGTAGTGTAACCTCAAGTGTGGCGATGAGATCTGTATATTTCTTCTTGAGTTGAGACTCAAAGTACCACATCAACACTCGCTTGTCATGCGAGTCTCGGTTACCAGACGACAAACCAGACGACAGACTGAACGAATGCTAAACAAACATCATAGCCACAGACCACTGAGTCACACAGACTGGACATCAGTGGACAATATACTGGGGATGTTGAAAATATTGAAACAGTAATTTCAGGCACACAAAAACGCAGGGGTGAAAACGCAGAACTGGAAAATGTAAAACCAAACCACAGGAGTGGAAAATGCAGGATTGGAAAACACGGGAACAAATTCACAGGAATGAAAAATGCTGTACACTGTATATGTGTAAAATACACGGAATAGTAAAACAAACAGTAGCTCGTTTAATACATAAACGATACATGTAGTTCTATGAAAACATCATACAATAAAACGGAAATTCAATCGTGCACTGTTAAACGCATTATGTGGCACGATCTACGAACGATTGCTATCATATCTGCTCACTTGACTGTAGGTTGTGTGCAACACAACGCTTTCAACACATCAGCGAACCACATCGATTATGACATGTCTCGCTACCCATAAAGATGCCATTCTCATGTTTTCCAGTCCTGCATTTTCCATTCATGCATTTTCAGTCGTCACAGTACATCAATAGACTAAACCAAAAATACCAAATCAGCAAATGGATCACTATGAAAACTAAATATATAACTAAGCTAGAATAACAAAAAAAAACTGCGAGAACAGATCACAATATCTTAGTGAATAACAAAGACTGCACAGCTGTCAGTCAATGCCAAGTGGACAGGTCAATAAACGCTCGGTCAAATAACACTGTAGCTATACACAATAACAGACTAATTGCAGCATAGCATAACAGACAAGTGTGATGAAATGAGCTGTTTGTGAAACCTGGTCAAAAGTTTTCAGTTTGGACTGTTCCAACAGCAGATCAGAAATGAACAGATCTTTCAGTGTCTCTACAAATAACACACACAACTAAAATCAGTACAGCCCAAATTCTATTATGCCAACTTTCAACGAAACTTCCCCGCGGGTAAAGTTGTGGACACAAATCATGAAAGTCGCAGACATAAATGGTGACAAATCATGAAATCAAAGTTTCGGTGAAAGTCGCGGACATAAATCACGAAAGTCGTGGACACGAACCATCTTGACACCATCTCGACATGTCGAGATGTTTGCAACAAAGTCCACGCAAGTCTGTAACAAACCTGTTTGTGTCGCTCTAATGGAATTTAGTCCATTACAATGCACGAGGAAAGTTGGCAACAAAGCCCGCGATAAGTTCCCGACCAAGTTGCAGACTTGTCACGGACACAAATCATGAAAATCAGCGACATGATTTGTGTCGCGGACTTTCATGATTTGTGTGAGCGACAAGTCCATGACTTTGTCGGGAACTTGTCGCAGACTTTGTCGCAAAGTAGGCGTAATGGAATTTAGGCTTAATTAAACGATGCAGAACACACTGTCCGATCACAGTGATATTACTCAACTGCGATGAAAATTCAACATACAAACTAACGAAAATCATCAGGCTATTAGAGGAGTTGAGCAATTAGCATGTGTAGTCACCAGCCATCTATCAGCTACTGATGCTACCACTACCTTTATCATGGCACTGTACATCCAATCGTGTCTCGTAACATCCCCCTTTTTTCAAAAATGTCCGTTAAATGTTAAACAGTTCTGCACAGTGATGCTTTGTTGGTTTGGACATTATAACTGCTTCATATTATAAGCTTGTAATCTTTCATTACAATATCATCCCGTTTTTACGACAGGTGAAAGGGGTCCCCACAAATGAGGGGCAAAACAGGGGCACCCCCTTAAAAAGGCGTTATTTTACCGCTATTAGCCCATCTAACATAAAAATGGTTGCAGATAGGCACATACATGCTGCCTATCATAATAAGCACTGGTGACGAGCTTCTTATGAATGTCAGCTCAACACGAATGACTTTGAATGACCCTGAACCCCAAAAATAGAGGGTTTTAGTGAATTTATTTTGTGATTTCGAGCTGTGACACGCATTTCAGGAGTGAATTGTGCCAAAATGGCTGGAGATAGACCTGCATAAGAAATTTTCAGCATTGAATGTGGATTTTAGCAATCCAAGTCCGAACCCTCTATGTTCAAAGAGGGTTACACAAGCGGGTATCAAAAAGAAGTACCCTTTTAAAAGGTGATTATTTATCCGTTGTTGGTTTGTCTAGCATGAAAAAAGTTGCAGATAGGCACAGACATTTGGCTTATCATAACAAGCACCGGTGACAAGCTTCTTAAGAATGTCAACATCCATAACCTTGAACCCTAAAAATATTGGTTGTTAGTGATTTTTTGGCAATTTTTGGCTGCAAAAGAGTGAATTGCGACAAAATGGATGGAGATAGACCAAGATTACCTGCAAACAACTGCTATAGGCTCTCGCGCGTCTCATGAGCATTAGCTCATATTTCTTGTTTCTAATGTCATCTTATTGTGCTCTGTTGCTATGCCATATAACATTGGATGAGGTCAAGTTTTGCTAAGACTTTAGTCTAAGACTAAAGTCTTGACATGACTTTGGTCTAAGACCAAAGTCAAGACCAAAATCAAAATCAAATCAGCTGGCAGTTTTTAATGTCAAAACAATAAAATTAGGCCTTAGCGTGACCAAACGGACGTCCCAGTTCGTTATTTGAGCGAAATAGTTACTTTTTGACCAGTAAAATAACGTGCGGCATTTGGTAACTAATAGGCAATTGTTACTTACTATCTACCGATGTTAATTACGTAGACGACACTAGCGTAAGTAATGACGTCATCGCTGGCACAAATATTGCACAGAATTCCTTTTACATCCACAAAATGGGCATATAGGCAAACAAACTAATATTGCACACATCACGCAATTAATACAGGTCTGGAAAACACTACTATAATGTTGATTTAACTAATCGTATTGTTGCAGTAATTCGACAGTTGCGTAAAAAAATGGACGACTGCAAACGAAAGTCAAGTCAAAAGTCAAGTTAAAAGTCAAGAATAAAGTCAAGCCCAGCTCGTAGATAAGCCCAAAGTCAAGACTTTAGTCTTAGACTAAAGTCTTAGCAAAACTTGACCTCACCCATTGTATTTTATCGTACATTATTGACTTGCATTGCATATCCTGAACTGTATTGCCTATTCTAGACTACATAATCATCTTGTACAATAATTCTGAACTTTATTACCAGGTATTGTATTTTTAACACTATGCAATCTGGCAATAATTCCACTATTCAAAACAACAAAACTTACTTGCTTACATTACTGTTAGCAGGTGAAAAAGTTCTAACCGAGAATTTTAAGGATATCCTGTCGTCCACCCTTCTTCTTCACACCAGACATGAGCGAGTCGAGACTTGAGAGATTATGCAGAGGAGATTCCTGTATCAGTAGCACGAGCGCTGCAGTCCTGTCAGCCGAAGTACCTGACGTCAGCACGGTCTTCAACCAAGCAACCGACGACTTCTTACTTGCTTCCTGCTCTGTACACATGACAAACATTACACCACAGAGTTACTCATGGTGTGCTATTACCAACTGATATATTTACCTCTGCTGAGGAGATAATGTTTTTGCCAGACTTTGTTTGTCTGTCTGTGCGTTAGCAAGATAACCCAAAAAGTTATGGACGGATCTTTCTGAAATTTTGAGGGTATGTCGGAAATGGCACAAACTACCAGTGATTCAATTCTGGGGGTGATCCAGAAGGAATCCTGGATTCTGTATCACTTTGAAATTTTCGTTACCATTGCTTCCAATGGGGCGTAAGGGAAACCGCTGCAAAACCGAAGATGGTGCTGCCACCTGGCGAACAACATTGCCTTGGCGGAGGTGCGCGAGCTCTGACTGCTTTCTAGTTATCAATATATCAACCCAGTTCAGCAATCCATCTAAAACGACCCTAATCTTAACCCCAAAATAAAATAAAGAATGCACACCAGTTACTCCTATGTTTTCTATATGTGTATGCATAAGTTTTCCAGTTAGCAGCAGAGGCAAGCAAGACCCGTATTCGGGTCTATTAAAAAGGCCACACAATAAAATTCAATTACTGTCCAGTACATATTAAAAAAGTCAGCAAAATGCAACAAAAATGAACGGAAGAGATTTACAAGCCAAAAGCCATAATACTCCATCTTGAGATGTCTTTTTAAACACTGCAACATCAGTAGTTTGTCAGTGAATTCTAGTTGGATTAGTGACAGAAAATGCTGATGATACTCACTGCAATAATTATTATTACTACTGATACAAGCTTATGCACACCAATCTTACTATAATAAGTTTATGTCAAGTTTCTTCATGATGCTGCTTGCCAAAAATTATCAAAATCAGCCAATGTTTTACAAAGTTATTAAAAAAATAAAAGTGGCACATTTTTTATTAAGACACGCTGTAGAACAGTTTAGTATATTTGACATTTAGAATACATGTTTTACTCTAAGAGAGAATGCACAAAATCATAATAATATACATAGTGAAAAACAAACGTTTGCGGTAAAGCTGAGTCTCGTCAGTAAGCAGACGACTTCCAAAGTCTTCGTATCTTTGAATGACGTCAGCAGATGCAGCCTCAAACTTCGCAGGGTCGCTTTCAAACTCCAAAACGAAAAACAACAATCAAACTCAGTCGGCACTCAGCAAAAGTGCTCCAGATCCAGTGGTGGTTTACCGTAGCTTGCAATGCAAATTTTGACCAACGTCGACGTGCAGATATCCCATTCCTGTGACTGGCAACACTCATCTTAATGTTACTTGAAACCATGTTTAACAGGTACTCATTCTGTTTAATGATTTTAGCAGAATGCATGAGTGTAACAGAAGTACAAACAGACAGACTGCACTCTGGTAACATCTGCTGTAATAGCTGTAGCTATCAACCATAACATCTAATGACAACTAGTAAACAATGCACAAAAAACCATTACAGAACATAACTTGGCAGAGAGATAAAAATTAATGATGACCTGTGTGTGAGTACTAACTAACTGTTAAAAATTTTAAAGATTAATAAAAATTTGAATAATTAAAATTTCAAATCAAAGACACATCAATAAAACTTTGCAGCAGACAAAATGATATCAAAACAAGCATCCAAAATCATAACAGTCACCTGTTTACCAAAAAATCAACAATGTTACAAGACCTGGTTAAGACACCGTCAAGTACTGTGTCTCGGTGATCAGTGAAGAGCTGATTTTAATTTTTGTAAAGTTAACAATTGAAAAAATTCTGATTACTACCAGCTCTAATTTTTAGCAAAGATCTTAACTGCCATAAATCAACTCCTATCATGACACTAAGACAAAACAGACTTCATCAAACTGTATCTAATGTCACTCTTACACAATGAACTCACTCACCCTCTCAATGTACCACTTTCCACCCGGCTTGACAAGCAGATATTTGCGTGGCTGATAGCTGGAGATCCAATCAAGTGTTTTTGTTGTTGTGCTAGACGCTTCGTTGTGCTGCAACTTACTTCCTTTCTTCTTCTTCTTCTTCTGACCTGTCTCCGAAACATCTTTGTGTGAATGCTTGGCTAACGAATCATCCTCTTCCAAGTGCTGCTGGTGTTGCACTTTGGCAGTTTTTAGTTTCCGATTCACTGGCGACTGTTTATCTGTCGATTTAGCTGCATCTGGTGACAGTTTGTGAATACCAAGCTGTGCAATAAACTCTTCCACCTGCAGTGACACATGCTACAACATTAAGGGCGCGTTGCACCAAAGTCGTTCATGATGTCGGTTCAGCTGAACCTAGATCAAAAGTTGAACCAAGTTCACGCAGTATTACGTTGCACCAAGTTGAACTCGGATCAGCTGATCCCATTCAGTTGAACAGTCATGGTTATACCATGGGGCGTGGACGACTCTGATTGGTCAGGCCACGCTCGGCCTGTAGGCCAACTACAGTGACGTCACAGTCACACGCAATGCTTACGAAGCAGTCCAGTACAGATTGGCCGTAATTTGTTCGAACTTTAAGTTTCCCTGAAGTTACTACACAATTTTCACATCAATAGTTGCATCGATAAAGTTCCAAAGATACACATTTTGTGTTCCAATAGATACTCGTTAATTATTCTACGTGCATTGTCAAGATATTTTGTTTACTGAGCTACGGCATAGCAACAGCGCATCGAAACTCTAGAATGTTATTTATTTATCCATATAATTAATTTATCCAGCAAAAAGACCACAGAAAATAGACATAGCACAAATGTAACATATCTAGATCACATGTATAATTGAATTTAATGCCTTGTAAATCAATACAAATGAGTTTTTTCTTGCTGTGGTTAAGGTTCAATCGTATGTTTACTGTAGCAGCGAGACATCACCACCGAAAAATGCGATTCATTCATCTATTTGTGAATTTATCGAGCACAAAGAGAACATAAAACAAATATCCAGATCATCAGTATAATTGCATTAAAAGTCTTATAATTCGATACGAAGACAATTTTCTACAGCAATAGTATCGCGGAAAATACTTATTGCCTAGTGTGCATGCATAACCACGAGTTGAACCAAGATCAAAATCTGATCGGTGGTCAGATGGCCGTTCAGAATTGAAGGAGATCAACGCTTGAACCGCTTTGGTGCAATGCAATTTACGGCTGAACTAGGTTCAAATTCAGATTTGACCCGGGTTCAAAGTTGAACGACGTTGGTGCAACGTGCCCTAACAGATGAAAGTTGATGTACATCACAGAACTTTTGTTGGACTACCTGTTACCCACCAAGGCAGCAATTTTCACTTATCAACAGTTCTACTGCCGAACACTAGTCCAATCTTCGTTAACATATCCACAGAGAATTAACTAAAACGTAGTATGTAATAAGTCAATACAGTAAACATTCCATTACCCATAATGGTTTGTCCACTTAATTTTGACTGCCAACAACCAAACTGCCTGTCGAATGCACAGGCATGTGATCCTGCCAAATGGAATCTTATTTCATCCAACAGTTTACCAGAGTGCACCAATGTAACAAAGAGACAAAGAGAGAGATCACACTATTGCAACAGATGGGCTAGTGGAAGTGGTTTCAGGCAAATATAGCAACCAACAGTGAACTTCTTAATGCAGCAGCACTGAGAAAAACTAAAAAGTCAAGTTGTCAACGCACTGTAATCTGCTTGCAACACTACAAAATAAATAATTCAGATAGTAACAAAGTGAATACCTCAGATTTTTTGACAGAATCAGCTTCGGGTTCATCATGATGCGATTCAAAATCACCGTCCTCATCTATTCCTTGCAATAAGTCAAAATCAGACTGCACACACAACGAACAACAGTTGGCAACGTCACTTTATAACACTAGAAAATTGCTAGAGCCAAAGCAATCAGACACACAAAGGCGGTAAGATTCTGAAAAAAAATAAATAACTAAAAATTTTGGATGGGAGACTCCACTCCAGAAGAGTGTCTGAGTGTCAACCAAGAAGCAAACACAATTTGTAAAAAGGGCAGATCACAGGGCTAATCTGCAAATCTATTTTCCTGTGCTGGGGATAAGTCTGAGTTAGGGTTAGGCTAGGTTAGGGTGAGTGCTATGGTTAAAATGAGGTTATTTCCACTGCAGATGCACTCCGCATTTTCTACTGCTATTCAGATCCGCCCTGGCTCACAATTTTCTCCAATCTTAACCAATAATTACTACAAGGTAGTCTCTGTTCGTATACGTAGTAGTCACAGAAGGACTATAAGCAGTTTGTTGCGCATGCCACGACACGGTCGCATAGTTAGATCAGGCTCTGATCCTTAGTTTCGGTAGTTCATGCGGAAGCAAACAGACTATAGCGACTGAAATTAGTTTATAAAGCGCACTTACCTGATCGCCGCCGAGCTCAATAACATCTTCAATTGTCAGTTCATCATCGTGATTGCTTCGACTTTGTTTGGTTGCCTTCATTTTCTTTCAAGCACACTTTTTAACCAGACCATGTGTGTACAAAACTAGTAAACATAAACAATAAACAAACACATTAATTTCACGGTAAAGTGACTACATTCGTTTGGAACGATTGTTTGGACGAAGGCAAAACGCACCACCAACTGTCACTCCAGTACATGTCCCAAGAACCTCAGTGTTCTTAATTTGATGATATGCTTTAATTTCCGCAACCCGGTCTTTTCCTGATGTCTTCATCGTTGGGACTTGTGATGATCGAACAGCTTAAAATTTCTTCATCTGTGTGACAGGCAGTGGTCTCAGCTCTGCGCCATACAGTAGTGTTGAGATAACTAGCGATTTATATACAACTTGACTTTTACTGACAGACTGATGTTCTTGCTGTTCCATTATGTTCACTATCTGACACAGTAGCGTCTGGTAGCGTGCAGCTGACATGTTGGCGCCCAGGTAGCAGAAGTCTTCAACCAATTCGACTTTGATTCCCTTGGCCACTATTGCTGTATCGTCTTGCACAATGATTGGATAAAAATGTTAACACATGGGAAAAGCATCATATACACCATTTTCCATGTCTGGTAATTTTTTGCTGAGAGAATGAAAAGACGTCAGAACTCAATAATCAACGATTAAAATATAAAATTAAATTTGACTTCCATTATAAACTGCATAACAGATAAAAACCTCAAAACCCAAAATATAGACTTCAACATAGACTTTTAAAAAAGAACAAAAAACCTAGTTTTTAAATTTGAACCACATATACAACCTTGATGAAAAACAGAATAAAATGGTCTGTCATCTTCTGCTAACATTTACAAACAACCACCAAAAAGAACTAAATCACTCAAGAAGTCCTGTCTTCTAGCTCAATTACACCATGGATAATACCACTGCCTATATCTTATGCATTTGAAAACAGTGAAATTAGATCAAGTGAAACAGGAGTTAATGTTGTAATGACAGTAAGCAAATATTTCCTTGGCTCTGTAACAATAACCATTTCTTTAACAAATGAAATCTGATCAACAGTCTTGAATATACAAGGAAAGACTGCGACACACAGCTTAATAGTTTGCAGTTAATACAAAACAAATGAATACGTGTCAAACGTACGCTCCAGTAAACGAAAAATAAATATTGAAATGTCCGCCATTCAAAAATTGCATTCCTAATGTCAGAGTGTAACTGGTAACTGTAACATCATTGTACACATGCAACCACCACACATTGCACAACTCTCCGACAATAAATAAGAATGAAGCTAAGATGCAAAAAGTTCAGTATTCATCCACCAAGCCATGCAGATTATAAGGCACATTCAACATGTAACGTTGTGCAGTACTGAACAATATCTACTAGCACTTAAGTTATAATATTGTCATCCAGCCATTTCTACAGGGTGTGGCAATAAAAAGTAGCCCCCTAAAGTTTTCCGCCGTTTTCTCAGTGACCGCTTGGAATTTTAATTTGAAATTCTACACATTTATTTGCAGAAACCTGTTACATCTAACTGCCAAACAAAATTTGATTCTGTTAAAAAATGACGAAGTTATAGACTTTTTAACATGACCGCCTACCGATTTTTGGCATTCAAAAGTGTTTGCTGATAAAATGGCGCAGTTCATCACTATTAATATAATGAGAATATGGAAAATTACACAAGAGGAAAGTGGCTCAAATTTCGTGGATGTTACAAGGCAGCAGCTGAAAACTCATAAATACGACCATCAACTGATACACCAAATGCCATCGTTAACATACACATCGTCTTCGCACACCTGAGGTAAAACTTTCTTCCATTTCTTCTTATACTGATCTTCTAACAACTTCTAACAGAAATTTTAATTTAAAAAGACTTAGACATCAAGTTATTAACACACCATGGTTGTTATTGTCATTTACTGTTATTACGATTAACATCATCACCATTATCGTCATCGTGGAGTGAAAAGAACAAAAATGATCTTCAGCACAATTCATGCAATTGCATAAACCTAATCAGAACTTGAGTGAAATTCAGAGCTGCATACTGTCTTCCAAGAACTCACACTTATAAACATATTCCATATTTTTGAACGAATCACACGTACTGATTTCTGTCAAATAATAACTAACATAAGCTGAGTTGATGTAAACTGGTCAGTGCCATGGCAGCAGGTAATACCATGACCTACTGGTTTCAGCTTTCGAGCAATGCTGGAACACAGTGCAGAAATGTATTACAATTGCAATCATCAAACAAAAAAAGTAAGAATCCAATATCTCAGGATCCTCAGCAAAGCTACAGCTATCTGAGTGGTCAGGGGCTTCTATCCCTACACCTGGTGAGTAGCAAGGGTGCAGCTTGCGCCCAGTGAAAATAAGAGGGAAAGTTTTGTTAAGGGTGTATGCAAAACTGCTTATCAGCAGAAGTGCTGTTCTTCGCTCAAAATGCACCACAAAATGTTTGGTGGCCAGGCTCTGCCCAGAGCCACTAAGGGCCGGTTTCTGGATCTTAACTCGCCAGTTAAGTTAGTGTTAACTGCCAGATTTGCATAACTCGTGTTTCCCGTAGCACTAACCAATGGTTGTAATGGCCAAAAATTTAACTGGCCGAAATCAGCCAGTTAGCTAACCGTTGATCGTAGTTATCATATTTAATGAAACTTTTGTATCATTTTGCAAGCAGTTAATTGACGAATGTGATACTATAGAACGATTTTACCATATAGCAAGGTCTTCATAATGCTCGAGGAGACATTTGCTGCTACAAATTTTACTACAAAATCCATTCATGAATGGAAAAAATGGCCGTCTGCAATCGGTTGGCTGGCTCGTGGCCTGGCTGACGTGCACGTGCGCATCATTGCTAAGCAACTATAGTTTACTTCAGTTAGCTAACGGCTAGTCAAGGTTTTGTTCAGAAACGCGCATAAACTTAACTAGCGAGTTACAATTAACAGACGGTTTAGTAACTGATCAGTTGACTAAAAGATCTTACAGAGCTCCCACAGAACCCCTAGCTGGACTAAGAGTGCGGGGCTCCCGGAAGAGGAAGGGGGTAAAAGGAACACAATTTCACCACACCAAACATTGACAGCACTGAGCAATGACAGTGCCACATAATGCAGTTCCAGTATGTACAGTTGAAATAAGCAGGTAACAAATGAACCTAACAGTTCTGTGATATCACAGCCTACACCATCAAAATGCAACAAGAAACTCCTCAACAATTTAAGTCTATCGACGTTCAAAACGTTCTGTCATCAAGCCATGGCACACTGTTCAACACGTCGCAACCGTGGCATGCAGTTGCAGACAGCAGAATCAAAACCTAAAAATCACTGCTGATCACACAAAGGTAAAGGTAAAGGTTGTCAATTTGTATAGCGCATCATCACGAGCATGCACACGCCTCTAATGCGCTTTCATCACTAACCAGAGCTGCCTGCCGCACGACCACCGTGTGCAGCCTGCAGATACAGGCTGGCGCAGCGGCCGGCTAGGCAACCCCAGTCAGCTGTACCAAGGTCTCCACCTTCCGTAACTCTGTGAATGAGTTACTACTCATTTTACCGTCCCACACAGGAACCACAGAGGAAGCAGTGTGAGCAATGCTGGTTGGCGAAATTACAGATCAGCTCAGTCCAAACACAAACACATGTGCGATAAAAATACTCCACAAAAAAAACTCACCAACTCCACAAATAATGCTCGTTTCCCCACAGCAATACTGTCTATGTATGTGCAGAATATCTTGAAAAGTTACACAAGGCTTTTGATATTTTCACAAAATATCCAAGTGATAGAAAGAGATCAATTAGCTTATTGAGAGAATCTGGATTCCTTTACGAATACTGGATCGTTTTTCAAGATTCGTCGCATATCCAGGATCATCATTTACTCAAGTGAAGGTATGCACTCCACTCCATTCAACATAATCTCTCTAGCAGAGTGCGACAGTAAATCATTAGTGTGGCTATGACGACGTCAAGCGTTGAACCATGTAACGCTGTTCATCGACAGTAAAGCCGAGTGGCTCGTAGAATTTTATGTTCTCGACTTTGCACTCCAGAGTCACTTTGTAGCAGCCGAGACGACGAGACATCAATATCAACACTTCCACCAACCTGTGTCAGACCCACACACGCACAATCACTGATCAATAATTCTAGCGATAGATCGGCAATCTTGCTGTTAGCACTGGAAAATTGCTAGAGGTAGATCGGGTAGGCACATTATTAGGTACATGGTAGAACTTATGTTCCTGGTAGTCATAGGACCATGCCACAACACTGTCACATATTTAAATCAGGCTTATTCA
>Ga0056128_1001256_pt1 | contig 27609 bp, 9 predicted proteins | sample WorMetLIZISLAND2_FD_71113 | JGI IMG/M metagenome (GOLD analysis project Ga0056128, IMG submission 71113) | Marine gutless worms symbiont microbial communities from Max Planck institute for Marine Microbiology, Germany - Olavius geniculatus... ... | reverse complement strand
ATGAAAGAATGATGGGGTGATGGATGACAAGAGTGGTGATGGTGACGCTGATGAGGTGAGATGATCATGGAAGTATGGTGAGTCAGGAGGAGATAGATCAGGACGTGGCTGACGAAGTGAGTGGGGGAGTTGATTCCAGAGATGAGGTGATGCATGGCGAAAGGAACGACTGGTAGTTTTTAAGGAGGAAGGAGTAGGTGGACGAGCAAGAGTGATGACAGATGAGGATCGAGTGTTACGTGGTGGCTGGAGAGAGATTAAGTTATGGAGGCTATAGGCCAGTATGACTAGTCTCATGTTCTCAAATCGACATCACCGACCCCACCGACCGGCAGGAGTCAACTGGGTTAGAGTTAGGGTTAAAGTCAGTAAGTGGGGTCGGTGTTGTCTGTGGAGACTTCAGTCATGTCTGCCATAGGCCTGCTTCAGGATGGTAATCAGCTGCTAAAGCGAAGGGCCGCCATAGCAAGGGGCCGCCATAGCGAGGGGTCGCCATAGCGAAGGGCCGCCATAGCGAGGTTTGGACTAAAATTCATGTCCACAGACGTGTCATTACGCTTTACATTTACATTCACCAGGGGGCGACAATTTCACGTGTAATTTAGTACGATTTTGTGCTTAATATTACAATTACGGCTTTCGCCTCCAGTTACGGTTAACATTAGGCTTAGGGTTTGGGTTTAGGGAAAGGGTTAGGGATCGGGTTAGAGTGAGCATTTTTCAAAGATTTATGTGACAAAAATGCACACCATAAATTAGTGTACAATATGGACAGACGAATCATTATGCAACATTCACATTCACCGAGGGGTGACAGTTTCATGTGTAACATAGTACGATTTTGTGCTTAATATTAAAATTATGGTTTTCACTTACAAAGAAAGGTTAGGGTTTGGGTTAGGGTTTAGGGTTAGCGTTAGGGTTAGTGTTAGGATTAGCGATCGGGTTAGGGTTAGCATTTTTGAAAGACTGATGTGGCAATAATGCACACCATAAATTAGTGTACAATATAGGTAGTAAGTTCGACGGCGGTGCATGTGCCTACAAAAATTGCCAACAGCCACCCGTGACGGTCTACTTAGACCTGAGGAGCTAGTTGGTTGACTGGCGATCCGTGAAGCTACGGCCGAGGTTGTCAGTCGCGGTTGTCGCCTTTCAATATGGTGGCCCCTCGCTATGGCAGCCCTTTGCTATAGCGGACGCAAACCCTTCAGGATGTTAATTGGTATCTTGCTTTTTCGTTTCTGACGTTTTTAGCTCTAGGCTGATTCACCCCCTGGCTTATTTATCCCTGGCTGATTAGCCAACTGGACCTGGTCAACAAGCCACGGGGCAAATGGGCTGGGGCATGAATGAGCCAGGGGGCCAGCCAGCCAGCAGGTCAAACAGTGAAGGGGTGAAAAACCACGATTCTATTCACTGATGATGATGATGATATGTAATCTCAGATTGTCACATCATCCATAAAAAATATTGCCACTAGTAATGTTGCACACTTGGCTCAGTACTTGTATTTGGAACTGCGCTCATTTTTGCTTTTAAGGTAAACAGCCTGAGTGCTACTGCTAGGTAGAAGTGCGAGCAGAGCACAAGCGCACACACGTGCCCACTGGGTGGTCAAATAAGACATAGCATTATGCATAGAAGACTGTTACATTAGTAGCTTAACTATCATATTACTGTTACTGCTTATATCAGTAATACCGTATGCTATTATCCTTATAGCACTAGAGTAATGATTTTGCTGTGCCGGTATGCATTCAGCTAGATTTTGATATCAAGCACTTTGAATGGCATAACTTAATTTGATTATTGCATGTTTGCTATTGTTTAAGCTAACGAGGAAGACTATGGGCTTATTCGTCCAAGTCTGATCAAGCAGCTGAGATCAATTCTTGATCAGTATCCAGACAATGGACAGATTTTAAAGGTACGTGGGTGCATTTGCATGTGCTCGCATGCATTGTGCAGTACTAACTAATAAGAAGCTAATATACACTGTGTCTCAAAAAAAATCCCTGACATTTTTGACTGTAACTTTAAAACCAGTTATCAGATTTTGATAGTTTTTGGTACGAATATTCCTGACACAACTTGCCATCAGATGACCATTCAGTTTCCCAATTCCCACCTCACCCAATGTATGCTTCTGCACTACCTAATGAAATCAGATCAAGCGAAATATGTGTTGAAATAAACTGAAAACCTGAAAAAACATCCCCGACATTATCGATCGTAACTTGTAGAAAGATTAGCAGTGCATAAAAATGTTTGGCACCACTGACTATTAAATAAGTGTTTTAGTTTCTACCTCACCCAACGTCTGCTTTTGCACTACCTAGGGAAATCAGACCAAGCATAATACGTGTTAAAATGAATGAAAGAACGTCGATAAATTCCATCTGTTTTAATCTGTGAACCCGACAGCCGGTCTATTACAAGGTTTGACTGTCGTGCAGCAGTGTGTCTACCAGATTAAGTTTAGGAATGTTTGTGAAGTCAAGAAGCGACTGGCACAGCCTAGATTGGTCTGGAGCAGAACATTATCGATACTGCTGTCAATGAATGAAGAAAGCATCTCCTTGCCTGTGTTCGCATAGTGGGCCAATACTTCAAGCAATTTTACTGCAGGCAGTTAAAAAATGGACAACTAAATGAAATGTCAGCAGAGTGTCAGAAATGTGAACAAAATGTGTTTTTACGCGTTATGTTAATTAATCAATCCTATCGCATCGGATAAAAAAGTGATATTTTGCTGGTTGTGTTTTCCCCAGGTAGTGCAGAAACAAAAGTTGAGTGAGGTGGGAAACTGAATAGTCATTTGATGGCAAGTTGTGTCAGGAATATTCGTACCAAAAATTATCAAAATCTGATAATTGGTTTTCAATTCACAGTTGAAAATGTCGGGGATGTTTTTTTTTGAGACACAATGTATATGTTTTCTGTTTTTTTATTAGGCACAGACAGTTGAAGTTACTTTTTAAAATTTTTACTTTGCAAACTTGTGTGTACATTCCACAAGTTAAGTTTCTATGTCTGTGCCCTTGCAAGAGAAATGTGAAATAAAATCGAGGGCAAATATGCCACTAACAGGTGGCAGTAGTTTTCATTCAATAAAGCATCAATGTTCTTACCTATAATACTACAAAATACAGAGTGGTATATGAAATGTTTTGTGTGTACATGTGTTTATGTCTAGGAGCTGTTACAGAATGCAGAGGATGCTGGTGCAAGCGAAGTTAAGTTTGTTTATGACTGTCACAGTTATGGACAACGTTACTTGCATCATCCCGACATGGCTGCTTTCCAGGTTAGCTTGCATGCTTGTTTAACTTGCATGCATTTACATACTGTTATCATACTATCATTGAGATATGTATTGTATAGATTCTGTGACAACTAGGTTACAGGTTTATATTCTTTTCCCATGTTAGTGTGCTGTGTGACATTTTTAGAGCTGTCAAATTAATGCATTAATTAACACGTTAGTGCATTAATAAATTAACCCACGTTAAAAAAAATTAATGCGCGTTAAAAAAATAATGTGCATACATAAATTTGTGATAATTTATTTAAATTTACTAAATTCTGTGAAGGAAAGTTTCAATATTCCATTAAACTGCGGTTATTTGACAATCGAATGAATTTAAGTAACTAAACTGCAGTTGCCGTTCATCACTACTGTAAATAAATAATTATTCTGATGACAGGCTAATAGATTTCTATGCTAGCTATGACGTCTGTTATTGTTGATTTTATGTTTAAAAATGTTTTTCTAATTTTCTGTAGTCTACAGGCGGGGCCCCCAAATGTCACTGAGCCTGGGGTAACCCTACTGTCCCTCTCGACGGGTCTGGGTGCGTTAATAACACGTTAATTAATGCATTAAAAAAATTAACGCTTACGACAGCTCTAATTTTTTTATGTGTTGGATTGTTGGATTGAAAACTGTTTTACCTAGCTGTTTGAAGGTTAAATGGCTTAATAGTAGAATAATTATTATAGTCAAATTTTTTTAACTGCTTTTGCATTGTTTGATTTGCAATGCAGCATTTAAGCATTGTGCTGTGCATCTTATCTGCCCGTCGTTCTTGTGTGTTTGTTATGTTCATACCTCAGAATTAAAAGCTACCGAAAATTTTAATGTGCTATATATGGTTTCTGCACATGATAGTCCAGAAGCTTTGTTGAATGTCGATACATTTTGACTGACAAGTTTGTGTTAAAATTGATCCAATGTCAGTGCCTGATGATTTGAAGAACTTTTTCTCTGTTGTGTTTTTTGCTAATAAGTTTTCCTTTTTTTTGCTCGTATTGTTTCTGTGTATTTGCAGCATGCATACTGAGTTGTGTGGCATGCGTGTGTGCACTGGTAGGGTCCAGCATTGTATGCATACAACAATGCCCTGTTCACAGAGCAGGACTGGACTGGCATACGCATGCTACAGGACAGTATAAAGGAAACTGACCTGCTGAAAATTGGACGATTCGGACTCGGCTTCAAGTCTGTGTTTCACATGACCGGTATGTGATTGGAATTAACTATTTACATTGGCTTGCTAATAAAGCCTTATAAATGGAATACTTCCAGTCTTCTATATTACTAGAAATAGCCGATAATGTAGCATGCGAACAGTGATTAGTGTGAAATTGTCTGAATATAATTACAAAACACTCTGCTGTTGCAAACTGACGAGAAGCTAATATTGTCTTGCTGTTTCAGATTTGCCAAGTGTGATCAGCGGCGAACGTCTGTTCTTTATCGATCCTCATGAGCGATATTTTCTCTACCAGGGAGATCGCACGTCCGGCTATTTGTGGCACTTGAAGGAACGTTGGAGTGAGCAGAAGCGGATTCCCGACCAGTTTGCGCCATTTTCTGATGGCATCTGTGGCTCAACCAGAGATGTGCTTCAGACCGGACATTACCCGGGAACTCTGTTCCGTTTTCCACTGAGATGTTCTCCATCGGAACTGAGTCAGATTGCGTACAGCCATGAGCATCTGGAAGCATTGCTGTCACAGTTTGAAGCCGATGCGAGACTGCTGCTGATATTTCTCAAGAATGTCGAGTGTCTTGAGGTGCTCGTTCGAGATGAACATTCCACTGAAGCAAGTCTCAGATTCAGAGTCCGACTGACCGCTGAATGCCGCGAAAATGTCCGCAGAAGTCGACGGCACATTGTGGATGCCATCAGCAATCGTTCCAGTGAATCATTTAGCACAACCTATCTGCTTGTCATTGAAACAGAGAAATATGACATCAGCAGGAATGTAGAGAGAAAGACGTTTCGATATTGGGTCAATGAGTTCTTTGCCGGTGGAAAAGCATCGAAGGTGTTAGCTGAACTGCGAGATGATCCCTCTGTCTCTCGAATTCCACTTGTTGGCACTGCTGTCGATCTTGACGGTGGTCGGACTATGAACAGCAGTATGACATTATCGCCAGTAACTACCAAGAACGATGATGTTGGCCCTGTGGCAGAAGACCAAAAGAGACATCCATCTGGTAAAATTTTCTGCTTTCTACCACTTGCGGTGCAGGAGGAAAGTTCAACCGGATTGCCAGTCCATGTGAATGGATATTTTGCCATCAGTCAGAATCGTCAGCACCTCAAGTGGCCGAGCATTGGTCAGAGCATTGAGTCAGACAAATGTCTCCTATGGAATCATTGTCTCATTGCTGAACTGATACCTCAGTCATACCGAGATCTCCTGGTCAGTGCAACTCACTCAGAACTTTTCAGTGCAGACGACTTTTACGCAGCAATCCCAAACATTGTTGAAGTGGATGAAAAGTGGCAGGTAAGAGTATACACTTCTTTGGTTTCAGCAAAGTAATGAACTGTATTAAAGTTGCGAGGTACAGATTGACTGGAATCCAGAACGAACAACAGAAGTTAGTATGCATGGCGATGAAAATGAAATTGCTTTCTTGCTCAGAATGGGTGATTAGAGAGTATTTCAGCGCCTCAGATTCAGTGAGTTTCTCGCTGACATTGTGCGCTTTATAAATTAAATTTACTTACTTACTTACTATTTCATATTAGTTGACTGTGAGTACAAAAGTCGACTGACCAGTGAGTTTATGTCATGACGTCACAAAATGCCGACTGACTTTCATCTTCAGCCATTGGCACACTTTCTAGAAAATGTGCAATATTTCAAGATTTAACCACACATTTTGCTTGGCTTTAGGATACATAAATTCACAAAACTAGCTTGTTAAATGTTTGCACAAAATTAAAAGTAAATGAACATTTTTTACAGTTTTAATTATGGCTGTTTATATCAGTTACTATCATTTCATTTTATGTTCATATTTCTCAGTATGCAGTAAGCAAGTGGATAGCCTAGCACTGATATTCTGACGCTTGTATTTCATAAGCTACTGTAGTGGCACATTTCAGACGTGATGGTATCTTTAATCTGAATCATAACTTTATTGCAAGTTAATGAAAGAATTGTGAAGGTTATGCCATGATTTTATGAAGCTGTGAATTTATGGCAAACTCAGCAGTTTACTTTTTGACTCACAATATATAAAATCACACTAATTATTTATTTTATTAGTACAGAATAAAAATGGCAAATGCTAATTACTACTGACTCTATATACCGTAGTTAATATGCTAATGTTGGACAGAAGCATAGTAGCTTGTCCAGTTTGTTTATTTTCTACTAGTATATATCTTTCACTGTTAGCCCAGGCTTGGTTTGGTATTCTAACTTAAATGAGCCTTTGTTGATTGCTATAGCAGAGCTGTGCAATTTGGTATCATGCGTTAGTGAACGAAATCAAGCCATAACTAGATGGTCGTTACGACTCTGTTGACTGTTATGCCTCTGCTAACGTGTGACAAGAAGCTAGCTATCACAGAGAGAGCATGTAATGCGAAAAAATGGAAATCACAAAGAATCTATTTATAGCCAAGCAATAACTGGGCCCTGCCGTTGGTGATTGGTCATGCACGATGAAATTGCGGCGTGATTCGTTGCATCTTATGAATAGAATAATTTTTAAACAGAGAAAGTGTTATTAATTGATTAATTACTAATTATTGAGGAACCCGACAAAATTGATGACCAAACCCTGGTGTTAAAGGAAGACTTAGGGTTTAATTGATCGAGAAAGAATTAGGTGGTTTGGTGAATTAGAAGAGAAATTAATTAAGAAATGTGACCGCATCACTATACGCCTAACGTCAGTTGAATAGACCTACTGTATAATGGCTTGTGAATGCTGTCTAGAAACGCGCAGTGATAACTGATGGTAGATAAACATTAGTCAACTAACCGTCGTTGTTAGTGGACCAAAGTTCATGAATTTTTTGTTCAACGTGGGAGAGATCGTGGTTGATAATGCCGTTTATCGCTGCTCAAAGTCCACGCACACACGAACAGTTCGAAAACATAATGGCCACTATGTTTTAGTTGGCGGAGGCATAATAATAACAATCTTAATAATAAGATGTACTTATACATGGTGCCTGGAAGTTGAAAGTCATTAGGTCCTGTGACCTTGATTGCACAAATGTGTATTTAGAAGTTTGTTGAAACATTCATGCATCAAAGCATTCATGTATGAAAGCTCACAGTGAAACCGGTATTGTCATTTAGTATATTTGGTATTGTTCCAGACTCGTAGGCCGTTGATTGCGAATGCTCTGAAGCCATGTCCTGTGTCTTGGTAGATCTGCTGAGCTGTCTGATTGAACTGTGAGTGTGTGTGTGTGTGACTGCAGATGGTAATGGAGCCATTGTTTGCAGCTCTGTGCGAGTTGCCAATCCTTCACGTGCAGGAGTGTGGTGGGGTGAGTCGATGGGCATGCGTTTTGGACTGTGTGTTTGACTGTCTGCATCGCGAAGTTGCTGAGACACGGTCACTTGTCATCTCAACGCTGATTGACGCTGGTGTTGCGGTCGCCACAAACGTTCAGCCCCACCTGCTGTTTGCTCTCGGAGCTTTTGGAAAGCAAACTCCGGATACAGTCGGCCCGGCGTTGGTCCGTTTCCATCTGCGCCGGTCTCCAGCAGCCTACGAGAGACTACCATCACCATCCAAGCTCCAGCTTCTCTCCTTTATTCTGAAGGATCAGGATTTCAAAGACCTCATCGGAATTTGCTTACTGCCACTGCTTGATGGAAGTTTTACGAAGTTCATGGAAAAGAAAGGCTCAGATTCTGTCTATCTTCCAACACCGGAATTTTCAGCAGAGTTGCTGCCTACTTTAGAGAAACTGCTCATATCTACAGTGGATGCAGATGAGTTTATTCAGGACAAGCTGAGAAAAGTAGCAAAAAGTGGTAAGTATGGAATCCATTTGAGCTCAATCTGTACCACTATTTCACTGGCCAAGATTTCAGAATTTCATAATTGCTACATGTTAGTCATCGTCAACAAATTACTAGAGCTGGTAACGATTAAAAAATAATATTTTAATTTCTAAAAGGTTAACAGATATGAAGCTACTAGTACTCTGCGCTTTTCCTCATCATTTACTTTATTCAAAATTATATCTTAGTTTTAGTCCGTAACGTTGTACTTTTCTTTCTTTAGTGCTTTGATGATCTGACTTGAGCAACAGAAATTGGCAAAAAGTTTTTGTGGTGGTATCTGGTCTAAGCTGGAATAATTCCAGAAAAGAAGGACAGTTAAACCAAACGAGAAGTAGCAGTATGTAAGAGCTGTAGTTTTGATCCCTGCTTTTTGTACTAGGTGTAATATTTTTTGTGCAGAAATAATTGCAGATGAATGCAGTGCTAGCTTTGTAATCAAACATATTGCTGTCCAGTGTGTGCTGCGTTTTTAGGGATTTGTCAGATTGAATTTCTCAGCAAAGAGTCGGTTACTAAACTTCTGCCACTAGTAATCCCGAGTCACTGGCGCAAGCAATATATGGTGTACTGGGAGCCGTCATCATCATCATCAGCAGGAGGTATTCCATCTACTTGGCTGCCAGCTCTGTGGGTATTCCTGAGAACACACTATCCATCTGATCTGTCACAGTTTACTGGTCTGCCGTTGCTTCCACTTGACTCCGATGAGGCCAGGGTGAGGCTTGTCCCACTGATATTGAATGGGTGTGTGATACTTCGCAGTGGTGTTGGCAACACGTTGTCGGCTGGAGTGGCATCTGTTCTGCAATTGCTGGGTGCGTGCATTGCTGATGACTTGCCGGAGTATGTTCGCTGTCACGCTGCAGTCATCGGTAACTGCATACGCCTGCCGCTGTCTGAGGATATTGTCGAAGTGATGTACAATGCTTATCAGTTGCACGGAGGAAAGAAGTCCTTGGAAAGTATCCACCATCAGACCACGGCTGCTGAGAAGGCTGATGTGGTAGAGCTAATAGCACGGATTCAGCCAAGTGCACTTGAAGCATGTCATTTGAGGTTCCTTTGCATGTTGCCAGTCTTTGAGTGCATGGTCAGTGAAACAGATGGCAGCAGCACTGAGCCCATGTACAGCTCGGTCGAAGAGGTTGGACAGGTTGCTCCAGTGATGCACATTTCATTTCCGGTTGAGACTCGTTATCTTTCAGTCGCCGACGATGAGAACGCAACAAAGGCAGTGACAATGCTCGGTGCCAAGTTTGTCACCATCACTTCAATCCTGAAGCAACAGCTCAGCACAAAACTGAACACCGGTGACACGCTGGACGAAGGTACGGCCGATCATCTGTCTCAGATGGTCATCGGTAATTTCTCGGCTTACTGCGCTGAAGACCCAAGCATTGCAGAAACTCTGTCCAATGTAGCATTTGTGCGAACTTCAGCCAAGGGGAGATTGGCCACACCATCGGCGTTGTTTGATCCACAGTCAGCAGAACTTTGTCTGTTGTTGCCGGATGCCGATGTGTTTCCAGCAGACAGCTACCGTCAGCCAGAAGTGTTGGGCTATCTGCACAAAATGGGGCTGAAGACAGTGAAAGATATAGGAGCCAATGACCTGCTGAACAGCATGATATCCATAGAGAAGCTGGGGTCATCTGCGGACACTTTAGCTGCTGCGCGAGCTAGTTCGTTGGCGATGATTGGGTTCCTTGGCAGTCATACAGACTATTTATGGCACGAGTTGAATGGCCGCCTACTAGTGGAGTGGGCTGGGAGTCTGTGCTGGGTTGCTACAATGCTGGACAGACCAGTGATGTACCCGCAGTCTTTGGCATGGTGCGGAAGGGAGGAAGTGCTGCATGTGCCAGCTGCTGTAACTAGTGACGGCTGGGCTCCTGTCATAGGATCGGTTCAGCCGGTTGTGTCATCGTGCACGCAGGAACTAGCTCAGGCATTTGGCTGGGATATGCAGCCAGATATGGCTAGCATCGTGAAGCAGCTCATGTCCATCATTGCCAGCTACAGGTCGGCAGAGAAGGCCCAGTATCTGGCGCTGCTGATGGGCATCTACGACTCACTGAGCCGAGTGGATGCTTCACAGTTGATGTCGCTGCTGAAGAAGCTGTCTGTGGAGAGCTGGGTCTGGCATGGGGACGGGTTTGTTTCTGTCAAGTGGATCATGCTGCGACGAAGTTCTGTGGACCTGCGACCATATGTCTACATGCTGCCACCAGAGATTGAATCTTACAGTCAGTTCTTTCTGCAGTGTGGGGCTATTGACCACGTCTCTGTGGAAACGTACATGATCGTTCTCAGCAGCATTAACCACAAGTATGCGAATGGAGATTTTGTGTTTGATAATGTTGCCACAGACATTCAGTTATCGGTCAACATTTTGAACCAGCTTGCTCAGTACTATGAGAAGGATGAAGGTTCTGCTGAAGTCCTTATACTGTGTCAAGTGGGTGATGGCTCACATGTACCAGTGAAGTTGCTTCCAGCAAGTGAATGTACTTACTGTGATGTGGATTGGCTGCGTCGAGGCTTTGATGTAACCGACTGTAGTGCCGAAGACAATATCACATTTATTCATCCACAGTTGCCAGTGGCTACAGCAGCTGCACTTGGCGTTCCTACATTAATGAGCCGCATGCTGCATGCTGAAGAGCTTGCTGTGACTTGCTTTGGCCAGTCCGAACCATTAACAGATCGACTCCGGAAGCTCCTCGAGGATTACAGTGATGGAATGGCCATTCCGAAGGAGATCATACAAAATGCAGATGATGCCGGGGCGTCAGAGGTTCGTTTTCTGTATGATGAGCGCACAAATGAAGACTCGATGAAATACCTGATTGATGAAGGTATGCGTTTTTGTCAGGGTCCAGCTTTGTGGGCCTACAATGATGCTGTGTTCACTGATCATGACTTTGAGAGCATTATACGGCTTGGCGGTGCGATGAAGGAGTCGGAACCAGACAAAATTGGAAAGTTCGGTCTTGGCTTTAATGCTGTGTACAATGTGACAGATGTGCCGAGCTTTGTGACACGTAACATGCTTGTGATTTTTGATCCACACACGACACATCTGGGCCGCGGAATTAAAGATGTCAGTCGACCGGGTATTAAGATAAACCTGGACAAGAATCGAATGCTACTGTCTCGACTTCCAGATCAGTTTCATCCGTACAACAACGTCTTTGGTTGTCATTTGAACTGTGATAAAAGCGAAAAGGTTTACTTTAATGGAACGCTGTTTCGTCTTCCACTTCGTACGGAAGAGCAGGCAATTCGAAGTGAAATTTCGTCGCTGCACTACAGCCGCAGTGAAGTGTGCTCTCTGGTTCAGTTAACTGCAAAGAATGCGCATCACCTGCTGACGTTTACTCAGAACGTTCGACGTTTGTCATTCTACCACTTGGCACCCGGTGCTGATCCAACACAGTCGGTGCTGTTGCTCGAGGTAACAAAAGATCTGGTGCAAGTCGTGAGAGAATTGCAACCAGTCAACAACGAAAGACTGAAGAAATTAATGGCAGGCGCATTTTCGGATAAACTTGCTGTCGCTCTGTCAGTTAACAGTGGAATTCTTCATGCTGCTGCGAGCTATATGAATCGTGTCTCTGGCAGCTCTGTGAAAACCAAAGCTGCAGTGGAGCCACCAAGTTCGACTTTGGTGTTGAAGATGACCGTGAATACGTTAGATCAAGGTGCTGGAGCAAAAGGCTTGAGGCTGGATGGAGTTGGAATTACTGAAACGTATTGGCTGGTCAGCTCAACCGTAGGCACTCGGAAATCATTGGAAATTGTCCAACAGTTGAGGGAAGCGTTTGCTCCAGCAGCTAGTGTTGCATGCGCACTGAAGCCAACTACAGATTGGAAATTCAGACCGTTGACTCTAGGATGTGGCGCTCACAGTCGTAGCCGTGCTTATTGCTACCTGCCACTGCCAGTAGCAACTGGTCTACCAGTCCACGTCAATGGCATGTTTGCACTGCACTCAAACCGACGCCACTTAAGCCACGTGACTGAAGACGAGAAGACAAACGTTCGTGTTGAGTGGAACAATGCTCTGCTGGAGGATGCTGTTGCCACCGCTTATGTTCAGCTGCTGACGGATCTGATGCCATTGATTGATAGTTCTGTTAAAGATATCAGCCTACAAGACTTGTGGCCTGTCTACGGCTCAGTTGAGCCTTGTTTTTTTCCTCTGGTGAAGAAGTTTTATCAGTGCGTCATAAATGAGCAGGGTATTCCGTTACTGTGTCATCGCGGCACAGGCATTGATTTCAACAACATCATTTTCCTGGAACGATCACTGGCTGCTATGAAGAGTGTTGGGCCTCTAGCCCTTAATGTTCTTTCCGCGTGCTACAGAAGCAAAGCAGTCAGCGTCATCTCTGACTCTGTTTACCAGTCGTTTGTTGATCTGGGTTTAGAAGATTCAGTCAGAGGAAAAATGTTCCAGAAAGAAAAATTTTACAGAGAAGTATTCTTTCCAAACATAGATCGGCTGGATGTGGTTGCACGTAATTCTCTTGTGCTGTTTGCTCTTGATCTTCACCAGCCTTGGTTGGAGTCCCTGATCAAAGACTATCCATGTATACCAGCCTCTCCCGATGGCAGTGTGCTTCGTCGACCATGCGAACTTGTTCATCCAAGTTCCAAAGCTGCATGTTTGTACACTCCGGAAGATGGCCGATTTCCTCATGGAGTGCATTTTCTGGATGTGAAGATCTTGTCTGCACTTGTGCCTCTTGGTCTGATGACGAATGATATTGGCTGGATTGAAGTGCTGGAGAGATGTGAGACTTTGGAGAAAATGTGGACACAGAATCGACAGATAGGACTGTCACGGCAGCATACGCTGTTGCTCTTCATCGATCAACTGTTGCTGCGGACTTCAAAGTCTGAATGTGACCAGTATCTGGAGACGCTGATGAATGTGAAGCTGCTCTGTGTTCTTCCAAAGCCGGCTGACTTTCCGCTGTTGTGGGCAGGTGATGACCATGTCGACGAACTGATGTGTGTGTCTGATCTTTTTACAGTTGATTACCAATATTTTGTCTCGGCGACATGTTGCATCGTTGACCAGTCCGGCTTGTCCTCGCAGGTCTGCGATTTTCTGCAGCTTGGCAACAACCGACCGAGTCTTGAGCATGTGATGACACAGTTGGAACATGCTTTGAACGCCGACTTGCAGCAGCTGACTCATCGCCAGTTTGAAGAGTTGAAGCGCTGCATGCATGCTCTCTATAGCTTTCTACAAGACCAGTGCAGCACCGATGAAACCATGATCACTCTCATGCAGAGTGTTCTCGCTGGTCGGCCATGCATTCTTCTGGATCGAGAACTGGTTTTGCCAAGCATGGTTGCTACAGAAGTTCCGTACAGCTGTGCACCATATCTGTATGCATTGCCTGCTGGATTAGCAAAGAAGTATCCTCTCATGATGAACGCTGTTGGAGTTAGGTCGAAGTTCAACGTCGATGACTACATGGCAGCTCTAAAGCAGGTGAGTGCAAAGAGTAACGGGAAGCCACTTCCACAACATGAGCTGGACTTAACAGTAAAGCTGATCACTCAGCTGAACAGTGTGATGAAACAGTCAAGCATAACGGCTGTCGAAGTTGAAAGAGTCCATGGTCCAATAATCATCCCAAATGCAAATGGATATCTGTGTGCAGCATCTTCGCTTTGCTACAATGATTGTGCTTGGCTAACAGATGCATCTTTGGTAAGCTTTGCTCATTCCGACATAACATATCGCATGTCATCATGCCTCGGTATGCGGACAAAACGGGAAGAGGCTTTGAGACGGTACTCGCGTGGAATTCCTTTTGGACAGAAGGAGCGTCTGACAAACAGCTTACGCCGTTTGCTTGACAGTTATCCGTTTGATCATGAGATACTGAAAGAAATGATACAGAATGCTGATGATGCAGGAGCATCTCACGTCCACTTCGTTGCTGACATGCGGCAGCATTCAGACAGACGTGTTTTTGAGTCAAGCTGGCGTCCACTGCAAGGTCCCGCATTGTGCATATTCAATGACCAGCCTTTCGGTGATGCGGATCTTGAAGGTATCCAGCGTTTTGGCGAAGGTAGTAAAACTCTGGACCCTGCTGCCACTGGCCAGTATGGTGTCGGTTTCAGCTCTGTCTACCATCTCACCGATGCTCCACAGCTGCTGACCTCAGCTACAGATGGCAATAAGATGCTGTGTGTCTTTGATCCTACATGCCAGTACGTCCCTGGTGCCACTGTGGCAGAACCTGGGATGCGCTACGATGATGTTGGTGCTCTGCGCAAACAATTTCCAGACGTTTTCACATGCTTTATGGAGGAGCAATTTTCTACCAGTGGAACAACGTTTCGTCTTCCACTTCGCAATCTAGAAATGGCTGAGAAGTCTGACATATCAAAGAAAGTGATTACACCAGCTCATGTAGCCGGTCTTCTGGAGAAGCTGAAGGAAGAGTTGTTTGAAATTCTGCTGTTTATGAATCACGTGGAAGAGATCAGTATATCTGAGGTCGACGTGGACACCGGAAATTTAACGCATACATACACGTGCAGGAGATTGTTGAACGAGGATCATGACGGGGCAAGAAAGAGACTGCAGACTGCTAAGAGCAAGATGGCAGAAGTAGTGAAAATGGATCCATCGATTGCAGTTTCTGGTGGACCAACAAATTCTATGCTGTTAACAATGATTCTTAGTGATAATCGTGGTTGCCAGGAAAAATGGATTGTTGCTCACCACCTGGGTTTCGGTGACAGCACCAGATGTCCGGCTGAGGTGGAGAATGCCTTCAGAGATGGAGATCTTGCATTACTGCCGCATGGCAGCGTGGCCTGCCTGCTTGAGCGCAGATTGCATGATCATGTAGACAGCTCAAATCGTCCAGGTCGTGCGTTCTGCTATCTGCCACTGCCGGCTGAGACCGATCTTCCTGTTCACGTGAATGGTCACTTTGCACTGGGCTACGAGAATAGACGCCATTTGTGGATGAACACCGACAAAGCTGGCTACAAACAACAGTGGAATGACCTACTGTGTGCAGAAGCCATTGCTCCGGCATATGCAGAGCTGTTGACAGCCTTGCGCACTCAGTTGCTCTTCGTGACTTTCGTCAGTGACAACGTAATGTATGTCAGATGTTCGCGGCCTATGCTTGACCATGCTCTGAAAGCCTATATGTCGTTCTTTCCAATGTACAGTGATGCAAAGCCACAGTGGTCAATTCTGACCACAGCCGTGTATCAGTACATTGAATGCAACTCAGTGCCAGTACTGGCTTCGGTCTGTGAGGAGGAAAGCTTTGTTCAAAAGAATGCTGCCAGTAGTCATTCACAAACTCCAGAACGCAGCTGGCAGATATCCTGGTTGCCACCGACAGGGCACGGGACATGTCAAGTTTTGTTTCGCAAGTCTGAAATGCAGTTATCTGCACAGGATGCTCCGGCGCAAGCGTCGCTGATCGGAAAATTCAAAGGATGGTTTGGTTTGTCATCGGCGTCCGTAGCACGTGAGAAAACCACTGAAGATATCTTGTCGGACGTCTTGCTTGCCTGTGGCTTGAAGCTGGTTGAATCAACGGCCGAGTTGTATAACAGTTTCATTCGTGCTGAGGTTGATGTTCACTACATGACGCCTGAAAGTGTGCTGACATTTTTTGAGCTATGCAGAGATAAGAATTCTACTGGTGTTTGTTTTCTGCCGCAGAAGCTTGAGAACAGTCCATTTCATGATGAGGCAATGCTGTCACTTGTTGTCAAGTACATTCGCTCAGCTGACAACTTTAAGCAGCGACTTGATCGACTGCCACTACTTCTGAGAGCAGACAACATGCTGGACTGTTTTTCCAGTGATGTGCCTATTTACTTCTCGAAGTTCTGCAGTCTGGCACCGACTCACGAAAGCCTCTTCATGAAATTGTCATACGCAGGTGCAGTTGAAGTCACATCTGAAAATATGTCGCAGTTCAATGTTTTCCGAGAATTCGGAATTACACAAATGGCCGATTTGCTGCCTTCGTTGTTACCAGTTGAGAATTATTGTTCCAAAGAAGGTTGTGTTGTGTGGAAAAGGATGAATTCAGGTGCACTTCCGACGTTGAAGTGGATAGCCAGTCTGTGGGAGTTTGTGTACTCATTTGTTATCCATGACGTAGGACTCTGCATAGAAGATCGTGTGACTCTGGCTGAATCATCAATTCAGCCACTGCAGGATTGGTGCATTGTGCCAGTGCGTTCTCACACAAAGTATCACTTGTATTCTCCTGCTGCGGCCAGCACGGCTGTTATTGATTTGTGTTCGCCCACAGGCCGACAGCGATTTGGCCAAATCGTGAAACGTTTGCAGTTTCCGGAGCTGGACTTGAGTGCAATGCACGCAGACATATTCCAGGAGGCTGATCCAATACGGCGTTTGGTTGTTAATTTGGAGAAACCATACGAACTGCTTCTTTTGTTGCTTGAACGACTGTCGGATACTTCCAGCCCTGATCAGTCTGGTTTAAGTAGTTGCGAATGCCACACTGTGTTGACATATTTCACTGAAAATGTAGATAAACTTCTAAACCATGACGATGCTGCACAGAGGCTTCGAGATCTTCCGGCATTCACCACAATTTGTGGAGACATAATTCGCTTGAGTGGATGTCTTATATATACTCTTCCTGCCAAAATTCCGACAAATGGCATTGATGTGTGGCAGAGTCGCTCGGGAACGGTTTTCCTTGCACGCGAAGATTGTTTTCAGTCTCTGTTTGATTTTCTCAACTGTGCCTCGATCGGCTCACTGGAAGTTTACTGCCAGTTTATCTTTCAGCATTTTGAGTACTTTTCCTACGATGACCGGCTGGCTCATCTCCACCATGTCTACACCAACTACCTGCAGACAAACAGCGGAAACATTTCTGCCGAGGAACGAGCAGATCTGACTGAGGCATTACGGAATCTGGCATTTCTTGAAGTTGAAGATGGTGAACTGCAGCGGGCTGATTACTTCTATGATCCAAATAATGTTGTGTTCCAGGTGATGCAGCCTGCCAGTCGCTTTGCTCCGCGGGCTACGCATCTCTTCAAGGAATCGGAGTGGTTTGAATTTCTTTCACTGCTCGGTATGGTCCATACGGTAGAGTCCGGTAGATTCCTGGAGTATATGCGTTCTGTGGCTGATGAGGGTCGAGATGCTCAACAAAGTGCAGGTGCTCTCACCAAATCGAAAATCCTTGTTGATCATCTGTTTTCTTCGCCTCACCTGTTGCACGATAATTCTTTAGATGATGTAGCTGCCGTTACGTTTCTCACACCCGAGAAAGTATCTCCGGCACTGTCTGATATTTGTCCACAGTACGGTGACGTCGGCAACGGCGGCGGCATTGCTCTGATGTCGTTTAAAGATGCCGTGCCCAAAGAGCATGCAAAGGTGTGCTGGACGAGTGCCACTCTGCTGCCGTCATGGGCCAATCCACAGCAGACTGGCTTGTCACAGGCAGATAGGGACACCCTAGCAGACAAACTGCACATACAGAAGACACCGAGCGTCGGCACAGTCCTGCGACATCTAGAAACTGTGTGTGGCAGTGACAGATTTCTGCTGGCACCCAACTCTGTGAAGGTTGATGTGCTGCGAAGCATCTACCGGTTCCTCGACAACGTTGAGATGAATGACGAGGAGACAGAACGGCTGGCACACATACCGTCGGTGTTGGTCGACGACGGTCGATTGCTGGTGAAGCCGTGCCAGGCAGTGCTAAACATGTATGACTCAGACGAAATCCGGCCATATCTGTACCGTTTGCCGCTGGACGTGGGCGAGCATCGGCGTCTGTTGGCAAAGGTGGGGACAACTGACCGCGCCACTGTGAAGCAGTATGCTGAGGTGCTGTCCCGGCTGAGAGAGGATGCTGGCGATGGTCAGCTGATCGCCAACGAGCTGCAGGCGGCGTACTGCTCAGTTCGCGGACTTCTTGACTCGTTGGAAGTAAATCCAGTCTCGGCCAGGGAACTGCAGCGGGAGGTGATATCGGTGTCTTGCCTCTACCTGCCGACAGAGGACGGCCGGCTGGTGGACTCGACACAGCTGGTGTTTAACGACATGCCGGCCTACTACGAGCGCGTTCGCGACTACAAGCTCAAGTTTGTTGTGGACGTGAGAGAGTGTGGGGTGAGGTCGCGCAGTGCTGATGATGCGCTGGAGGCCCTGCCAAGCAGACTTCGCCCGGCGATGCTTAGCGACATTGCGCATGAGACGCTGATTGACTCGTGCCGGCGGACCGTGTCCAAGACACGAGGCGTGGCTGGCATGCTTGCCGCACGACTCACATCCGATGAGTTCCAGCAGGCCGTCGTGAGACTCGTCCGTCATGAGGCTTTCAAGAGTGGACGCAAGATCGACGACGAGACCATGTACAACGTGCTCGAACGGCTGACAACCATCTCTGTCTACACAACGCCGCAACTCATGACGCACCTGGTCTTCAAGGGTCGACCGATACAGGGCAGCCAGGCGGAGAAGTCATGCTTCGTGGAGCGCCTCGACACGGGTGTCTCCGGAGTCCATCGGTGGAACATCTTCATCCAGGATACGAGCAACTGTGGTGAGCCCTCACCCGCTGATCTGTCACAGGATCTCCTCATCTCCTTGGCCAGTGTCATCAATGACATACTGTCTGGGATACTTTGCGATTCAGTGTTGTATCTTCTGCCAGCTCTGTCCTGTCCAGATCCAAATGGGATATCGGCCCGGATGGATCACTTGAACATCCGGGCTGACCAGTCGGTGAAGTCCATGTGGGGATCCGCGTCAAGTCGCATGGCTGGTGGTCTGCCGGTGCTGGGGTCCGCGGTTGACGAACACGTCAAACGGTTCGGCAGACCGGGCGAACTTTTGGTGTTTCGACCTGGTGACTTCGTCGGATACCGTGAAGAACCAGCTGCCGAGATGGTTTATGGCAGAGTCCACGAGGAACTCCAGTCACCCGATGATGTTCGCGCATACCTGCTGGACTTGGGCAGTGGCCAGGATGGTGTTATCGCATCAGCTAGGAAGATGACTGCTTTCATCAGAAAATAGCTCGAGGCAAATTTCACTAATGCATGCAGCTTTAGGCTTAAGTGCTAATGTGATTTGCCATTGAGAGAATAAGTATATTCATCTGCTGCTCTCTGACACTGTGCAGTATATCCATGTATTATCAACTACTTTGGTAGCAAAAAGTGTTGTATTGGTGTCGAGTTTTTCAGTGGGAAAATGGAAATTTTCACCCACACAGTTTCGAAATGTGCAATATCAGCTGTGTTTTGGACTACATTGTTGCTCAGAAAAATTAACAAGCATTTTGTTCTTTGTACTTGTAAAACTGACTTTAATGTTATTCCATTTAATTGAAATTAGTACAGTCGCCAGTGTTATATTTTGCATGGCAGTACAGTATTTGGACGTGTACTTTTTATGTAACAAAGGACGCTTACTGTGCAATGACAAGTAACAGTGGGGTAGCCAGAAATATTAATTGGGGACCTGCCCTCTCTTTCTTTTCTCTTTCTTTCTTCTTCCTTTCCCTCCCCTTTGTTTTCCTGTTTTCCATTCCTTTACCCTCTCTTTTTCTTCCGTTCCTTCTTTTTCCTTTTCTCCCCCTTTTCCTTGCTTCCCTCCCCTTTAATTCTGGCTAAGTGGTCTGTAAGCCCCCACAGCATGATCCGGGGCAGTCAGTAGCTCTAGCCGAAATTGAATTTGGTGCATTATAGCCTTAAAGTATGAGATCCAGTGGTAACAATTTATTATTTTTGCTAAGTCCCTAATATCTATTTTTAACAAAAACTATTGTTTCTGGCCATTGGGGGGTCAAAGCCCTCTGACTGCACCGCTTACAGGTAACATACAGTGTTGGTAATTTTTAAGTTGTTGCTGCGCTGTGTCTTTTAAAGTGGCTGTGTTGTGTGTGTTTTATATTGTTGCAAAATATGAGCATAGAATTGTAGGTAGGTTATACCGTAATTTTTTATTGTGCATGATGCGTTCAATTTTATCTGTGAAATATTTTGTTTACCATATGTAACTGCAGTATACTTTCTAACTGAAGTGTTTGTTCTCAAGTATTTTGGCATCCAGTGACTGACTGTTCTGTGCTACATGTATTTTTAGAGCATTATAGACTATGCTAATCTTTGTTGCTCAGTTATTCATATAACCAAGTTATATGCAGTTTGTTAGTTGCGTTTGCTTCCGTGCTGTTATTTGCGTAATACAATTGATTTGATTCAGTTTATAGTTACAGTATTCATCCAGTGAATATCTGGTCTCTGAGTTACTCTTGCAACAAGACATCGTCCCACTTGCATTGGTTCAAGTTTTTAGCCAACCGTACTTTAGTAATGGTCAAGCTGTTGTCCGTAATGGACGTACTGTGGCTAAACGGTGCAAGATAGGGCCTAGGTTGCTATCGATCGCTAATAGGAAGTCGCATATTGGCTTTCAAATGAAATAAAAATCATACACCTTGGATGACTTTGAAGGTCAGTACTGCAACAGGAACTGTATAGGCTGTAGTGTGTCTTCCCGAGCAGTGTGTTTTATAGTGAAAAATATATTTGCAAAACTTGAGTCCGATATTCTCCTTGATAGATATTCTCCTTGATTGTTTTTTTCTTTAGCTATTTATATCGCTTGGCAAAATGACCATGTGCGATGTCTGTTATACTAGCGTTCATTGTAGCTTATGAGACAGCGTTAACATAGCATGCATGGAACTGTGTCGCCTCTGACAAGTCGCTTTCTCTCCGTTACTGGAAGTTGGACGCTGGGCTTCGGATGTAGGCGGTACGGTCGGCTTTTCCTAGCAATAGCTGGGCTTCTCGTCTGTCATTAATGTTTAAGGTAGTGTAACTGCTGCAAATAGGATGATGTGAAAGAAAGCCTTCCTGTAAATTTAGTGCTCAGTTTATAGCTTTTTTGGATGATTCTTAAAATTCTTAGATCTTCATCTTTTAAGGTTTCTTTGTCAGGCCTCAGATTATGTCAAGTCAAAGACGGCGATCTGTGAATATATGGTTAATGTAAAACAATTTAAACAAAAAATTGTTCGACGCAAGATCTGTAAATTATGATAACAAGAAATCTGAGCTAATGCTCATGAGACACGCGGGAGCCTATGGCAGTTCCTGTTCGCAGGTAATCTTGGTCTATCTCCATCCATTTCCTTGCAATTCAGTCTTTTGCAGCCAAAAATCGCTTGAAATCAATAATTTTAAAATTCAAGGTCATCGATGTTGACATTTCTAAGAGGCTAGTTGCTAGTGCTTGTTATGATAAGCAGCATGGCTGTGTCTATCTGCAACCATTTACACGCTAGACAAGCCAACAAAGGATAAATAACCACTTTTTACAGGGGTACCCCTCTTTAACACCCGCATGTGCAGGCCTCCTGGAATCTAGACGGTCCGGGCGTGGACTGCTAAAATCTATACATTTCATGCTGAAAATTTCATACGCAGGTTGTGTTGGTCTATCTCCAGCCATTTTGGCGCAATTCACTTTTGAAATGCGTGTTGCAGCCCAAAATGGCGAAAAAATCACTATAAAACCCCCTTTTTGGTGGTTGTGATAAGCAGCATGTCTGTGCCTATCTGCAACCATTTTCTAGGGATGTGCACGAGACCTTCTGAGCCGAGACCGAGACGAAACCCGAGACCCATGTCTCCGAGACGAGACCGAGACGTTCAAAATATTGTCCGAGACCGAGACGAGACGTTGCAGCTTCCGAGACACTTGGCGAGACCTTGAAGCTTCCGAGACTCTCGAGAGTCTCGGGAGCTATAACCTCTCGCCGAGACGTTTTCCGTGACCTATATGGTGAAACACATTGACAATAAAAAAATAAATTATACGGATTAATTAACTCGCACCATGGTAAGCGCTTTCTATTTGTGAATTGTGGGTTTTGCACTTTATTTTGACAATTATCACTGAATAGGCCCTAGTTAACGACTTACACTATAAAGAATTGCAACTGCAGTGCCGTAGACATGAGCTATTATGTTTATCGCAATTTGCAAGCAACTAAAATGAGTAAACTACCCTTATATACGTCGTTAACATTTGGCTGATAGTATTCATTCTGACATCATACACTTTATCTTCATTGCGACTAGGTCATTTTATGACGAGGAAAACTGACATGAAATAATTGTGCTTGATGATAAATTAGTAGATAAAAGAATAAAAACACTGTAAACGAACATCTTCTAAGCCACAAATGTCATGCTGGTTATAGTATCGCTCTAACTGCAGCTACAGTATGCACGGTGAGCGCCTGCACAAAATGTCTCGACGAGACGCAATGGCCCGAGACCCGAGACGAGACCTACATGGCCGAGACCGAGACATGAATGTTACGAAATCTTTGCCTTAAACGGTGTAGTCTAAGCTCAGCGATAATCGAATTATCGAACTCGATCGAGTTTTCAATTCCAGAAAATTTTGTAGCCTCACTAACTTAAGTTCACGGAAGTTGATTTCAGTGAGTGACTTGTTTGTTTACTTTTTGTTTGGTTGAGAAATATTATGATATTTTACTTATATTTAGTGTTTTAACGTTACAGTGGATGCAGTGTAGTAAAGAGCTACGTTTTATTGCAGTACTGTTTTTGCCGATTGTTAACATACGTAGTTATAAGTACAGCGTGAGATCTGAACTCTCGATCGTTTTGTGACGACCAGATAAGCACAGGTCTTGCTAGTCTACGGTGTCAGCTGTGATCTGTAGTAAGGCTGTGTGCCGTGGCTAAGGTCTTGCTACAAATTAACTTGTCGAATGTTGCAGCTACAAAAATAGAAAAACATGGTAAAAGTTTGGGTGAATGGTTATGAACCTGGGGCTAAATTTTTGAAACTTTTTAGGAAGATCTTTGGAAGACTTCTTTTTTAAAGAAAGTATGCGGATTTTCGAAACTTCTTTGGAGAATGTCTTTGGAAGAATTTGAGAAGACCTGCCAAAGAAGATTTTGAGAAAGGGTGCACAATTTCTTTGGAAACTTCTTAGGAAGAATTTAGGCAAATATGTAGGAAAGCTTGTCCTACACGGCGAAAGCTGTGTGATAAAATGAAATTTGCAAAAAGTATGCAATGTTGACACTTAGCTTAGACGTCATATGTGACGTCATAGGTTATTTGCGTAACGCTGTGGTAAAATTAACGAGTAAGTAAAGGAAATTTACGTTTGGTCGACTTAAAAAACGAAGCGGTGTGTAAAATGTATTCCCGTGGACGTGCTAAGATAAGAAGTTTTCCTAAGAAGTTTTGATTACGTCACATGGTTGGTATAAGCGCATCTGATTGGTTGAACTAGTTGAGGAAGATAAGAAAAGAAGAATTTTTTTGGAAATGCAAAGAAAGCCATGGAAAATTAACTTTTTTGGAATTACTAAATCATCTGACATAGGAAGATCTTTGGATAATGTCTTAGGAAAGTTTAGAAAATTTGGCCTCTGTCCTCAAATTGTAATGTTCTAAAAATGTTTTTGGAAACCTTCATGTCTTGTGAGTTAATATCTGTAAAAAAACTGACGGGATTTTTGTTGTTTTTCTGTTCAGCAGGTTTTTGTTAGTATAACACCAATAATTAGCATTGACATTGCAGAATGTGTCGTGATGCCTTCCGTTAGCCATTATGACATCACGGATAATTTTAGTGAAATTCTGTTAAATGTATCTTTTTCTGACAATTCAGAGTTGCGGTCATTGATTTAAGTGTTTTAACTTAGCATTGTTTGACTTTTTACGCAAGCGAAACAAAAATTGTCAGCATCAACATCTGAACTGGAAAAGCGCATTGAACACAAATAACGTAACATATTTACAAGTTCGAGCTATGGACAGTATTTTACGTTTGTTTACAGTTGCACGTTCCATGAAATGTCAGTGATTAAATGTGAAATATATGACCAGGTAACATCGCTAACACTAACCCTAATCCTAAAACCTAACCCTGTCTTTAACCCTAAACCATAATCCCAACCCTGACCAAAATTTCTGTTCACAAGCGATTTAGAGTACCCCGATGTTACACTGGGGCACCTCATATTGCTTGTGAGCAAAAATTAAGAAAAAACCACAAATTTTGTTTTAGATGTCGACTATGAAGACGAAGTAGTATGCAAAAGAGTAATTTAGAATGCAATGATTCGAGGACAGGTTGATAACTTTTGGCCAAAGTTTGTTTTATCTTAATTGCATTTATAATGTTTCTTGTGTTATATTAGATGTTTTGCAACAGTTTTTTTCAGCAGAATTGGTTGAGTTGTTTTGCACACTGCCTACAATTTGAACTTTTGTTTTGACATATGGCACATTACAAATGCAGACTACTTACTTAATTACTTACCACAGATAAGATAATGGTCGAGGTGGATGCACGTGCGTAACGTTTCTATATCCATATCCATTGTTACAACATGCAGCATAATAAACTTGAAAATAACAATATAGACACAACAATGTTGCCTCAGCTAATCTTTCGGTAACAAAATGTTTGCAGATGATCAATGGCTGCTAGCCAGGAGAATCTGGATGATACCTCTGGTGCTCATGAGGCTGCCAGTGCTGATCAGTCACCATTGGCTTGTGATGAAGTCAGTTCACTGCACACAACAAAATCTTCATCAGTCCGGCCTTCAACTGGCGGATTGTACCAGGGCCCTCATGATTGGAGGAACCGTTTGAGGCCAGTTGCAAACCCAGATCGACTTGGTAACTGCACTGGTGACCGGAAGCCAAAAAGTCCAGATGGGTCGAGACAGAAAGATCTGCCTGCAGATGTGTCTAACATCTTATATGATAGGTCAGTAATTTTGCTGCATGTCAGTTGCAGCAACACTCAATTTTCAACATAAAAGAAATGTTTCATTTAAAAAAGATGTTGACGTTTTTGCATTGCATGAAATTGATTAATTACAATGTTTGTAGTAGTTTTGCAGCATGAATATGATGGAGTGTGTGTGACGCTATACCTGCCAATTTGGCAGGCGAGCAGCACAAGTTAAATTGATTCAGTTTAAACGTAAGAAGCCACCAGTGTTACTCATCAGTTGGAATGGGCAAATGCTGACAATGATGGCTATGCTGTGATGATAGCAACCATTTTTTGTTTGCAGGTGCCTGTCTACTGATGATCGTACAAGACTTCCTGTCCCTGTAACTTCAGTGAGAAATGGATTTCTTTTTTCAAGACAAAGAGTAAGATGCTGTTTATGATTCTGGATAATTTTTTTGACTATTTTTGTTTGGCTTTCTCAGTGATAACCTCACATTTCTGTATTACTGTCATAGCATTATATAGGGTGGTCCAAAAAATGGCACAAAGTTTATGGCACCATAATTTTGCAACCATACGTCATAGAGTCGTGAGGTTTTCAGCAAAATGTTCCGAAAGAAATTTTTTACATGACTGAAGTCAGTGTTTGAATACGGCTGTTAAGTATTCTATGTTTTTGTCACTGGCAAGTGAACTATTTAAAAACAGTATTACTCTAGACACTGTGGTCTATAAAAATGTGCCACTATTTTTTGAATAGCTGCGTGAAACATTGACCGATTTTAATAATTTTTGGCATACAACATTAAGAAGAAACATGAAGCAAATGTCTGTAGTTTTGGCCACCTCAGGTTAATGTTGTCGCTACACTACCTTGTTAAAGGCAGAAGTCGTAGTTTTGTGGCTGACAACAATGAATTCATATTGAGTAGTGCATTCATCGGCTCAGAAAATTATTGAGACCACAAAATCATTGAAAATCTGTTACTTTGTGTTCATTTTAAAATCGTAAGTTAAACGTGAGCACATCCGACTCAACTTGACTTGACTTGACTTGAAATCGGCATGTCGACTTGAGTCGACTTCAAACGACTTGAGACGTTTAGAAGTTGTGATGAATTTGCGTGAACACTGTATGACACAGTGTGTCATAAAAAACTATTCCTTTTCTTTTCTTTCATAATTCACTCAAATGATGATCAGTTTACATGAACTTTTACCAGTTGTAGGTGAAGAAGTACTTATTGAAAATATTTCAACAAAATATGACACTTGATTAAATATTCTTTGCTGGTTGTGACGTAACGCTGACGTCGAAATGTGTCACAGGTACAAGCTTACTATAGTCTCAACTGGTGCTGTTAGTTGCTACCCTGCTTCGATGATTAATTTAATTTAGTTTGCTGATGAAAAATGTTTATCGTGTCAGCACGAAGCAACATGGGGACATGAAATCAGGCATCTCGCGATCCAAAAACTCAACTTTCTCGCTAGCTCCATGTGCTAGTGCACTGGCTTGCTCAAACATGTGAAAGTCCAACAATTCCCACAGACACGTATATGCGATTGCTTTGCGCATTTTTTTGTGGCTGCAACTGTAAAACTTCAAGAATTTGTTATCAATGAACCAGGTTTTTCACCACCGCAGCAGGGTAGCAACTGACAGCACCAGTTGAGACTTGCAAGCTTGTACCCGTGACACATTATGACGTTAGTGTTACATCACGACTAGCAAAGAATATTTAATTAACTGCCATATTTTGTTGAAATATTTTGAATTAATATTTCTTTAGCTACAACTGGTAAAAATTTCATGAAAATTGGTCATCATTTGAGTGAATTATGAGAGAAAAAAGGTTGTTTTTATGAAATACCGTGTACTGTAGGCTATTGATAAAGTGTTTTATTCCTTCAGTGGATGTCTTTTGTTATTGTCATTTCTTAAAGGAAGTTTGTACAGACAGCTAAAAACTGTGGGTTATGTGACTTTTTGATGCGCTACAGCTATACTGTACAGCGTCTTTGGCATCATTGTCATTTGTCCGTCTGTAACGGATGTATTGTGGCTAACCGTTAAGGCTTATAAAAAAACTTTTTAAACGAATAATTAGCTCTGTGTCTTAAACCTAGGCATGCAAAATTTCAGCAATGTAGTTCAAGGGGAACAACAACATATGGAAATTTGGCTTACGTCATTCACACTAGGCTGATTCACACATAGGTTTCTGGCTTCTACGTCATTCAACAATTAAAACTGTGCGAAGCATTGAAACTTGATAATCCGTTTATCATCATCATCGTCATCGACAACCGTGGGCTCAATGCCCGTTGGTGTCTGCCGCCGCCATTGTTACTATCGCTGCCCACCGCTGCCTATCTAGGGCAGCGTGGCTTAACTCCTGCAGGGTTTCCCCACACCACTGCTCAATGTCATCTGACCATTCTCGGTGAG
>Ga0056128_1001255_pt1 | contig 27628 bp, 9 predicted proteins | sample WorMetLIZISLAND2_FD_71113 | JGI IMG/M metagenome (GOLD analysis project Ga0056128, IMG submission 71113) | Marine gutless worms symbiont microbial communities from Max Planck institute for Marine Microbiology, Germany - Olavius geniculatus... ... | reverse complement strand
ATCATGACATCCTAAGCCTGCCGGCCTCCGATACGGCGCCTGTGCGGTCGCAGTAGCAAAGAACCCCGAAATATCTGGTCGCCGTTCCTCGTAGACGCCAGCTGCCAATCATCCCGCTACACCGCCGCCCCTTTCCCGCTATAGGCTCATGTCGGACGTCGCTGTAGCGCCCCCACTAGGTTATGTAACCCCAATCCCTAACAGCAAGTTTAACATAAAAGTGTTACAAGTGAATGTGCAATTCATTTTTTGTGCATTTTTGATATGTGCAGAGTTGACTTTATGGTGTTTCAACACACTGGACGACCGTGCGTCAATGTGACAAATAACGGATTCCAGACTAAGGTAGATATAAATTGCTGATAAATTGCTGTGTGATCTTGTTATTGTGTATTTAACTAAAGCTGAGCTCTTTTTTTTTGGAATTTGTGGTGTTTGTCTGATGTGGCTTGATAGCGTAACAGTTAGAATGTTGGATCCAATGATCGCGAAGTCAGGGGTTTGAATCCCGGCCATTCCATTATTAAGTAACAACTAGGGGTGAAAAAAACTAGGATTTTTAGAAAAGAAATTTTGTATTTAAGGTTTTTTTTTATTTTTTTGAGGCTTTGTTACTCTTTCTGGTTTAGTGTCCAGTAAAGACCATACACAAGATTACTACCCAGGATAAACATCTTATACATTCTCTTATAAGTGAAGGACACAATCAGTGTTTAAATTGTGAAAAATTAGCTGGGGGGTTGAACTTTTCGACGGTTGGAACCCGACCAAAATTGTGATATAAATCCTATGTATACAGTATATAGCTGACCCCTTTAGAACATAATTTGACAGAGTGTTAGGGGGGTTGAGAAAACAGGGGGGTTCAACTTCCCCCAACCTCTGCAGCAATTCAAACACTGGACGTAATGACACGATTGATGTCATAACTCAGAAATTACGATTAAAATTTGAAATAAAATATCATATGTAACGAGTTTCACAACAAACAGAAAAACTAAAAATTGGACTTTGATGTATTGTAGATTTTTTATAAAGCCTAAAAACCTAGGTTTTTTTAACAATTTTCCAGCCCTGGTAACAACCCTGGCAAGTTGTTCACAGTTGACACACCACAGCCCGTTGGTGCAGTACTTCAGTTTAGGGGTCTGTCAATTAAGTAATCAAGTCATATCAGACAAGAAATTTGAGGTAATGCTCACGAGACACGTGAAAGCCTATAGCAGTTTCTGTTTGCAAACTGTCAGTCTGTCTCCAGCCATTTCATAGCAGTTCATTCTTGGAGTCTGCCTTGCAGCCAAAGATCGCAAAAATCGATAAAAATCCTTTATTTTGGAACGACAGGGTCTTTAAAAGTCATCGATGTTGATACAACTAAAAAAACTCGTCACTAGTGCTTGTTATGTTAGGCAGCATGCCCATGTCTATCTGCAACCGTTTTGAAGAAAGACTGGCCAACAGCGGTAAAATAACAACCTTTACGCGGTATCACTCTTTAAAAAAATGCGCAGGTTTCCTTAAACGTAGAAAATCGAGGCTTGTACCATCGAAATCAACGTTCAGTGCTAAACATTTTGTGTGCAGCTTCTCCATGTCTATCTCAATTGATTTTGGCGAAATTCGCTCTTGAAATGTGTCTGGCAGCCAGAAAGCGCCAAAAAGTCCATAAAACCTCTATATTGGCGTTCAAGGTCATCCAAGGTCATTGAATTCAGTGACAATCAAAAGCCACTATGCGACTATCTATTAGTGATTAATAGTAATCTAAGCCATATCTTGCACCGTTATAGATACAGCAACTTATTGGCAAAAATCGCAAGTTTTTCTCATGCCCCTATCATTTAGTGCCCTTGTTTGGGGTGACCCCCTTTGAATTTATGGATAAGCTTTGCAGTTTCTTAAACTACAGTCTTCCAGGCAGCCGACGGTGAAAATTTGGTGATTCTAGCTTGCACCTTGTTTGACTGATCCACCTGTGTGATGGACGGAGAGATGGACAGAGAGAATTGTGATGGCTGAGACACGCTAAAGCAGTAGCTGCTTTCGCACATATAAAAGGTGATAACCTGTATACTGAATTATTGAGTTTGATCCAGTGCAGGTTCCAGTGATGTGGATGTGTTATTTTTCAGATCTGGCTGTGTGTCTCCGGTGGCTGTCACTATGATGCTGTCTTTCCACAGACGTACATTGAAAGTGCTGCTATTTCCCAGTGTGAGTATTAACTTCATGATAATATGATTGACTGTTGATCATTGTCAACAGATAATATTTTTAACATAGTGTCAAAGCTTCGTTTTTGCCAATGTTGATTGCTATGTGATAGAGAAGAAAAGATAGCAATCGGTCGATCAAGACAAGGTATTTGTTTTACGTTGGCCATTTGCAAGCAGAAAACATGGCCGTAGCTGCATTGAGGCACGAGGAGGCACTTGCCTTTTCGTTCTGAGACGCTTGCATAAGTTGTATCACAAAACAAGTGTTTCAGCTGAGTGAATTTTGAAAGCTTTTTAGCTTCTGGGGGCTTTGCCCCCTAAATCCCCCACCAGATGTATTAGGGTCTAGTTAGCCAGCAAATAGGCTACAGACAGTTAGACCTAGATAAACATAACAGTTTTTGTCTGCTTATGTAAATCTTTTAGTGTAAGATCTGAAGGTGCAATGTTACGCTTGCATTTTGCGTTGTACTCACCAATAATTATTGTTACCGACAGCTAGATTGTAAACAGAATTACAGTTGCCTGTAGCCAGGTACAGATGAACGTGGAAGCCTTCAGTGTTTGACTGTCAAGCAATAATTGTAGGCCCCCATATAAAAACTTGAGTTTCAGCTAAGTGAATTTTGAAAGCTTTTCAGCTTCTGGAGGGTGTTGCCCTCTGACCCCCTACTAGGGCTCTGCCTCTGGACCCCGCTGAGGGACTCTGTCGCCCAGACCCTCTGCGCTGTTTCCTCTTTCTTCACATCCTGGCTGTGGCCCTGGATAAACAGTTTTGGCATGTAAGCAACCAGTCGTCATCTCAGCCTGTCCATCCTAGGCACAGTAGATATTAATTAAAGCCCAGGAGTAAACAGTTAGAGCCTGCTATACAGTAGTCTTGTATCTATTCATTCACTGGGTTGTGTGTGCGCCCTGGCTAGGGGCTAAAGAAATGGAAACTGCTGGCCCGTAACATTTTTGCTCTTATTAGTAAGAATGACTTAGAAGTTGTTACAAAATTCTAAATACATAACTGCACACTAGTAGTTACTGTGGGTTTCTGTGGCCTGCTTTGTCTTGTCTTTGTTTGTCTGTCTGTCCACAAAAAGCTTTTTTTCCATTTGAAAGAAATTCGATATGTAGGTAGACGTCAGTGAGTGCTGCACACTGGTGTACCATATGACCTGCTTCACGGTCAAGTTGAAGGTCATGAGACTTTTATAATTAGAACTTCTTCCATCTTCAATTCATTTTCTCCACCACTTACAATGAGCTGTCAAATGATTACCGATCTTATTCAGCAGTACATTGACACACAGTCTGTGTGACGCGGGCAGTATCACGCCTTTTGTGGTTTTTGCTGTTTTTGATGTGCGAGTTCTTTAATATTGCCGTTAACAAGTGTATAAACTGATGTTTTGTGCATTTATATATTTAAAATATTAAAATATTATATATTTAAAATTAAATGTAAATTTTTTCATAAAAGTGACTTTGAACTTCACTGGTAAATTCTTATGCAGCATTGCAAAAGCAGTGTGGAGGAAGCAACTGTCAGTCCTGCACAAAGCTAATTCATTCTATGTGTCTTTTCATTCCACTTCTGTTTAGCTTTCACTCTGGTTAAAGTGGTTTATCTAGGGTAGTGTATATTTGTTGACCGTTTGTTAGCGATCTTGTATGAGTGGCTGTACGAACGTGTATTTGGCGTGGAGCAACCCGTCAGAATTGCTCTGGAAATGATTCATTCAAAGCCTTTACTAATGCACTGTTCTGATGGAAATAATGACAGGAACAGGTAACTGGATTGACATCTTTCTGAGTATAGTTTGTGTTGTGTAAAATGCTTATTTTTGTTTGTTTGCAGATTATAAACATTGTTTTGCTCAGAATGTGTAGAACAAAAGATATACCAAGTAATGCCGTCGTCATCTTTATGTTCATCAACTAACCATCGATCATCACTGTTATTATTGCACTATATACGATTGAAGTGAATGCTTTGCAGCATTTTACTCAGTTCTTAGTACTTGGCTAACAGAAAAGATTAGTAACTTGCATTCTGTGTGACTGTGCTACGAACGTGTGGTACATTTATTTAAATGACTCTTCATCTGATGACCATTGTTTCAGTGCTTTGAGGCTCTTGGTTGGGTGACAAAAAACCCGTTGCAGCAATCCGGAGAGTTTTACCTTTGGCACCTGGCTTAAACAGGATAAGCTTTGGTCAAGTATGCCTGTTGAAAAGCTGAATGGGTTTTAGTGGATGTTGATTCTTGTTTTGTGTTAAATTTTGTGAAAACTATGGCTGGCAGTGACAGTGATTTATTGACCGATGAGCATTGTCTGATGTTTTAGTTATGTTGGACTGACTTCCAGTCAGCCTGCTGAGTCTCGTCTGGAATCAGTAGTGAGTAGGCCTACTTGTGATGATAATTTTGCATTGCAGCATTTTGTTTGGTATAAAGAAAACACATTGACAGTTGTACAGTACGTCACAAAAAGTTAATGGTTGATATTGTGGTATACATACAAAGTAGGTAAAAATCTGTCAGGCAGCTCACAATAGTATAATTTAAGTATATTGTCGTCTTTTTGTTTTGCAAAGAATTTAATGGTTTGATAGCACAAAGGCTTGATTAGATGCTACCTCCTTTGTCATAATTATGTCTGTAAGTACCAGTAGTGCACAATTTTTTTACTGATAAATTTTCAGTTTGAATTAAATGGATTACGAAGATGCAGGTCAAAAATCACAAAAGTAAATTTGTTAAAATTATGCAGAGAAAACTGTTGGCTTATGAGCTGCAAGCCATAGTGACCCTTAAATTCAGGCAGCATGCCTGTGGCGTTGTCCGCATTTGTCTGCCATGCATCTGGCATCTGTCTGAACTTGGACAGACTTGATAGCAGTTCTGCATGGCACAGCTGTCACTAGAGTCAACCCAAAGGTTTGCTGAGGCTTTGCATTGCGACTGACCAGCACTGTTGCCTATTAACTTGTAGATTTTTTTTTGCAGAACATGATATAGCATGTTAAAGTAAATGTTGTATTAATGTTCTGTTGTAGTCTGCAAATGGATTTGAGTGTCCAAATGGTCCGTTTTCGTACCGTGTTGCTAAACTGCTGTCTCCATTCATACTGCGCAATATCGAATATGATGTCTGGATGGAGGAAAAGAAAGGCAAGTGCTTGGCTGGCCGTATCCATATGTGAACTGTTCTACCAGCAATTAACTGAATATTTACATCCAATGTGTTATATTTACTGCATGTCAGGAATTTCTGTTCAACTGGTCTGCTTTTAAATACACTTTGGTTCTTTAAATCAGGCCAAAGGTTTGGGATTGCTGCAGTGGATTTTTTTTGTAGAATGGATGGATCTGTGTTGTTTTGTGTTGCCCGGTCAAGGTAAAAATACATTAGGTTCTGCTAATAAATTAAATGTCATTTTTTCACTGATAAATACCGGTAGTATATTTTTTTTGTGAAATTTCTAAGAACAGTCTATTAATGTCAGAGTTGGTATACAGTGCTCATGGCTGTATTGCATATGTAAAACAGTGTACACTAAATGTACATTAAAAAGTCAAGTTTGTGCATCATTATTTTTTGTGCATAGGATCTCATGATCTTTCTGTCTGCTTTCATGAGCATATACAATATAGACATGTTGGCTGTGTTTGTGTTTTTGCCCGACATGTGTTTGATGTCTGTGCTGATGTTCATGTCAAGGTGACAGCACTGAAGATAGTTCATACCCACAGTTGCTGTTTGTACCCGGCGACAAGTGTCAGGTAATATTTAATTTTTCCATTATTTATGACTGATCTGTTTTGCCATCCATATATTTGTGCGTGAGATAGTGTATGGCTTCATGTGCTTAGTTAATTAACCTGCTTCAAAATGCTGGTACAAATAGTGTCTGGCTTTTTTACCCCTTTGCCGGTTTGCCCCTGGCTCATTTGCCCCATGGCTCTTTTGCCCCTGGCTTGTTCGCCCCCTGGCTGATTCACTCCCTGGTTTGTTTATATAATATTTAACACTGTTTTCAAAAGTAAACGGCTATAGAAGCGCTAATTTTGAACTTAAGTATTTAGTGCATATATACTTCTATGCTTTGGTCTGACGTAATTTCTCATGCTAGGTTATTTTTATCTTTTTTTGCTGACCAGCCGTGGAACCCTTGGCATATGCTCGTGGAACTTTTGGGTTTCGTGGAACCCTGGTTGAAAATCACTGGTCTAGAAAATATGCTTCTATGCCATGCATTTTCGGGACCCCAAGCACTCATCAGGGCGGCCGATTTGGCATGAAATGTCTACTTTGGCGCTGCTTAGCGATTTCAGTTACAATGCCGTCGGGCCCATTTTTGACATTTTTATACACAGTGGCTCAGTCAAGAAAACTGCCAAGTTTCAGCTTTGTATCTAATTCTGGTCAAATTTGGCGTCCAGCTATTGCACAGTCTTAGAACTTTGGCGGCATGCAACTAAAGTTCGACTGGACCGATCTTCATAAATTTTTCACATGATATTCTGTTGTTGATTCACACACACTCTGCAGTTTGGGTAACACCCTACACCCACTCCTCCTCTCCCAAAAAAATTGGGGGATGGGGTGTAAAATTTTGATTTTTTGACTCTGCCATTTCTAGCTACTTCACATCGAAACTTAGCACTGATGTCTTGTGCCTGCTTTCTGTTTGAGGTCGGCGTTACCCCCCACCCCCTCGACTTCGAACACGCTGAGTGTTTCATTGTGGTATAGCCAGAACTTTATTAAATGTATCAAACTGTCAGTCAGCCTAAGGGCCAGTGTGTACGACTGTGTTAACTTGCTTCTTATAATGTCAGGTAATAAATTAGTCAGTTTCATTCACAGGCTGGTTACATTTGCAGTCACTGGATCAAAGCATAAGGGCGGTGAAACAGAAGAAGGTCCCAATGCACTGATAATGAGTTGTTGAGAAATATGTGTGATTTGAGTGGTTAGGTTAACTTTCACAATACAGGATTGTGTGACTATCTGTAGGTGACGATAGATGGACGTGAGGGACATCTGTTCAATGCCCACATCCAAGAGTTGAAGCCGGACAATGCCACTGCTGTCATATTCGTAGAAGAACTTGGAGAGAAGTTAGTGATTGTTTTGGACACATTTGTTCATGATCTTTGTGTTTCATGAACAAGTTGCATTGAGTTTGCATGTGGCAAGCACCTCAAAATTATGCATTGTTTGTTGCATTGTGTTATAATATCTCATCATTATAAATTGCTGTTATCAATAGATGTACTTTTTGCCTGAATATTTTGTTATATAGACTGGGTTAGCTTTTTTATGTAATTTAATATTTGAACGTTTATGTCATATATTCATCAAGCCAGTATTCTGCAGCTGCTGTAAGCACGAGCGTAATGGATGTTTGGCTTTGTAGAAAAGAGGTCGCACTGAGCACATTGGTGCCATTGCCAAAAGTCCTGCATTTTGGTATGTGTACATGCTCTACTTTGAAGTTGAACTCTTTCTAGCAGTTTCTGCTGATTACTGATGACAATTTCTTGCTACATTTCAAGTCTGGGTTTCACTTTGGTTTGTTCTATTCACTTGGGCAGCAAACCGTAATATTCACCACTGAAGTCACTTTGTTACTTGGTTAATGTTCTAATTACATTTTCATATAACTGCTATAATACTGTTGATTTTGTTTCATAGGCTAATTTTTATGGTTATCATGAATTCGCTAAAATAGTGAATTTTGCTTGCTTTTGTCACCTTTTATGAGTGTAAATGCTGTTTATGTAGAATGTAAGTGTCAGAAAACATAATTAATTAACTGCTGGTGGTGAATGTTGCAGATCAACCGTGGAAAAGAAGAGGAAAGAAAAAGGTGAGTATTTCAATCTCAGCCTGTTGCAGTGTGTGCTTTTATTATCTAGTTATTGTAAATAATCATGTGGGCTGCTGTACTGAGTTGAATTGTTTTGATGCACTGATGTAATAAATGTTAAGGAAGAAATTAAAAAAACGTGAAAAACGCATTTTCATTTGAAGAATAAAAACGTTTGTAAATGTTAAAGAGGAGACTTGACCCTTTTTTCACTTGACGTACTGACTAAATCTATTGCATCAAGTTAGTTTTTCTTTCAAATTCAGAAAATGTTTGTTGTCATAGCATTTATTTATAAGTTAGTAAACCAAAATACAAAGTTGGTCATTGTTTCATCAGTGACACTTCAATTCTTTACGCAGATATTTCAAAATCACCACTTTACACTTACTGTTCAACGTTTATTAGAAATTGAAAAAAAACATTGCACAAAAAACCATTCAGAAAACTAAATTAATGAAAAATCAACATCCATAAACTATAAACATAATGAAAGTTATGTTATCATTGTCATGTTTTGATGCACATATCAGTTGCTGTGTAAAGCTAAACATATGAAGCTTGTTCATTGTTCAGTCTGGCTTTTGTTGAAGAATGGTGAGCTGGCGAAGAATGGAAACATGCCTGATGCACAAACAGGACAGCTGTGAGTGGCTTATAAAACAACAAATTATAGGACTAACGTTTTTTATGCAACATTTTTAAACATTTCTTTTTATTCTTGCCACGTTTCTTACGTTTTTAGCGTTTTTAACTCGCTGTATCTCAGTAACGGTGCGAGATAAGGCCTAGGTTACTATTAATCGCTAATAGAAAATCGTATACTGGCTCTCGATTGCTGCTGAATTCAATTACCTTAAATGACCTTGAACGCCAAAATAGGGGGTTTAATGAATTTTTTTGCTGATTAAGCGCTGTGACACAAGTCTATATCATTCAGAAGGTGGCGCCACGGTACTGGCGTTGGTGGCGTGGCGTAGTTAATAACGCATTTCGGCTGAAACGAAGTTACTCTACACCGGGCCCAGTTAGTACTGCAATGGGTGACTGTCTCCGGGCAGGAACTGCTATAGGCTTTCACGCGTCTTGTGAGCATTAGCTCAAATTTCTTGTTAAAATTTCTTCTGAAACGTTTTTTGCATCTATGGTTAGTAGTTAATACATTGTTTAGTATGTATGTGTTACTGATGTGAAATATATAGCAGCGGTTGTACATTGTTGTCATGATGTGATTCAGATGTAGGACACGCCCAGTGGCTATGAACGGCTTGTTCAATGACCGACGTCAACGCATCAACTCCGCTGGACATCCGATCAAGTCGCGCTACTTTGACAGGTTTAGTTAGTTTAAATTGTGTGTATCTGTTATTTGATGCTCTGCTGAGGATCTCACTGACAAAGGAATTTTTCTTGGTTTTTTTTTGTTTTCATACATGTACATTGTGTCCCAAAAAACGTCCCACTTTCGTCATTTTCCATATCTTCGTCAAATATTAACCAATTTTTAATTTTTTTTTCAGTGGCACATACTGTGGTTTGTTAGAAATAAAGTTGTTGTTAAATATCCCACCACACTTTAACTGTGTTGCTGCACTACCATGTGAAACAGAAATTTTCAAAAATCACTAAAATCACTATAATACATATGCAAAAAAATCATTTGTTGAAAAACAGTGTACTAATTTTTATACAAAAATTAAATAATATTTAGCTTTACATACATTCTTGATGTTTGTAAACATAAGCAGATGATATTGTAGTGAATAATAATTTTTAATGCACTGAAGATATACCGGTGATGTAATGTGCCATTTAGCAGTGGAGACAAGGCTCTGATTAAGAACTTGTACCGGTTCAAAAAGTATCGGTACAGTTTTCAGAGAATACTGGCAAAATTTTTGAAGATAAACTGCAACAGGGTAAGAGTAAGAATGTTATTAACAATGATTTGGGAAACATGCAGCACCGACCAAAGATACGAGACTTGCAGACTGGAGCATGCACATACTGAAGAGAACGTGATTGCTGTCAATGAAATGGTAGGCTTGCTAAACAACAAAGGCCAGAAACAACTATATCGTTCAATACGCTAGATATTCAAAGAAATGGATTTAACAAAGTGTAGCATCGTACAGATCATTTACTGCATTTTTGGTGGGAGGTGTATTTTGTTTACCAACATGCTTGTTTTTCTTGCACTTGTATATCACAAGGTAGTGCAGCAACACAGTTAACGTGTGGCAGAATGTTCAATAATCACTTTATTGCTCATTGTCCACAGAATGCACCAGTGAAAGAATTTTGAAAATCTGTTAATATTTGGCAAAGATATAGACAATCACAAAGTGGGACATTTTCGGGTGAACACAGTGTATATTCATTGAGAGTGATTGAATGTGTTATGTTCACTGCATATCATTTTGGTTACTTATGGTTGCATTATGATGATCCAACTGACTATCCTCATCTTGGTTGTTTGATGGCTTAGCGGTTAGGGCGTTGGATACTATATCAAAAGGTCCACAGTTCAATTCCCAGCCAGTACACTACCAAGTAACAGCCTTGGGCAAGTTGTTCACACCTACCTGCCTGTGTAGGTGCAAGTGTCTAGTGGTTAGTGTCGACTTGTAACTATTAGGTTGAGGTTTGATTCTTACTGCCGTCATTGCAAGCAACCTTGAGCAAGTTGCTAACCTACTGTGTGCTCAGGCCAACTCCGCCTCCTACCCTTTGTGGGACAAGAAATGAGTAGTAGCTTACAGGCTACGGGGTGAAGGTCTAGTGTGGCTGACTGGGGCGGTGGTATGTCTGCTAGCTGCAAAAACTGCGGTTATGGTTGTTCGTTTACGCGAGCAGTGGATGGCCACATAGTGCACTGCAGTATCATTAGCTCATGCCAAACACCTGTCACTTTCGAGATTGTCAAAGTGCGATTGTTAAAGCGCTTCTGGCCACGAGTTCGTCTCATGTAAGAATCGCTATAGCAAGTATTGGACTTCACTTTTTTTACTTTTATCCTGCTTTATTTTGGTGTGTATAGCAGTGGCTCTCGTGGTCAACAGCGCTTCTCGGTGAATGGCAACCAATCAAGGAAGGACAGCAGGACATACAGTGCAAGAAACTGGACCAAGTAATAATGAAAATCAGTGTCTGCATAAGTATTTAACTCGTGTTAGTGTAATTGTTTTGAATGAGAAGAAAGTTTGATCTAAAAGTGTTTTTTTTCAATTTGCAGCATGGCCAGTAAGCAGATAAAAATATATTGATAACATTGATAGCCTTTGATAGGTATAGTATTAGATATATTCTTACAGTGAACAGTGGACATTCTTGCATCTTTCAGAGTTACTTCAGATTAGGCTCAGTTGTCATGAACTGTCTGTAATTGTTGGATAAGACTTGCATCAAGTGTCATCACACTATTGATGGCTAGCTTATATCAGCATAATTGGTGATTTTTATGTACACACAAATTTAGTTTTGTTCAGTATATTGAAAGTTGGCCAGTATGGTGAAAGTCCATGCTTAAGCCACCAGTGTTGTCAGCATTGCAGAGAGCTTCAGTGAATTTGGATAGATAATGTACAGGGAGCTGGAAAAAAACAGGTCATTTTATACCAGAGGCAGATTCAGGGGATTGACTTGTCTACTCATTCAGTCACTAAATGCATTTCATAACCAAGTGAAAATTTTGCACAAAATGCATTATTTCTGCATATTTTTTTTAATTTGTGAGTCAGGGCACACACACACACCCCTCCCTAAACCTTTCACCCCCTCTATTTCAAAATTTTGGATCTGCCACTGGTTATAAGTTTAGACAAGAGTTACGGTATTACAGTGTTAGCATGATGTCTGCATGTGCGAATATTTGTGTTGAGGAGTCGTCAGCGTTACAACAGTGAGCCGGGCAACGCACCTTCATCATATGACGGAGGTCACAGTGTGATGCCACTACTTGATGATTCTGCTGTCATTGTTCTCGCAAGGGTACGATGTCGTCAAGTTAGTTCTAGCTTTGGATTAACTTACTGCTTGTGTCTGGTCTTCTGCCTCAGTAGACCTACCAGTTTATCTGCAGTTGCCACAGTCTCTTTAGTCTGCTCTCTCAGTAGAAGATTGTTTTAGAAGATAAGGTTTTGCATATGTATTAATTTTGATTATAGTGATTTTGACAGTTTATATTTTACGTGGTAGTGTACTAACCCAGTTGAGATGTGTTGGAGTGCTGCATAATCACCTTATTGCAGATTTTCTGCAGAATGTGCCAGTGAAAGAATTGTGAAAATCGCTCAGTATTTGGTGATGAAGATGTGGACCAGAGTTTAATGTCATGTTGTTTGGAGTCAAGAGGCATATAAACGGTTGTCATAAGATTCATGGGCGTCTCTACAAAGGGAGGGGGAGTGGATGCAACTTGCATCCAGTTTGGCTCGGAGGGGGGGGAAATTCCTCAGCTGGTTGGTTAAATCTGGTTCATTCAACAGTTTACAGTATTTTTTGCCTGCAGATGCATTTTCTGCAATATGGATTCTTTCAAAATGTGTTTGCGATCGCAAACCCCACTGGGGGAGCTATGGCACTCTCCCGAACTCCCTAGCTGGTGGGGAGGGGGTTGCAAGCCTCCTTCCCAAAAACTCCACCCCACTTTTGGCCTTTGGCTTCATATTTTCACCCTTTGGGTTTGAAGTTGCTGTCCTTGAGGCCTTGCAGATTTGTTGAATGATTTCTGGTCATTGGGGGAATTGACACCCCTGATGAGGATTGTGAGGTTGTGACTGCGTATGAGTGACGTGATTGACAGGACGGCAGTGGTGAAGGAGACCAGCAGACATCGCAGCTGTACTGGGATGGCACTAATGCCTCGGCTGCTGCAGGTCAGTGCTTCAATGACTGTGAATAGAGATAGGCATTTGACATTGTTGCTGTCATTTCTGATTAACAGTAAATGTACAAAACATCAGTTTATACATTTGTTAACGGCAACATTTAAGGACTTGCACATCGAAAACAGCAAAAATTACAAAAGGTGATGTTGCCCGCATCACTGACTGTGTGTCAATGTGCTGTTGAATAATATCACTTGGGAACCAGGGAAAGTTGGGGCAAAATTTCATTGGCAGCATTTGATGGCTCAACTCTGAAAACCCCCTATAGCAACCAGGGAGAGTCTGGGGTAAATTTGAATGACACTGTTTGCTTGGCCATTCTTAAAAACCATACCCTAGAACCAAAAATTATGACTTATACACAGCCAAAGTTATGACCATTTAAAGAATTGTTTAATTTTCCCCATAGGTGCCATTGTATTTTTTTACAATTTGTGAATTACGTTAAATATTAATTTCAAATTTTTTAACCTCTTAAAGGCACATCCTAGCACAAGACCGCATCGTTTGAGCTATTGTGTGCAAAAATCCGCAGAGGGGTCTTACCTGTTGGTGAGTTTCTGATAAAAGGTATATGTATATATAAATCTATAAAAAAATTTTGCGTATATTTCATCTATTTGCCGAGAAGCCCCTTGGTCAGATTTACATGAAATTTTGCACGAGGGGTCATCTAGCCAACTTAATCAACCGTGCCAAATTTTATCTCAATCAGATCAGGGGTTTTGATTCTGTGGGGGGTCGAATTTTTGGCTTTCCCATAGGAAAGAAAAGTTGCCGTTAACATATGGTTTGAACTACTGTTCAGCCTGTGATCAGAGTCACTGTCAGAGTAACACACAGGTTATATGGCCTGCTGACTGACTTTGTGTGGCTCTGAACGAGAGCCAAGCCAGTCATCATTTGCATGGTTTTCTGAGTTATGTGGCTTATGTTAAACATTTTTTGAATTTTTTAAAATACATTTTTTCAATAATTACAATTTTTATGATACCTGATATTTAGTTGATCCAAACTGTCAATTACAACAACTGGATTGCTGATACTCACAGTCAAGCATACCTGAATCATCACAGCTGAAATTTCCTATAATTAGTGATTAATCGTATGATTAATGGTTAGTTACTACTCATCCAGTTGTTGTGCTGGTAAGGAGTGGTGAATGGCGTCTATCCAGTTCTGATGAGCAGCGCCGTACAGCTGGCTAGCGGCAGCGCTGCAGCTGACAGTGCACAGTCTAATGGTGGTGCCCCAGTGACCGCTGCACATCATGATCAGTTTGGACAGGAACTGCTGGTGCCAGACACCCCCTCGCTGATTCCTGCCCCGGCTTCACTGCCTTTCTTCAATCTCATGATTCCGCTTGCAGACAACTTCGGCGGTCCTGTGAACATGAGTGTTTCACCGTCGGTTGACCTGTCAGGAGCTGACTTGCCTATCAGCGGTAATTGACAGCAAGACATTGCTTCTAGCAGTCTACATGTAGAGTTCTACACATTCAGTTTACCTGGTCATGCTGTTGTTTATGATCATCATATAGTGCACAGCTATGCAGTAAAACAGGCCATCGTGCAATATGAAAGTGAAAAATAGTGTAATAGAAAAAACTTTTTAAAAAGAATTGAAATGCAATGTTGTAATAAATCTTTTGTTTACTTAAATATTGATTTGTTTAGAACAAATTTAAACAAAAGTTTGTTTTGGAATTATGCCTTATCAAAACATTGACTCATATGTCATAAATTTCTTTATTCAGTAGAAATGCTTACATCAATTAAAGCTCGATTATTTTTGGTGACATATCATTGTTCAATTTAATGAGTAAATTATTGTGAATGAGTAATGCTTATTTTTGTTGTGTATTGGCCTGTACGCTGCAGATTGTCCAACTCTGAGATTCTTCTTTAATATTGGAGTTCAGGTAAATGTGTTTAATTTTTGTTTTTTGTTTATTTTATTTATTTGAAACTTGGAAACCAAGTATAATGCCAAGGCCATGAGCACTTATAGGCATCACAGTACATACAAATCAGGCATATGACAGCACAAAGGGGAAAGCATAAAAATATATAAAACAGTACGAATGACTCAGAAACAGTCAGTACTAACTTTAAAAATTCACAAACCGAGACAAATCTGTACGCTTGACTAAGGAGTTAAAACTGCGTATGCTTGCAAAGTTATCCAGTATTGTGGGTAGACTATTTCAAATTTTCACGACACGGTTACAAAGAAAATACTTCCGGACATCAACACGACTATGACACACAAACAACTTACAAGTATGCCCACGAATTGTTTCATTAGGACTAACAGTAAAAAACCTAGAACAATCCAAGTCAACTAGGCCAAAAATTATTCTGTATGTGTACATGAGATCCTGATGGAGTCTCCGTAGCTCAAGACTTTCGAGACCCAATGTTGCCAGCCTACTACTGTTATCATCATTAGACAAACCAGACAGTCGTTTTGTTAAGCGACGCTGCACGGATTCAATTCTTGCAATATCCTCAAGCTGGTAGGGTGACCATACATGAACAGCATACTCGAGCAGTGGCTGTATATATGTTACATATGCTTTCACCAACATACTCTGGTTTGTTCTTATATTTTGTTGACACTGCTAACAACATGAATAACATTTGGCCTATATAAATTCAAATAAGCCACAACGTTAACCAGTGCTAGAGTTTATAAAGTCATATTGTAGATCTTTCTTTACTACCAGTAACTTTGCACTTTTCGTGTAATATCTAGAAATTTATGAAGCTAAAAGACTGCCAGTATGTTGTGCACTGATGAGGTGCATATTTTTGATTACAGTCATTTTTAGTAAGTCACTGTATGAAATTAAAAATGTGCTGTGTTTGCAGTATAAAGGCAATATTTATTTGATAGCAGTGAAATTGCATGCAGCTAGTTAGCGACATGTGTAAAAATGTTTTGGAGATAGCTGCTTTGTGCTGTTGTTTTTTGGTGTCAGGATAACGTGAGCTATAATGTTAAAGGTTAAAGGGGTTAATGGGTATGCCCTTCAGGCTTCCATCTGAATCGATTTTAGACCTACAAAGTGTCACCTGCCAGATGGGATCACACAGCAATATCAGTCAGCTGATACAGGTGAACGTGCGTTGCCTTAGCCCCAAGTCAAGCAGGCTGGTTCTTAATTCACCTACCCAGGAGGGATAGGAGGCTGGTTGACCTGGGTGGTTGGTGATATGTCACCCATCCAGGTGCTAACAGAGTTTGGCATGGACTCTCTGTTAACCACTAGGCCGCCTGCACACGTGACTGATGCATAGTGTTGTGTTGATTGTGCTGTTGTTGTTTTGGTCAGTATTACCATGCACTGGCTCTGATGCATCAGCAGGCGCCGCCTCTGTCTCCATTCGTTCCATTTCCTGCACCAGGCATCTGCATGGCCGCTCCAGCTCCTGGACAGCTTGTTCCAGCTGAGAATTTTGGAAGCACCGAAGATGGCAGTAAGCTCTGTTGAAATGGTTGCATTATTTTGACCAGATTTTTAACTGTTGGATTGAATCTTTGCATCCTTGCTTGCTGGTAGGCCTAACATTTTTTTGTTTTGTCTGTTGTACATAATCTGTTGTGTTTTTTGGTTTTTCTTTCTTTTGGCTTTTGCTTTTACATGTGTACAGAATTTCGAGGTTTTGCTTTTTGGACATTTTTCATCAGTTATCCAGGGATGTTAACGAGGCCAGCTGGCCATGAGGCCGAGCCAAGGCCAGCTACTACGAGGCTGGGGCCAAAGCCAAGGCCTAAAATATTTTCAAAGCCACAATCTATGAGCCCAAGGCTAAAGCCAGATACATTAGAGAACAACTCATTGTGTATGAACTATGAACATCAAGACAAAGATTTGTCTTAGCTTCTTAAGTTTAAACTTCAAAATCCTAGCAGTCATGTGGACATTGGTTGACTTATCTGTTGTGTAGCTGCTGTGTAGCCGGTTAGATGCATCTTTTCTTCATTTTCTTTTTTTTCCTTTTTTTAGCTTAGCGTTTCTGTATATGTGTTCTTGTGTTTTATGGGCCATGCTGCCTGAGTCAAATAAAATGATGAATGATGATGATTGCAGTTTAGAAACACGAGTTCTTTAAGTAAATCAGATTGTTTTAACTTGTAAATTAAAGCTGTGTATGCTGTAAATTTTCGAGGCCATGAGACTAATTTCTGTGAGGCCAAAGCCAGTTGCCATAGGGCCAAGGCTGAGGCTAGATACTGCAAGGCCGAGGTCTCGAAGCCACACAAGCCTCAAGGCCTTAACATCCCTGTAGTTATCAGTGTTGGTTTAGCTTTGATTTAGACTATGTTCCATTGATATCCATGTAGTGTGTTGTTTTCTGTGCAGCGGTGTATGGCTGTGGTCCTGCCACCGTGTCACCGCCACCTCCACCGCCAGGAGTGATGCCTGCTGCTCCAGTTGCACTTGGATCATTTGTGCCATTGATGCCCGCCGGTCCTTTGCCGTTCCACTTAGCATCTATCTGACCAAGCTGAGCTGGTGTCTGTCTGAGACTACGACAGTTGCATCTTTACTCTGCACTTGTCAGTCGTCAGGCATACGTTCACTTGTAGTGCAGAGTGTACTTGACATAATATATGCATATGTATCTCAGCTGCTATTATTCTTCTTTTTGTACCAAAAATACTGCTGTTCAATGCTAACTGACAGTTTGTTTTCCAGTTATTGGTATTGTTGTTATTGTTAGTGTAACAGAGTTCGGAAACATGACCAACTGATATTTTTCGATGCTACAATTTTGACGTTGCTAAAATTCTCATTCCAAATTTTCGTAAGTTACAGTGAGTCAGTACTGACCTATTTGTTGTGGGTATTGGCGTTATTATAACATATCTGTGTATTTTATTCATAGTTTTATTTGGCGTATTTTACAGAAGTTCATATTGTTGTTGTTAGGACAACAATTCTCTTGTTCTAATCCACCTGTTAGTACAGACCTATTACTTTAGAGACTAAAAGATCATGTCTGACTGTTTGTCATCCCACTTATTATGATAGTGTTAATAACCAACAGCACTCGTGCTGTTTGGTTCCTGTACATTGGACTTACAATGATGTTTTACACAATGTCAGTAATAGCCTGACTGGCGCTTTTTGCTGTTTATATGCTTTGAACTTTGACTTGTTTTTGAACCGCTCTACTTTTCTTAGATTAGTGATTGTTGTGTGGTCGGTCATGGATAAAATGTTTTACTTGGTGTTTTGCGAAGTTCAACTTTACATCAATTAATGTATGCCCGTAGCATAAAAATATTAAATATATGTTTATGAATAAAGTTATTTTACAGATAAGTATTTTATTGTTAACAAATACATATGTTGCAGTGTAGGCTTGTAGAATTTGTCTTGGAGTGAGTGAATTGTGAGTAGCACGAGTTGTTGAGAATACGGAATGTCGTGAAATAACTGTTTGTAGTCGCAGTACAGGTATTGCAAGTAAGTTGTGAGAAGTTAAGACCTGTGCATCGACTGGATGACCCACTTGTCAGATATGGCTGCGCTTAGATTATTGACCAGTCAAAAGAGTCGAATGTCAGTGGCCACGCTGTGCTGAATCAGTCAGAATTGCAGTTCATAATTTCAAACATTCAACTTTGGCCAACATATGCATTTGTTTTTTCAGAACAGATAGGACTGGTTTTGTGTGATATTTGGGTTTTTCCCATAACGGTTGTATTGAACTGTTGATTTTGGAAAACATAATGATAGCAGTCTGGCATAAAAAAAACACTGTTTAGCCGAGCCTGTAAATCCCGTTGCTTAAAAAAGGGTGATAAAATATTTCTGGACAGTGCACAAGTCTGGAGAAGTTTTATTTCTCAGTACAGTAAAGCATAATTAACACGGTTATACTACGCAGTAGTGCATCGCAATGGTACTCGATCTTGAATTTTACATTGCCGTTGGAAATGTTTGTAATCTTAATCTTAAGACGTTTTATTTCTGACACCACTGGCTACAGTATGTGTTGACTATCCATGACCGTATCTGCTTGTGATCATTATATTGTATGTTATTGTACTGACATTGAAACAAAGTGCCTAAGCACTAACGGTTTTTTGCTTGTTAATGTAACCTGCTCCACTTTGACTCGTTTGACTGTTGCTGTAACTTTACAGATACATGTAGCTTTCATTTTCTGGTGTAAAGTATAAACTGCATCGATAGAAAAATTATTCGGTAAATTGACAAGCTGTTGTGAACACAGCAAAATTCCTGGTTTATGCTCGTAGTTTCAGTTTCTTGTGGCAAGAGTAATTTACCGTAACCATTTGTTGTTTTGCCTGTTAACTGGATATTCATTCAGTTTTCAAAAAATAGACTTTGTTAAGCTGTATGATGTGCTAGTGTATATCTAGGTGTAGCATATATTGCAATTGAAGCGTTTATCTTGTCCGAACTTGTTTGCCTCAGCACCAGTGCGTCAGTTTTCAGTTTGTTGATGTTTTACATTTATAGTTGTTGCAGTATTGATGATAATTACGTATGATACCATGTGATTGTGTGAAAAAAAATTGTTTCCGACCAGTGTGTTAACACCGACGGATTTTGAAGCTGCAAAGGGGGGTGGACCAGGGAGGGCACGGCGAGCACAAGCCTATAAATGGGGGTATGGAGGCTTAGCCCCCTGCAGTGGGGTCCACTCCTGGTTGAGGGGTCAGATGGCAAAGCCCCCTAAAGCTGAAAACATTTTTGCAGTCATTTGCAGTATTTCTGCTTACATCTTGCATCTTTTATAGATATATTTGCGTATTTACATGCTGCTTCAAAGAGAAATGTGGCTGTATTGACCACTGCATATAAGTGAATGGGGATCATGACCGAATTGCCCCCCCTTTGGATCTGCCAGCTAGTGATAGCAATTTCCGGTTTGTTTCCATTGTATAAGTTAGAGTGGTTAATGTTGGTTACTCAGAAGTGTAATAAACGAACGCACTAATGTGCCCTGTGTCGTATTATTTCTGCAGTTAAACGTGGGTGACCACTTGTCTGGTAAACTGAAAATGTCTGTGATCTGTAACAAATTTTTCAACGAAATTTTACCTAAAATTTTTTTTGCAGTGCATTGCATTATTATGCATTTGTTGCCGTTTTATTTCGTTATTCTATTAGCATGCTGACAGGTGTCTGAGTGTGTGGAAAGGGAAATCAAAATGTCTGAATGTGAATTTCACAGGGTATTGACAATGGTCATCTTGTACGCTGCCTCCACTCTTAAACACTGAATTTCACTGTTGAACAAAATCAGAACATGCTCACATGCATGACATTACTTGATAAGAAAACATTAATAGTTGTTGTCACAAGCATTTGTGTACACGAATGCGTGTAGGCCTTATAATGTGGCATAACTGCATCACAGTTATTTTCAAGATGTATAATGCAAATCAACCTGCAATTCATGCACTGATTAAATTTTTGTATATGTATTTCATTATAATAACACGCCAAAAATACATACATCTCTTAGAGTAATGCAAACACGTTTACCACCAGTGACTAGTGATAGAAATAATAGTGTGGGGATTAATTAAGCCTCTCTGAAGTGCATTTAAACCATACTTAGCTTGCACTGCTACCGTTTTTACAGTTTTCGGCTGCACTCGTGCATCAGAAAGCAAACGACAGCGTAGCCTGGGCAATCTAAGCGTGGTTTAATTATGATACCGCACTGTCTGGAGTGGTATAAGCTCGGACTGCGTCCTCGCTTACCCACTCCAGCAGTGCGGTATTTAGTAAAGAATGCAGTGACCTTTGAACCGAATAAACAGGGCGCAGTGCTGTCTCGTTAGAAGTTAGAACCAACAACCCATTTCCAGTCGATTTAAGTGTACCCTCGAGCGCTGCTTACACTGAACGACTCGCTAGCGCATCGTCTCTGATGTTATACAAGACTGGAGCACGCAGAGTTTGTAGTTCCTCGTTGTACGTCCTGTGTCGCTGCTGGCTGCTGCTGATGCTGGTGCTGGTGGTGGTGTGTAAGCGATGACGTAGCACGTTGTCTGCGGCGTGCGGCGTCCGTGGCGAAGCAGTGATACTGGCAGTAGGACATGGCGACACGCGGCTCGGTCAAAGCAGGACGGGAGACGGACGGCGGCGGCGGTGGCGGCGGCGGGTGAACGCGGCGACTGGTCAACGATAAACCACCGTTGCTGACTGATGACCGTGTAATGGACCCCGTCGGTGACATCGCATCGACCGTACGCCCGTCATTGCTCATCTCTGTACAATACAGTACACACAGACAACAGTTAAGGAGCGTATAAAACGATTAAACTGAACTGAGACGAAACGTGATGAAATAAACTAAAATGATATTATTTCAGCTCATTTCACAAAAGTTTATTTCATTGGTTTTTTTTGTTTCACATTAGTTCTTTTTATTTCTGTCGCTTACAACACACCTTTGGGTTGGTGGCTTGGCGCATAGCGGTAACGTGTTTCATCCGATCAACGAAGTTACTCTACGCCAGGCCGGGTTAATACTATAATGGGTGACTGCTGCGGCAGGTAAACCATTTCGGTATGTAACCAGCCGGTTAGGTCAACTCAGTCTTTCATTCTCCCGGGGTAGGCAAGTCGAGTACCAGCCTATGTGGCTGGGGTTGAGGTGGGGCGCGTTCACCTGTGTCGGGTAGCAGGTAACACTGTGTGATCCAATACGGCAGATGACTCTCCGTAGCTCTAAGATGGGCTTCCCACTATGAGCTATATCACGACCTTTAACCTTTTAAAGCTAAACGATGGCTTCACGCTAGTTCACGTCGCCCGGTGCGTTTAATAATGACTTCATACGTCGAGACGTCATCTGATGCGATACGGAACGAGACAGAATGAAAGACACCAACATTAGACCCATGGCAAAATACAGACAATTTCGTTATAAGCGATTGAAACACGTATACATGTAAATAGAGCACCGGGTATAAAAAGAACGACTGACGAAAACATGTCGACGTATTTAGTTAATGAAATTTATATAAATCGAAATGCACGCCAGACTGACAAATTAGTGTGTCGCACTTGGTTATCAGCTACCGAAATATTGCCGTACCCAGCAGTGTTTAAAATTATTTAACAATAAACACAGCTCCTGAATCAGTCACAATAATTCGACTCTATCGCATTTGTTTGTATTGAGCCATGTGAAGTTGTGAACAGTGATTCCATTTTGGCATTACGGTACGGCATTATTTTGACTGAACACTTACACAGCATTAGCGCCTGGAAGCCTGCAGGGCGTGCATTACGTCAGGAAATGGGATTCGCCGTGTATACATAACGACATTGCTCTCTGTCACCTTGTCATGTACATAGCAAGTGGACATGGACCGTGTGTCATGTCAGTTAATCGCCGCCCAAGTCTGATGTCGCCCCGGCGGCGTCGATCATTTTATTGATCCAGCTCATCTCACCGCAAACTGCACGGATCAAGCCACGCAGTTGACTAGCTTCCATGCAGCTGGCGCGGCATTTCCAATTACTAGGCACTTCGGTCGAATAGCCGACCTGCAGGAAACTGGTGCCCGTTAACATGCGCCATGCACCCAGCGTGCAAACGACGGTGCTGTGGTCGTCTTGGTCGTGGCCGAACGGCGTCCTCCTTCGAGATCCATCATCCATTCAGTCACCCGCTGCAGCCACTACATCTCAGTTGCGGCCCGGCCCGGCCTCGCGACGACGACGATGACGCTATCTAATAACGAAACTATTGCGTTTCTTGATGACGTTAGTGGGCCGCTTTGGTTGGTAGGCTACCGGTCAGTCAGACATTGACTGGCACTGAGTGACGGACTGACGCCAAAGAACGTTATCGTAAAATCTGATTTACTCACTGACGCATTTACAGCCGGACCAATGGTCGCCGCCGCACTTGCAGCCACGCGATTGGGCTCCATAAAGTTTGCACAACGAGCGTTTAGCACGCCCGCTGCCAACGATTTCTTATACATGCACGGAATACACGATGATGCTGAGATGTCTGCGTCGGTGCCGCTTGATTCTAGGAAACATTACCAATCGTCCAGCACGATCGCTGCTGTCTCAATTGGCTCGGGTATTCATATGAAGCGGCGTGCGCGGGGTGGGGATTCAAACACCCACTGGGGATACTTTTTCATACCAAAAAATTACACTTCAGTACCATACAAAGGCACATAACGTATCCGTCTTTCTGTTTTACCGTTTTTTCCGAGAATAATAGTTTACAACGAAACAGTAATTTCTAAAGAAACCGAAACTACTTTCACGATTTTCTGATAACCACTTTAGTTTTTTTCTTTAATTCAATCTTACTCGTTTTGCCTTTTTCATCATTGATGATGAGGCTGCTACTAGACGTCTCTACTTTGCTCTGTTGTACACAATATTCACTGCTACCCCAAAACGTATGTGTTTTGTGTCCACGTTTTTCTTTCTTTATGGTTCTCTCTCCGTTTGTTTTTGTAGTACTCTGTATCTATGTGTATTTTGTGTTTATTATTCTTCTGTTTTGTCTATCACATATACGGGCTTGTTCCTGAAATAAAACTAGTGACTGATTGATTTTTTTTGGTTGTCTCCCTTCGGACCCTTGGCTCCTTCTTGTATTGTATCGCTATGTTGTATAGGCCCTACCATTACGCAAGTCGAAACAAAGAGGTCCGACGATGACGAGGAACATGGCCGACAGTTCTTATATTTTGTATACCTGCGTCGTCTAAAGTCGTAGCTAGTCGCTGATCGTCGTGTGACAGTTGAGCCTGTTGACCGGTGGACCCAGTGCGTAGCTGACACGTCGTACAGTTGCTAGCTACCAACTGAGGACGCGCCGCGTCTGTTGTCCTGTCCACTTGTAGACGAGGCAATAAACTCACCACCTACACACATACAATACAGCAAGACATAACCACATTCTAACCTTGACTAATGTTTACCCCACGCCTTTAAGCATAAATCTGCTTTTGAAGTCTTAATTGTCATTTTTAACGCCTTTGGTTTCGACGTTCCCTCTTGTGAAGTTTCAGACTACGCTAGGACATCGCAAGAGACATGCCAACAGTATATAGGTCGGGACAGGATGCAGCACGTGACATAGGCCTATCTTTTTGGGTTTTTAACTTTTTATTGCTACTTCTTTACGTTTAACTTTCTCTATTCGAAAATTACGAATTTCGGTGATTTGCTCAAAGCATCTGCCTTCAGAAAAAAACAAACAAACACAAACAAACGTATATCGCTATTGTTCATCGCCATAAGCAGAGCAAGGCGAGCCGACCGACAAGTTGTGTTCGATTGGCGCACTGTACGTAGATTTACAGAGTCATTTATCATTCTGTCTGCAATACGTGAGAGCTTCATGGACTGAGCCACGTTCGTACTAAGCGCAAACGACAGCTAATCGCCAGCAGCCCGGTGAAGCCACAGCGCCGCGCTGCTGCTGCTGCTGCCTGTGAGGGTGGTTTCGTGATGTGGGATGAGAGTCATGAGACAAACAGGCCGTGCGCAGTGCAGGTCAGTGAATGACAGACAGCATCGTCGCTACTGTTGTCATCGCGATAACGAACTTGTCGTCTTGGCTTAGCCGCCAGCAGCGTGCCATTACACCACACCACGCTGACAGATGCCGTCATAAAACTTGTTTTCATACTGACGTCACGGATATGCGCCGACCGGAATGGATTTGATGATCGAATTGCTGGACTTTACCGCTCCAATCCAGTCACGACGAGCAATAAACTGACATGTCCAAAAATACATCGGCAGCGCGATGTATAGGGCTCCTGTGAACACGCACAGCTGTGGAGAAGCACGGTACTTGATAAGGTTGCAACATGTCAAAGGGCAAGGCAAGGCAAAAGCCGCAAAAAATCTTATGAGATTACCGAGAGGTCACCAAATAGGTCTACGCCGCCGAGCATAGATGCATCAATTGCTGATGAATAGAATTACAAGCTAGAAGTATCTCTATTCAGTTATTTGATGTCGATGTCTAGGTAAAACTTCGTTCTTCTTACTTTCCAAATAAACTGTCAGCTGCATTTCAAAATTACACACGCATATTGTGCGGCAAATGCGGAGCCCTCATCGGGGTCCATGGGCAGTCCTTGGCCAAGAGCTGCAAAATAGTGGAAAATGAAGGATTGAACGTAGCCCTCCCATCAAAATAAAACTCGACTCCAGTCTGCGGGACCCAAAAATCCGATCTTTTTTCTCCGGGAAAAATAACACACTGGTTGCTCATCATCGTGAAGTGCGAAGCGAAGTTGAAGATGAGAAATGGAGGAATAGTCGAAAGCGCCACGATCAATCGCCGTCTCGTTTAGCCATGTGAAATCTGACATCAAACAAAACAGCGGACAACAACGAGGACGGCTATCTTAGCTGACCACACAACTTAACACCACGCCAGCAATGCATCATTATCAGCAGCAGCAACAGCAGTAGCAGTAGCAGACAGTTGGTAAAAATCGATTAACGGTATTTTCCTAGTCGCTAATTAAATTTATAGTTTAAATCGAATCATCAATTTGCAGAAAATATTTGCCGAGTATGTCACGTTCTTCCTCAGAAAACTATAAATATTAATTGACAAATATTACATTACAGCGTGTGTTTAAAATGTACGCCACTTGCAAGCGGATGCCTTGATGACGCGTTATTCAAAGCAGTGCCAAACGTTTAACGGCGCTGTGGCAAAATATCGCTTCAAAATCAAACTATCTCAACGGCACTCAAAAAAAATTACTAAGCCCAGATAGCCTTATTTAACACAAAAATATTGCTAGTTAATCATTCTTCAAAAATGTTCGTCGCACGTGTAAGTTATATGGCTGGCAAAAATTTAAAAAAATGCATGTTTTGCAAAGTTGAGCGGCAACTTATTTTAGATAATGTAGTATAGAGTATTTTATTTCCGCTTATGTGCATTCATTTCAAAATGCAAAAGTGAGAAAAATATTAAAATCGGTTCAACCTTGTCAAAGTTAAACAAAAAATTTTTAAACTGCACCAGTGTGTTTTTCACTCATGGTGTGCACGCTATTCTAAACTAGTTTCTTGGCAATATTTCGTGTCAGCTGAAACGGCTGCGTGAATTACGTTCTCGGGCAAAGACGCGGGCCGTTTGATTGATGGGTCGACGCCAGCGGTTTAACTACGGCCATATATAATGTCACCGTCAGCAGGCGGACGGCTGAACGGAAATAGCACGACAGTGAAACAGTGACATAATTCACACCGTGCGCTATGCTGTTACACAACCATGCAGCAGCAGCAGCAGCAGCAGCTCGAGCGATGTCGGCATCAGCACAACGACATCCACGACTAACGAAGCGCCCTCCAGTCAGACGGACAGAAGAAAGTAACTCAACGTGAGATGAGCGCGCGCGCCGTGATGACAACATGATGTCATGTTGTCATGACGACGACACGTAGCCACGGCGACCGGAAGACGCTTGCTGACGTCACTCAGTGACCGCATCGCAATAAACAGTCGCCGCAGTCACAGAGTCACAGAGTCACATGCAGAGCAGAGAAAATTAGAGTCGGCGACCGACAGACGAGCAGCAGCGCTGATAACGACGAGCGACCAGAGCAAATTGACGACACGTGCTAACGTTACACTCCGTTCCGTCTATTCCAGTCATCAGCGATACATTTTCTGGCCCTTGATGCTGCCTCTTTGTGGTGTGTTGCGACAGTTAGAAGTTCACCTGGTGTCAGTTGGTGCTGCACGACATTTTCTGGCCAGAAGTTTGGGCTCTGCACGCGGTGCGGCCCATTGGGAAATTTAAACTTTACGACGTCAGTTAGTTACGTAATTATTTTCTGAACATAAAATTTATTTACGGACCCCCAAGTCTTACCGGACAGAGTCCAATTGGGTTTAAATCAGGCCGAATGTTGCTGATGACGATCGGCATGCATCTTGAATGCGACGGACTTACCGCCGACTACATCACGTACGTCGAGAGAGAAAGAGCGGGAGAGAGTCAGTTAATTACCTCGGCTGGGCTGGAAGTCTCGCTGCAGCGTCGAAGGCACTCGTTACTGGCTGCGGATCGACGTCGGTTGGATGAATGAAGCGGTGAGCCGCGGCCCGGCTGGATCGCAGTACAGTAGCGCCAGGCAGAGTTTTTCTGACGTCCTCCGGTGTGGTTGAAAGTTGATAGCGGCGACTGATCGTCACAGTAGTTGACGGTCGTCACACAGTTCATGGAGGACGAAGTTTTCTCGGTTGTGTCCACTGTGTAGACGCTAGCAGCACCGCGCTCTCCCCGGCGCTCTTTCACTTCCTTTGAACCGCGCTGGTCGTCATTTGCCGACTCTGGAAACATGATACGTTTACTATCGAATGCACAACAGTGCTCTTTCCCCCACACTTTCTGTATGTTAGAAGCAATAACATTCACTCGTTTTCCGTATTTGACTGTAGCGAATTCCATAATTAATTTCTTAAAAGTAAATCTGCGCGTAAATGTCAGACAGAACGCGCATGCGAAGTCATAACAAAAAATTTGAGCAAAGCTCACGAGACGCGCGAAAGCCTATAGCATTTCCAGTTCAGTAGTTATAGTTTCAAAAATCGCATATCATTTGGACTCGGCCCATCGGGACCATAGTACAC
>Ga0056128_1001254_pt1 | contig 27640 bp, 18 predicted proteins | sample WorMetLIZISLAND2_FD_71113 | JGI IMG/M metagenome (GOLD analysis project Ga0056128, IMG submission 71113) | Marine gutless worms symbiont microbial communities from Max Planck institute for Marine Microbiology, Germany - Olavius geniculatus... ... | reverse complement strand
GGGTTCCGCGAGCATCTGCCAAGGGTTCCGCAGCTGGCCAGTAATAAATAAGCTAGCATGCGAAATCTTGCCAAACAATGTCGTAGAAATACTCATCATGAAATATTTTGTTCGAAATTGTGTTTCTACGAGTTTATTTTTGCATAGACCAACTCTGTTAAATCATTTTTGCTGTTTGTAGTCTTGGCGTATTTGCATTTTTAGGAGCGTAGGCTTTCTATGCACGGCATTAGGCTACTCAACTCCGAGGATAAGTGCATTAGGCCTATCGCAAATAAAGATGAAGAAAAGAAAAAAACGCACTGATTAGGATTAGGCCTATGGTTACGAAATCGTTTGACCATTTAAGTAATGAATTCAATTCTTTAAACACTATGCTAAGGAAAATTAAAAAGGCACGTATCTTTAACGAGGACGTCCACATGATAAATTTTTTCAGTTGGTATGGCAGGGGCTAAGAGGCCGTCGTCGACCGCCTCGCCTGTCGTGTTACGTTAAATACAATAACGTACTGCTACCTGTTAATGTGGCCAAATTTAATATTGGTCATCTTTGCTTGCTTTGTCGTCCTCACAAGGGCTTTGCTCTGCTAGGGAAATGAGTCCGTAGACACCCTGTAGTTTCAACTTCGCATACGTCGCTGGACGCACGGATCAATGCATGGGGTTCCGTGAGTGACCTCCACGCTTGTTCAGGGTTTCGCGGCAACAAAAAGGTTGAAAAACACTGCTGTATTCAGTAATGTCAGCAAAAAGTTTTCTGTCCTCGCAATTGACATGATTTATAGCAGAAATGTAAGGAAGTAAAATATTTGCTTGAACGTATGTAAGAAACTCTTAAGTGAACGTTTGACTTTGTACTAGCATTACAATGATTTACCTAGAGCATACAGTGTTAAGTCTTGCCTTGGAGGTTAGTGTATGGTCTCGTTTTTGTGACAAGACCAAGACCAAGACACTAACCTCCAAGATCAAGACCAATGCCAAGGCAGTAAAAATCTGCCTCAAGGCAGCCTCGAGGTGAGGCACTGCCTCAAAACAGCACAACACTGAAGGAAACTATGCAAATCTCGTATTACCTGAAAATGATCTATCAGATTAGCTTCCATCAGTATGATAACTAACACTGTCAGCTACCACAAAAGAAACAAAATTAATTTTTACGCGTGAAAGCAGCTACTGCCATCGCAATTCTCTCCGTCCGTCCGTCTGTCAGTCACATGAGTGGATCAGTCAACAAAGTGCAAGCTAGGATCACCAAATCTTCACTGTCAACTGCCTAGAAGATTATAGTTTCAGGAACTGTAAAGCTTTTCCATAAATTCAAAGGGTGTCACCACAAACGAGGGCGCTAAATGAAAAGGGAGTGGAAAAAATTTGCAATTTTTAGCCAATAAGTCGCTGTGTCTCAATAACGGTGCGAGATAGGGCCTAGGTTACTATTAATCACTAATAGGAAGTCGTGCACTCACTCTCGATTGCCACCAAATTCAATGACCTTGAACGCTAAAATAGGGGTTTTTATGGATTTTTTTGGCGATTTTGGGCTGCGAGACACATTTCAAGAGCGAATTGCACCGAAACCAACTGAGATAGACATGGACAAGCTGTGTGTGAAATTTTCAGCACTGACTGTAGATTCTGATGGTCCAAGTCCCGATTTTCTATGTTCAAGGAAACCTGCGCACAAGAACATCAAAAAGTGGTACCCTCGTAAAAGTCGTTATTTTACCGTTGTTGGCCAGTCTTTCGTCAAAATGGTTGCAGATAGGCATGAGCATGCTGCCTATCACAACAAGCACTAATGACGAGCTTTTCAGTCATATCAACACCGATGACTTTGAAAGACCCTGAACTTCCAAAATAAGGAATTTTTATTGATTTTGTGATCTTCGGCTGCAGCGCACACTCCAAGAATGAACTGCAATGAAATGGCTGGAGATAGACTGACAGTTTGTGAACAGGAACTGCTATAGGCTTTCGCACGTCTCGTGAGCATTAGCTCAAATTCATTGTTACCCTTCGTTGGAAGAAGTCGAACTTTGCCTGACAGCTTAAGCACGTGGCACACTAAACACAGAACACAGCAAAAAATGAATGACAGTTGAAATAATACATAATATAAAATTTAGCTTAAAAATAATGAATAACTGATTAGTAATTAGTATTTAGCAATTCTGCTGTTTGAGCAAACATTAAACGTTTGCATTACGTAAGGTAAATTCAATGTGTTTTCTTTTTGCTCGTGGGACTGTGATCCTCACAAGCCGTGCTGTTGAGTGTTACCCAGTGCTAGTATTCTGCACTCTCATAGCCTAGCATCTAAGTCGTGTCCTAAAGATGCGAATCCATGTACACAAGACGACATTTTGTCTACAATATACTCTCTTTAGTCAGTGTGCTGTGTTTATGCTACAGACTGCAGTGCATACAAAACAAGCTATGTCCATATGCAGTACTGCAGTGATTTTCAACCGCGGTTCAGCGGAACCCCAGGGTTCTGCAAGGATCTGCCAAGGGTTCCATAGCTCTTCAGTAAAAAATATAAATAATCTAGCATGCAAAATTACATCAGATCAAGCCATAGATTGAAGTATACTACGCACGGCGCACCGAATATGCTTAAATATGCTAAATAATATTATCTATACGGTAACATTAAACAAGTCTTTGCCTGCTGCTTTATCGTCAGCGTTTCAGGGTTTTGTCTCACACTCCCACAGGTTCTCTGCCTCTTGACTCCGCTGATGAAAACATCAGTCCCCAGACTCCAGACACCCTGAAAATTCCACTTTGCCTACGTCATTGAACTCACGGATCATGCCATGGGGTTCCGTGAGTGATTTTGACACTTATGTAGGGTTCCGCTGCAGCAAAAAGATTGAAAAACACTGCCCTACTGTCTGCGCTAAAGCATTAAACACATTAAACATAGCAGTGAAACGTAACTACCTCGTCATCTGGCACCCATGACGGCTCCTTAAGGAAAAAGGGACTTCGACAACTTTCGTTCACGGGAACAATTTTTAAGCCACTTTTGCATTTAACGAGTTTCTTTTCGCAGTTGGCCATACTTATTTACTGACACACCTACAGACACACCCATTTCTGCAAAAAGCCTTTACACTACAGGGTGATCCAAAAAATAAACCATCAAGCTGATGCTACCGAATAGTTATAATGTACTGGAATAGTATTACATTGTGACACGTGGTAGTTCACTAATACTAATATCTAGTAAAAGGAAGTGGCGACTTTTCCACGAGAAGCCACAGACACTCATCTGCATTTTAATCAGCACTCAGTTCTGGACAATCCACAGCCACTACTGGTCAGAATCGAGTTTTCAACTTCTTGAAGCTTGAAAATTTTCGGAAGAAAAAAAGCGCGTGCTATTATTATATGCATGCCAAAATTTAAAAAAAAACAACAAATAAAACAATTGTTTTGAGACGTTATTTCACATTAAACCAAAGTGTAGCTTCAGAGTTGGTTAAAATCAATATAATTCAAAAATCAAAAAATACACCAGTTGTAGAGAAAGGACGTGGTAGAACAGTTGAAACTTGCCAACAATGCAAATACTTACACATCGTGATAATCATTAACTGTTATTTCAGTTGCATTAATTAACTTACACTTCACAACTTTGTTGTATACTCTGGGTGAGGTCAAGTTTCGCTAAGACTTTAGTCTAAGACTTAAGTCTTGACTTGCCTTTGGTCTAAGCCTAAAGTCAAGTCTAAAGTCAAGACCAAAATCAGCTGGCAATTTCAAATGTTAAAAAAATACAATTATGCTTTAGCTTGATTAAACGGACGTTCCAGTTTATTATTTGAGCGTAATATTTACTTTTTTAGTACAATAATATGTGGCGTCTGATAAATAGGCGTTTTCTTACTTACTACTTACTGGCGTCAACTCAGCAGATGACACCTGCGTAAATCATGACGTCATCGTTGGCTTGCATTGCTGAAAATATTGCACAAAATTTCTTTTGTATTTACAAAATGGCTATAAGATAAGCAAATTAATATTGCACACATCACCCGATTAATATGGGTCCGGAAAGCACTTCTATAATGTTAATTAAATAATCGTATTAATGCAGTTATTCGACCGTTACGTAAAAAAGATGAACTACCAGAAACGAAAGTCAAGTCTAAAGTCAAGCCCAGCTTGTAGATAAGCCTAATGTCAAGACCAAAGTCAAGACTTTTGTCTAAGACTTTTGTCTTAGACAATATTAAAAGTCTTAGCGAAACTTGACCTCACGCATTGTGCTTACTTTCTATAATGTATAGTAGCAGCTAGACAAAACATCATTTTTGTTATAAATCCTAAGAGAGTTCTGCATTGATGCAAGGTTAAAATTGTACAAAATAATGCTTGCGTGTTTGGTGTTTATGTGGGTTTGCTTACTTTATTTCACTTACTGTTATTTCGGCGACACCGTGTATCGTGTAACGGAAGTGGGAGGACAAATAATTCGTGACGTCACGTTGTAGTGAATGTTTATATTGAGTGAAATATTCTGCTTGAAGTTATATTTTGTAGCCATTTGCAGCCATATTCGGGTTTTAACTGTAATATTGGTGTTTTTAAAGACCATGTGTGCATGTTCACATCAGATGTTAAGTGAAAAGTGCCGAGTGATAAGTAGATAAGCGTGGAGTAGCAGCTTTGACCACTCTTAACCAACGCCAGTCACTATGCCAGGAGAACCAGTTATAGTTAACATATATGATATGGTGAGTCTTACTGCGTTTAGATGTATGTAGAAGTATAGGTTTTTGTTGCAAAAGTTTATCACCCTTTTAGTTAGTTTCTGTATGGTCAAACTCAGTACTCCAAAGAAGAAGGTAGAAATAGGGGGTATGACTAATTACCGTAACGGACCATAGGGGACCATACGTGAAGTAATTACAAGTAATAAATGACTGACATAACTATTTTGACAATTGACATTAAGCAATTAACAATTTGGATGCACATGGCCGCGTTTACTACGTGTAGTTAATCTGAAGTAAAGTAGGCCTAATCTGACACATTTCTATGGGGTTTCCATGTGCTTGAGGATTTCATTTAATTTGTATCTGCTTTATGTTTTCATTTGTTTTGGCTTTCTGTAACACTTTTTACGCGAATTAGGATACCGGTATTGTGTTAGTTTGATAGGTAATAGTTAGCCTAGTTATAAGCTGAATCTGAAATCTAAGCCGTGTCATATAAGGCTAGGTGATAGGCCAATTGTGGCTTCAATGTGGTCAGTTAACATTTCAATCACAGTGGACCACAACGGATCAGAACAGGGTAACAACGGACCGCAATTAGGTTTAATTTCTTCACATATGGTCTGTTGCGGTCCTGTTACAGTCCGTTGTGGTCCATTGTGGTAATTAATCACACTGGAAATAGGGATGTAATGGCTACAGGTAAAAAGCGAATTGTGGATAGCCAACTGTCAGTTGAGTGGATTTGCATACGTGAAGAATGATAACTGTACAGGGAGTCAAGAAACCATGCATAAGGATCTGAAAGTGCTGTGTGACTGTCAAGCCAAATGGACACTTCCAACTTAAGACAGTTTGGACACAGCATTTTGGGTCCAATGTGTCTCAGCTTTTTTCTGTGGGTTCAAAGTGTCCATTAAACACTTTAGTGTTAAGAATTCGGTCCCAAAGGTACAAGACTTTGTGAAGCATAGACTGGGTGAGAATACTAATTATTGATATTTACATGCCAACTTGTATAGACTGGCTCTCCTATAGTGTCGACTCAGCACAGTGAAAGATAATTTTTAGCGCTCATTCATTCTACGTCTGTCTTACAAATAAGTAAGCCAGCCACTTTTTAGTCCCCCCGGAAGTGATAGTTTTCAGGAGGACTTAAGTTTTACTGGAGATGTTTTTTTTAATTTATTTTTTATTTCAATCATAGGATCTCCGAGATGCATCGGCCAATCGGCGCAAAATTTTGCACGGTGTTCAGTACTAGGCCGAAGTTTATAATGCCAGTCCAAAATTTTGGGGGCCTTCTACAAAAAAATTTAAGGGGCCAAAAACATGCAAAATTTAGCCCGATTTTGGACGACTTTGAAGTTAGGCGGCAAATATCTCTGGAATGGATGAAGATATTCAAAATTGGACTAGGAGGTTTTGCACCGCGATTCCTCCCGCGTTGGGTGACAGAAGTTGCGTGAAAATTGGTCCACTAATCGCGGAGATTATGCGGTGAAATCGTACCCACTCAAATTGACTTTTTCGAAATACCATATTTCAGGATGCTGTTCCCCAAAATTTTTACATGTGCCATAGAATGATCAAGTCTTGCTAGCGCTCCCCCCTCAGGGACTTGGGTCCTCCTTACAATTTTTTCCAAAGGGGGGTCCAACATTGGCCTTAATTTTAGTGAATTAGCCACTATAACTTTAAAGCCAAATGGAGCGGTCGAACTAAACTTTGCAACGTGACTTACTGCTAAGTGGGGCTGATAACGTGCGTACAAATTTTTTTGGGGGGGCACCGCCCCCTTAAAATTTGGGATAGCGAAAAACGCCCAAAATTCAGCACAATTTAGGACAACTTTCAACTTTGAACGCGAATATCTCTGGAATGGATGGAGCTATCGACAAGCGGTAAATGGCGTTATCAACTACCATCCCTCCCGCATTGAAAAAAAGAAATTTGGTGTACTTTGGTCTACTGACGACAACATCTAGTTGGCTAATGTCTACCTACCCTAGGTCTACACTGCGCTTTCTGCGTATTTTAATGCGTTGAAGTTCTGGCCACGGATGCTACGAGAGGAGTGTGAGCCCCCGAAATTGTCCCCCCAATCGGACTTAGGGCGCCGGGCGGACTCACGTTGGACTTTGCCCCAAATTTCTAGTTTGTTGTAACTTTGAACGTTATATGGATCGATTGTATTAATTTCTTAATTTCATTTACAGATAACTGCATAGGAAGACAGAATAAATCTGACCTCCTTGCCTAAAATCAGTTTCTGCACTACCTTGTAAAATGTAACTGCAGCAGTATTGTTTCAATATTTTCTAAAGGTCACTTTGCAATAGCAGTAGCTTAATGCCTGTTCTGCCATCTGCTCCTCAATATGTGCCCTGCTGTTTGTTATTTATTTGAGCAACATCAGGTTTTGTTATAGCACAGAAAACTTAGCATGTTGTGGATGATGTCATTGAATGTTGTATTTTATTTTTTTAGTTCTGGATAAATGAGTATACATCATCTTTGGGCATTGGTGTCTACCACTCAGGTGTGCAAGTGTTCAACTCAGGTATGTGTACAAGTGCATATTAGATGTTGCAGAAACAGGTGTCCTTTGTGTCTGATAATTATTGGTTTAATTAGTTGGTAAAATACGATCCTATCGATTAATATTTGCACGAATGACCTGAAATCCAACTACAGTTAGCAATGATGTTGAGTAATTACAGTTCATATGATGGAGTTGTTTGGGTGACAGAAAGTGTTTACCTGCTTGTCAAGTTTTGCAGTAGTAACACACAAGATTGTTAATTGAATATACTAAGTAATGTAATATTTATTGTTCTGTGCTGTTATGTTACAAATAATTATTTATTTCTGTGATATTTATATTGAAATTGTGACCTGACTGTGTAGAATATGCTTATGGTGGTCACACATTTTCCTTCTCAGGGATTTTTGAAATTACACCAAAAGACTCTGAAGAATTGGGTGAACAGTTCAAGTTCAAGTAAGCACAACTTTGCTTGCCAATTACCTGTTTAATATTCATTCATACTGATACATCGCGGGGGTGCAGAATTTTCAAGGAAAGGCCCCAAAATTCGCAACCATATGAATTTGCAAGGAATGGAATTCACAAGGAAAAGAATTTGCCACATTGGAATTTGCAAGAAGTGGACTTTGTAAGGAATTAAAGTTCATCGCTCTTACAACAGTGTCAGCACTACCGTGTTGCACTGTGATGTGTATCTTATAGCCTATTGACAGACTATTTTGTGTATATCAGTTCTGTTGGAGTATTTGGTCTAGCCTATTATACTTGTATACGATTATCATGTGACAGTGATTGCATTCTGTTTTAAACATCTAACATAAAGCATATTTAATTTTAATGGAGTATACCGAACTTCGTAAGTGTAGAGGTAAATTTTACGCCTGCCAAAATTAACTGTACATTCAGACCACAAAATGATTTAAACGTTTTAAACTCGCTGCTGATATCAGATGTCTGCACATTTATTTTCAAGTATCGGTAACTTGCATTAACCATGTGATAAAACATGTAACCTTTACTTGCAAAACGATGTCCTTGAAAATTCCATTGCTTGCAATTTCCTTTCCTTGCAGATTCAACTTTACCTTTACTTGCATTTTCCGTTTTTTGCAAATTCCACACTTTGCCAAAATCTACCATTTTCTTTCCATTTTTCTTTCCCTGAAAATTCCATTCCTTGCAAAGTGAGGCAACCCTACATCGCATAGGAAATTTTCAGCTATTGTACATGCATTTGAGTCTTTGCATTTACCTCTCTGATTTGACATCTGAGTGGATAAGGACACATGCGTTCTGTGACTTAGAAAGGCTTACGTTGACATTGGCAAGTTATGTTTGATTGAGACAGAAACTGTATTCCCTGTCCCTGTTCATATTGTGAATATGCATTTTGAGTATTGTTTTTTGTGTGACAAATTTTGTTAATGACTGAAGGTTTTTTACAGAAGTAATTGGGTTGATTGGGTATTTGCTGCAGAGAGTCGATTGTAGTTGGAACAACAGATTTCTTGGAGGTAGATGTCCGGAGCATAATTGAACAACTCGGAAAAGAATACCGAGGAGACCAGTATCATCTGTTGAATAAGAACTGCAATCACTTTTCTTCGGCATTACTAGAGGTTGATTTGTTTATGATCTCTATTTTTCACTACTTATTCTACTGTTCAGATGCATTTTGCTAATATATATTGTATAATCATGTTTGACATAATATTTCTTGGTTTTTGCTCCCGATTTTTGTGTGCAGATATTTACACTGCTCACCTTGCTTGTACATGTCATTGAAACAGCTGCCATGGCAATGTTAGCATCACAGCAGTGATTTTGGAGCACTGTTTCATGGCTATCACAGGCTGCGCGGTAGCGCAGCACTGTTGTAAGGGTGACCAGCCATTTCAATGGGAGAACCCAAAATTTGACCCCCTATATATCCCAAACCCCTTAATTTCTTCGAACCAAAATTTGCACAGATGATTACGTCAGGCATATCTGCTGATATGCAAAATTTTGTGAAGATCCGTTTATGGGGGGCTTCCCCACGAATAGGTGAAATATAACGTTTACGTGACTTTTTGTACCTTCCCTTCCCTTTTTATTCTTGCCGTCCTGTACAGGAAAAGTGATTGAAATGATTTTAACGCACGATGGCTCATATGACGTGGTTTCGCGCAAGGAAGTTCCTTTTGGGGGTTACAAAATTTAAATTCAACATTTTAACCTATTTTTACTACAAAAATATGAAAAATTACAATGGCGCCTATGGGTTAAATTAGACAATGCTTTAAACCATCATAACTCCAGCTATGTATAAGATAGAGTCGTAATTTTTGGTTCTAGGGTGTGGTTTTCGGGGTCAGCCAATTTAACAGTGTCATTTATATTTACCCCGATTGACTCCCGTTGCCAAGGCAATGAAATTTGGGACAAAATGGCCCATAACTCGGTCCTCTTAAAAGATAATTTTGCGCTGTTTGCACCTACCCCCTATTTTCAGATCCGGGCTATCCGATGGTGTCATTTAAATTTTTCCCCTGCCGACCCCCATTGCCATGGCAACGAATTTTGGGACAAAATTGACTAACTCGGCCACCGTAAAAGATAATTGCACTCTGTTTGCACCTATCCCCTATTTTTAGGCCCGGGCTATACGATGTTGGCTTACGTAAGAGGTATATCAAAGATCTTTGCGTCAGATAAGGATTTTTCGAGGTCAGTTTATTTTGATATGGGCAGTGCGCATGCAAAATTATTTGAAAGTGCACATACACACCCTCACAAAATCATATGTTAAATATACAAAAAAAATTGTTATTATCTAGCAACAAAAACATTTTTACATTTTCTAACATTGCTATAATTAACTAATCAGACGTTAGATTTGTATGACATTCTAAAAGTTAACGACAGCATCTTCTAATTCGAGAGCTGCTTAAAGCGAGATAGGACACCCGGCCGCTTTGAACGTAAATTGATAGTAAACCCATAGAAGTAAGCAAAGTAGCCCGTATTCTGTATAACGCACCCAGTCCCGTCGAGATGGAGAGTAGGAGGTAAATTACCCCGGGCCCGAGACGTTTATGGGACCCGCCTGTGGAATATAGAAAGTTAGAAAAAATTTTAAAAGAAGTTTTAAAAACACATATAATTTTTATTTTTTAAACATATTTTGACTATTTACTCTTTAACTATTACAGTATTTTTATTTTGTATATCATCTCTTGTCCATCATAGAGTCCATCATTTTGTGATGGACTCTATTGGGTTACGCTTACGTGAATTGCTTGCTTACTGTCTTTTGTCAGTTTCATGCGTATGTTTGTAGACCTATGTCTGTCTGTCTGTCTGTTCATTTGTGATTGGTGAATAAATAAAGATTTAAAAATGTAATAAATTTTAATAAAGTAACTATCAATATTGCCGATGTTGTAGTAGGTGGACAGAATAGAGAAAGTTAAAAACACATTTTAAACGTATAATCAACAATAACTGCCGTCATAGCTAGCATAAAAATCTATTAGCCTGTCATCAAAATAATTATTCATTTACAGTAGTGATGGAACGGCAACTACAGTTTAGTCACTTGAATTCATTAAATTGTCAAATAACCACAGTTTAATGAAATGTTGGAACTTTTGCTTCACTGAATTTAGTAAATTAACATAAATTTACGTATGTGCGTTAATTTTTCTAACACGCGTTAATTTTTTTAACGCACGTTAATTTATTAACGCATTAACGCGTTAATTAACACGTCAACTGTGACAGGTCTAATATTTACTATACGCACAATAAAATAAATAAAATACTGGCGAAAAGTAGAGTTTGGAGACAAAGCAGATGGATTTTGAGTCGTTAAGTTTGGCGGAAGTTGATAGTATTCATGCTGCTTGTGCATGCAGTCATCCATCCCACTTGTCCTATAAATCCTATATTTTTGAAATGAGTCCTATATTGTCCTATATTTTGACTAAATGTCCTATAAATCCTATATTTTGACAGTTTACATTTAACGCAACTAAAACACGAAATTTGATGTCACCAGATGTGGTTTCTGTGGTGCAAAGTGCTCTAAAATACATTTTCATCCGGAGCTCCGACCCAGACCCCACTGGGGGACCTCTGACCGCTCCTTTAGACCCCATCAGACTCGTCAAAATGGAGGAAGTTTCCCCAGGCACCGCGACGTTTCGGGTCCCTGTCGTTGCTGAAAAAATAAAACAAATTGTCCACAGTTCGTTTTATTAATCAACAAAAACTTCACTGTCAGATATGGAAGCCATGCAGTTTGTGTGTTCATGATGTCAGATGCTAGACATTGCACTGGTATAGCCTATGGGTTGAACACTAAAACACACATGTCCTATAATGTTCTATATTTTCATTTCATATCCTATATTTTTTGGCCTGTGTCCTATAAAAATTTGCCAATGCAGTGGGATGACTGTGCATGTGATAGCATTGCGATCATAGTATGTCAAAGATTGCATAAATAAAGTCCAGCTGCAGGTGATATTGTATGACGTGTACGTAAAGTACCTGCTATTATTGTGTTGCAGATTCTGTGTGGCAAGGAGCTACCGAGTTGGATAAACCGTCTGGCATACGTGAGTTCATGCATTCCATTCATTGAGAAGGCGATACCGAAGGAGTGGCTGACACCTCTTGCTCTGCAGTCGGCCATCGACGGTTCAACGTCTGAAGAGGATGGTCACCACCGCAACTTACTCCCACCGCCGGAACAACCCATCGTGGTCGCCAGGTCTTCTCCATCCGAAGTCCGCAAGACCTTAGCGTCACGGTTTCTTGGACACGACCCGAGACTTAGTTGAGAATAAGACAGCAATGACTGCATGGTTCAATCATTTGGTGTTATTCACCAGTTCTCTTCTGTCATGTATATTTCGTAATTATGGATGTGTTTTAGGTGGTTTGCTAGGTGCTATGAACTGTTGTGAACTATCACTATAATTCCTGCCATTTGAGTTGCGTTTAGCAACAGAAATTTTACATTGTTATTGGGGTTGAAACTGTAACCCACAAATAGTTTCTGTCTTAGTGTCTTGCTTTTGAAAGATTGTTTTGCCCATACAGTATAATTTTCACTTTTATGTTGTTATTAACTAATATACTGCTACATTAGTTGTGCAAAGATAGAATATTTTGTTTTCATGATCTGAACTTTTTCACCAGTTTTATGCTTTTAAATACCAATTAGAAACTCATGACAGGCATTAGGAGTTTTAATTATTGAAATGTTCCGTTTCTGTATCAGGTAATCTTTCTTACCTAATGTTATCAGAACAGATATGGCAGATACAATACATGCTTTATGCTGATTGTTACACATATGTCAAATATCTGAAGTTAGTTGTTATCTTTTAGCTGTTTGCTGCTCATATTAAAGGGGTCAGGCACCCTGGCTTGTTGCCAGTTTCACCTTTTTGATGGAATTATTGGCACACAGTGGCTGCTTGTTAATCAACTTTAGCATTTCCTGCCACCTACTTTTCTCAGGAGAATTTGATAGCTGCAAGTCTGCGACAGACATCTACCAGACAACTAATGTCTGTATATGTCTGAACACACGCAAAACATTTTTCATTGTAAATGTTTATTGGTGTGCCATTGTAGTCTAGAGTGTTGATAATAACTTTTATTTGCAGTGTGCTCTGCATGTTGTAAATCTTCCGAGTGTTTTTTCTGACCTCGGCCAACATCATACGGTAGTCTAAGAAGGCTGTTTTACCACAGTGATGTCATGTGTTAACTATAAAACTTATTCTCGGATTTTGCTGAATGTTACTGAAACTCTGCATTTTCAAAGCATGTGTCGGAAGAAAAGGTTGAAGAAACTTTGAAGTGAGAACTTTCAGATAATGCCAATGCTGACACAAAAAATAATGATGAATTTAATAATTAACTGTTTGACACAGATGCATTTTACAGTATCTTTGCTCATCACGGATATTTTATCATACTGAAATTTCCATATATCAAAAATGACAGGACATTGGCGGCGATATTTGCATTGTACGGGTGTCTTGTTGTTTTAATCTTGTTTTTTTTCTGTTTTCTCCCCCTAATTCTGGTTACTGCTGACAACCGATATTTTTGTATGCATATCTGTTGTTCACTAAAGTGTTGTACTGTTTCTACTAATATTTGTGCATATTATGTAGTCATCATAATAATTACACTAGAATAGTGATAATCTGGCTTATATGGCAGTGATACACCAAGAGATTACAGAGGCACTGGATTTTATAGGTATTGACAACAAAAATATCTTTATACAGGCATAGACCGGAAACTGCAGTTGGAGGAAAAAGACCCACTGCATTTGTCAATCAGAAGTAGATTAGTTTCGTGTTAGTACTAAGACTAAATACTAGACATTGTCTTGCTAGAAACACCATGTTAGTGTTGAGTCCATTTACCTCTCTGTACATGTAAGCTGATCATGGTCCCTTGACAGTTATGGCATGACAACAAGATACATTAGTAGATACAGATATTTTGAACATACCGTAGACCCTACACTTTTGTGCATTGTTTTCACTTCCGACTCCACAGTTTACGTATATAGAAGTTGGCTTGCCTGCAATTGTCTGCACTAATCGGTAACTGTGAAATGGTATGGAAAGGCCTCCTTACCAGACTGAATGAATCGGACTGTTAGTAACGTATACAGGGTGGCCCAAATAAAGTAAGCTATTGCACTTTGATCATACCTTCATTAAATATTGACCATTTTTCAGTTTTTTTTACCAGTACACTCTGTAAGAAATTTGTTACTCAGTGGCATGCACACCACGCCTATTGTGTTGCTGTTTTACTTTGTAAAACATAAATATCCCAAAACCAACAATTTCTACAGATCAGCAGGTCTAGTGGTAAATTTTTTAAAGTATTTAACTGAAATGTTAAATGTGAGTTATAGTAAGTGTAAAAAACAATGCAGGACATATTGAACGTCTTTTCGAATAATCTGAACGGTTTTTGCATGAATTTTCAATGTAAATTAATGCCGGTTGACGGCTGCAATTTTGCTGAGTTAACTGCATGAGCATTGTATTTCGGTCATGTGGCCCTACAAGCCATGCACTATTTTGCTGAAAGATGAAAACTTACTCTGTAGCTATATCTAAACATTTTTGGCACTTGCTATAATTCATATTTAACATTTTACTTAAATACTTTATAAATTACCATTACAGCATCTGCCCATCTGTAAATATTGCTAGTTTTTTGATATCTATGTTTTACAAGGTAGCAACATAGCAAGTGTGGAGTGCATGCCACTGAATAGCAAATTTCTTACAGAGTCTACTGGTGAAAAAATTGTGAAAATTGATCATATTTAGCAAAGATATGGACAAAATGCAATAGCTTACTATTTTGGGGGCCACCCTGTAGGCCCTGTCATGCGCTGTATGGTGTAGAGATGGATGTTACCCAAAATCAAGATTAAATGCTATTTGAAGGAAAGCAAACCGCTTGAAAGAAAAATTTCAAAATTTGGCTTCGATGCGATTCAAGGTCTATGAAGTTTATGTTTTTAAATTACTTAGAAAGCAGTACAGGACATTGATTAACCAAACCGATGCATGATATACTTTTAAAAAATACCTTAGTTGTCAGCCCATTCCCCAATGCTACCAGGGTGCTACCACTAAAAATTTTACAGATGCACTTTCAAGCCTCATCTGCCAAGTTTCATTGAAATCAGTCCAGTTTTCAGATGCACAGAAATGTCTTGCGAGATCATTACAATGTCGGTGGGAAGCACAGAGGCTTTCAACCAACGAATTGTTGTGTGCATTGTTTTTGACAGCCTTGGACACTGTGTATCAGATTGTTACCTTTGTCTTCAAATATCAAGTTTGGAAGATCTAGATGCATATGTTGACGCATAGCATTACTAGCTACACTGGTTACAATATTAACTTATCTAGATGTCACAAAGACCTTGATTTTCTTCCAAGATTTTGGCACTACTGTACTTACTTACTTCAAAGTTCGACTGGAATGAATATTTTTGACACTGTTCACTGTAATGTTTCCATCGCACATGTTGCAGTGTTTTCCGTTAATTTGGATAATGCGAAACTAGACTATTACTTTCGAAAATAACATTGTTAACATCTTTAACATGTTAGAACTAATACATTGTGACAGTTATCTGATTTCACCTAAATTTTACTGAAAACAAATCTAAGATACAGGAATGTATGTGTTATAGGAAATTTCTTGGCTAAAACCCATATCAACGATGGCACACAGGTAACTAGACAATATAAGCATAAGTTATACGAGCCACATCCAATTATATACACTTACCTTACCAGATACTTAGTACCACAGATCTCTAGAAGATATTCAGATATTTTAGTTCAGTGAAGAAAATGCTGTTAACCCATACACTACATACAGCAAAACTATGGCCTAAGTCTGGACCTGGATTGAAGTCTGCAATCACTTCACTTCTTGACTACAGTATGGACTTGGACCATATTTAGACCGAAGTTTAGGCTCAGTGAATGTCCCAACGACAGTCTAAATCAAAAAGTGAAATATGTGAAAGCTAATAATAAAATGTACACAATCAAAAATAAGGCAACAGTTTGGTTTATTTCACAGCAGCACCTAGGCCTGATTCCCTGACTTTCCAGACCCTTAATTTGAATTTTGAATTCCATGACTTTGCAGGATCTGAATGCACCCTGAAGTTAGTACAATTCCATTACACGTTGGATTGTTACACTTCTTTCAATTTACAACAGCACCTAAAATCCATTCCATCACACCGCAAACATGGCAGAACAACCAGCACAAAAAGATTGCAAAGGTCCATGCGCAGGATTGAGACATCTAAACAGCCACCCGAAAAAACCTCGTGAGTTCTACTGCATGAGCACATGTAAAAACTAAAACCAGAGTTAATTAAATTTTGGTTTCTTGTTCCAATAATGATGAGATAATTTATTATGGGTAGGTTTATGAAAGATCTGATGATCTAAACCTATAAATTTGCAATTTTTGAGACATTACATGCTCTTGGGAGCATGTAAAAACACAGATGAATCAACCAGTAGTTTTTTTTCAGCTAAGGTATAAGTTAGGCCAGTTTTTTAAAAAAAAACCCACCAGGTTGGACTTTTTCTGAAAAACCTGTTGTTTCAACCCTGTCGAGGCCACTTGTACCAAATGGACAACAGTAACCAGACATAAATTTCACAAGTTTGTCTCAAACTGATGGTCTCAAAAGACGTTCATTGTTCATCAGAAACAGCCGATAATGTCTACGCCTTCCCTGCTTGCTGCCTCAGAAGCATGTAGATCTTCTCCTTGATCCAGGCCTTGTTGTGAGGAATATACTTGCCACTCGGCTTGTCAAAGCTACAACAGACAAAAGCATAAACACTGGTCTATCACAACTTCACCAGTCAGCAAGCATTTAAACATACAGCATGATGATACAGAACCAAAATACAGTGGCAGTACTCGAGTACCATTTTAAAGTACTTGCGAAATTGTTGTTACTAGTTTTAGAAAAAGAGGGCAAATTTGCGGTATCCATTGAATGTCCAAAAGCAAAAATGTTTCAGCTTCAGGGTGGTTTCGTCCCCTGCTTCCCTTCGGCCTCAGATCTCCGACCACTACCCCCAGAACTTGCACGCTCCAACATGGATCTGATGCCCCCCAAATGAGTAGGCCTAATTCTGCGTAACTCCCTGCACAAGTACCCACTACAGTTAATGCCCACTACACTTGGGACATAAAATGCCACTGGTATTGATAGTTTTTGGTACAACTATTTCTGACACAACTTGCCATCAAATGACTGTTCAGTTTCCCACTGCACCCAGTGTTTGCTGCTGCATTACCTAGGAAAAAAAGACAGTATTATTCCTTAATCAAAATCACACACAAAAACACATCAAGTCTACATTTTCATTGTTTTGGCTAGCTTATCCAGTTGTCCATTTTTCAAATATCTACAGAAAATGTTGGCCCATTACACAAACACAGAAATGGAGACATATTCTTTATTCGTTGATAGCAGTGTCAATAATGTTTTGCTCCAGACCAATACAGACTTTACCAGTCACTTTTTAAATTCATTAACAGACCAGACACACTGCTACAAGACAGTCAAACTTTGCAATTGATTGCCTGCTAGAAGCCACAGATCAGGAGAGATGTTTATTAATTTAAAGTTTTTTTCTTGATTTCAATGCTTATTTCGCCTGTATTGATTTTTCCAGATAACGTTCACAGAAGCAGAAGTTGAGTAAGGTTTTGATGGCCAGTTATGTCAGAAATATTCATACCAAAAATTATAACAACTGAATCATTCTTCTTCAAGTAATAATAAGAAAATTTGTCTTTTAATGCCCACACTGTACAGCTAAAGCTGACGTGAGGGGTCCAACTAAGTAGCAGCAATTGGCGAACGCAGATCACTAAGTAATTAAATTACCGGCTAGTAAAAGGATTTTACTGCAATGTTGCTTACGGTATATCCGTGTTTATTTTTCCACAATTTTCTGGACTGTTTCGGGCATTGGACTCAATCACAAGGCATGGTTTAAATATTAGAAAATAAAAATTAAGTACTTGCCACATGTCGACAAGTACCTGACCCTCAAGTACAAGTACAAGTACCAAGTACTACATATCTGACATCAAGCTGTTACAAAGTACAGCTAATCTTACTGAAGCATCAGCCACTTACACAAGGCAGCTCAAATCAGCCAGCTGGTCGATGAACTCAAACAGTTGAGAGATGTCATATGTGATGGAGGGACTGTTAGGGTTCATTTTTTTAAGATATTCTTCGAATATCTTGCATGTCCCTGTACACAAACATGACAGTCATGATTATGTTAACCTTCACAGCATTTTTTTTCTCAATGAAGAGCAACCCTAAGAACAAGCCAGCGAGTTAATGAACAACACCATCACATTAGGCCATTCTGCATTGTATCTGCTATTGTCTGCTAGTGGCAAATGTTCATTAACGACAACACACTCATAACATGCTTAGTTCTACAGCAAAGGTCTAATTTTCAAATTAACTATATGGCATGCCACTCATGTATCCATCTAATTTTCATGTTACATGCCTAGAAGCATAACGTGTACCAGGGACAGCATCAAACGTGTAGTAGGCCTATACACTTACTTATGATCCTGACTCACCATGAGTAAACCTACAAGTTAAGCAAAAATTGCACTACTTGTATGTATTATGTTCACACTACAGTAGCAGTATTTCTTGAACAAGGAGACTGAAAGTTCCACATCACTTTTGCTCCTAGTAGCAAAAGTTCCACATTACTTTTGTTCTCAGGAGTGAAAATTCCAGGGAACAAAAGCACCAGGAAATAAACTGAAAGTTCCAGTAAACAATAGCTCCACCTACAAAACTTTTGTTCCTGAGAATAAAAGTTCAAAGATAGTAAAGTTCCAGTTAGATTACTAAGTGGTTGTGCTACCTAAACCTGTCGGAAACAAAATTTTGTTTGTGACACCATATGAAAATGATAAAGAAATGAAAATCGAAATGACTGCCTACTTAAAGGGAAACTATGATGAAAAATCATAACTTAGGTAAACCCAGAAACTAAAACAATAGCATGTCTTTTTTCATGTGTAGCAAAATTCGCACACATAATGTGCCTAAAAATGATGTAAATTGCTTTTATTTGTGAGCGAAATTACCGGATCTGAAGTGAATAAAAGAGTCGACACAGTTTGGCATCGTTGCGTGCGAGTCTGCATATGGAATCCGCAGAATATTTCTGATCCATGAATGAAATGCAGAATCTCTTAAGACGAAAAATTGCTGGTTTTCATAGGTAACTATTTATTACTCAGCATTCTGAAAGCTATGGGCAATTTTTACTTTGTTTTAGCCATTAAATACATGACTTTTTGACGTATGAATCATTTTTATCAAGTTTTATTTCAACATTTTATGCAGCTTTAGGTAACTGGGCCTAAAGAGATTATTAGTCTGAGATGAACTGTCAATTCACATGGTACTAAACACTGTGGATGCAAACAGACTGCGCATAAAAGTTTGCATACTGCTGCAAATGCGGGTCTCAAATCAGAATCTGCGGACGGGCATGGACTCAAAAGTCGAAAATCTGCACATCTTTGCTGCTGAGCTATAGTGCGAGGCCGGTGAGCGTAATCGACTGTTTACGCGCAAAATTTCAGTGACGAAATTGTGACAGTATGTTTGACAAGCCATAACAATTCAAACGTAGACAATTAAGAATTGATTCATCTACAAGGCGGCCGACTGTCTTGACATAAAACAGTCATACAATGTTGGAATCAGCCGATTTATCGGCGCTTGTTCGGTGCACATTATCCAACTCTGCAGATGGCCTGCAGCTTTTAATGTTTTGGCAGATGGTGCAGGGTGATTCCCAGAGTGCCCTGGTGATTGGAAAATCCTGTTCCAAAGCACCCCGACATAGTATTCGATCAAAATCTCGTCAAAATTGATCAAAATCCTATTCGCCCCATATTATTTTCGGCTGCTCTTTGTACCCATGACGTCATCGGTACCAAGTGACTGCGCAAGTGTGTCAGTATATTTTGTGCCGAATTGTACAAATGATTAAAGTTCACTTTTTTGCGACAATCAGTCAAATTTTGTTCAAGATTGGCTCGCCATAAATTTTATCTTGTTTATATGTTCACGTATGTCATTTATTCAAAAAAGTGGAATTTTCATGATAGTTTCCCTTTAAGGCCACATGTCTGTTTTTTAGTTACAATAAGTAATCAGTTACTTGATCATCTGTCAACATTAGCTTGCTTGTCTCAACTAGTGCTGTCAGTTGCTACCCTACTTCGTTGGTGAACTTAATGTGGTCCGCTAATAAAAAATGTTTATTGTCAGCACTGAGCAACATGTGGACATGAGATCAGGCATTTCACAATCCAAAAACGCAACCATTTTGCAAGCTCAATGTGCTAGTGCACTGTCGTGCTCAAACATGTGAACGTCCAGCTATCCCCACAGACACGTAAATGAGATCGCTTTGCATGTTTTTTTGTGGCTGCAACTGTAAAACTTCAAAAATTTGTCACAAATAAACCAGATTTTTCACCATTGGAGCAGAGTAGCAACTGACAGCACCAGTTGAGACTAGCAAGCTTGTACCCGTGACATATTATTATGTCAGCGTTACGTCACGCCTAGCAAATAATATTTAATCAACTGCCTTATTTTGTTCAAATATTTGAATTAGTATTTCTTCAGCTACAACTGGTAAAAAATCTCATGTAAATTGATCATAATTTGAGTGAATTATGAAAAAACAAAAAGGGGTCCTTTTTTATGAAACACCATGCAGACAGCCTAAAACTGCGGTTTCGATACGGCTCAATATAGCTAAAAACGTGGTTTCGGTACCGATTTCAATAACTGTAACAACACTACTACTTTGGACAGGCACTGCTAGCATAACTGACCAGTTAGCAATCAGAAACCTGCCCTGCAACTAGAAACCAGAATTCCTGTGCCATGTGAATGTGATGTTTTCCTAAATCAGCTAATCAACTATCACAATCTTTCGTAAGACTTATTAATTTTTCTTACCTTTTTCGAAAATCATCTTTCTCTTGAAATTTTCACAAGTATTATTTTGGTCTTTCTAATTTCTCTTAAGTTTTCAACACTAGGCCTCACTTGTCTTGCACATCATGAACATATTTATGATGTATGCAATGATACAAATATTCTGTCACATAAAACTTACCTTCCAGGCATTCATTCACTGACTCATAGTCAGAGTACGTCCTCCCCTCTGGCTTCTTGCCTGGCTGCACAAGAAGTATTGTGTGAGACTGCACAGACAAACCAACATAACCGTAGCAGTGTACAGAACAACGTACAAACAACCAATATACCTTGCCAATGTGTAACAAAATAAGTTAATTTAATTTTTAACTCAAAACTGTCAACGATTGAGAACTGACTGCACATGTATGCCAACATTCACAGTAACTGGAACTTTTGTACCCGAGAACTTTCATTCCCGGGAACGAAAGTTCCATAGGTAAAACTTTCGTTCCTTGGAACATTCGTCCCCAAGAACTTTTGTCCCCTGGAACTTTCGTTCCTGGGAACTTTTGTTCTCAACATCAAAATTAGCATAGAACTTTTGTTCCCTAACATTGATTATTAGGCCTATACTGTACACAATTTTTGACATGCTTTTTAAATTACAGCTATGCTGTAGGCATCGATGGTACCATTGTCGTCTGTCTCTCGTCCCGTCCGTTCGTCCGTCTGTCTGTCCATAACGGATGTATTGTGGATAAGCGTTCGGTCATAAAGGAAAACTTTTTGCACGGATAATTAGTTCTGTGTCAATGCTCTCTGCACATAAAATTTCGGGGATGCAGTGCAAGGAGAACATTTTCAAATTTGATGTTGAATTGACGGTGGTAGAAAAATGTGCGTTTTTTCAACGGAAAACTAGCCATATCTCGCTGAACTATAAGTACTACGTAAGGATAAAGAGTTCAGTAATTATCAGTGTCAGGGAACGAAAGTTCTCGGGTACAAAAGTTCCATGAATCACATTTAGGCTACACCACCCAGACTTCCTTCATAGGTCCTCACAATTCTGCGTTGCATCACTTTAAGGTAAACGTCACTAAACAATTTACGAAAACAAAATATATAATTCTTTTAACATCATACTAGCAAATAATATGCTTACCATTCTTGCTTTAATTGCGCAAAAAACACAGTTATGCCTCAACCATATGTGGCCTCAACAACCATAGAATATTTAACAGACTTCTCAACGTTGCCACTCTCTGTTTTGTCAGTCGCCTGATGCATTTGAAAAAAAACCTAGATAAATAATTGTGTCCAAGTGGTGTGCTACTTTTTGTGATTGCTCTTTCGAAACATCGATAGTCGTGTATCAGTGGCGTATTTAGGGGGAGGGCCACGGTGTGATGCCCCCTTTTTTGGCCCGACCATGAAAATTTTTAAAGGCGACTTTATATCAAAAGGTGCGTTTTTTTGCCGTTTTCCAGCAAGAATTGCAAAATTCAACAATGTTTGATGGTCTTTTTTCATACCGATACAATATGCGATTAAAATCGACATGTGAGATTGCATCTAATATGACGCTGTGATTTTCTGCGTTTTCGAATTTCAGAAAAAATGGGTGAATTTGCGGCTTCCATTGAACGTTCAAAAGCAAAAAAGTGTTACAGCTTCAGGGGGCTTCGCCCCCCTGATCCCCCGACCAGGGGCTCTGTCCCCGGACCCTGCTGGGGGCTCCGCCCCAGACCCCCGTTATAGGCTCGCGCTCTGCGCGCTCGCCATGCCCCCTCTTTGCCAAATTTTAAATACGCCACTGTATCGTATGACGGTTGTATGGTTGTGCAATGTGTGTTTAACATTTTTAACCACTTTAAACATCGATCCGTATGACATTTTAGGGTCTTTCTAAAATTATGATGTGTGCAAGTCGCCGAGTCCAATATTCCGGTAGCAGGCTATGTTACCGGTATTACGGTGGTCCGTAGAGTACATGAATTTCTACAGTGGCGGACTTAGGAAGGCGCCCCTTCCAGTTATTGACTGGATGCATCTTATAACCAAGTGCAAATTTTGCACACGCGCAAAAACTTGAAACTGCATTATTTTTGCAAAACATTTTTTAAAAAATCTGTTGAAGGGTACAGACCAGACCTTACCCGTACCCTTTCCTTTCCCTACTCCAAAATTCTGGATCCGCCACTACTGACTTTCTCCTATACGCGGTAATTCACTCGACATTCTCCCGCATTAGCACTCGACATTCTCACCCCCAATTTTTTCCTATTCAACTCAGCCTCCCATAGGGGGAAGTTGGGAACCGAAGCTAGGCGGGGCCTAGGCCTATATACACTGCAAAACACGAGTGGCCAAGTGCCAGCTATAGGTCAACTCAGTCTTTCATTTTCAGCGGGAGCTAAAGCCACAAGACTCAAGAGTGCATGGCTACGTAGGGCCTATAGGCTATAGCACCAGCTGGTCAAGTCCTGTTCCTAGCTTAGCGTTAACTGGAGACAAAACACGAGTTTTCATGCAGTCTTGTGACTTAGCTACAGTTGCCGCTAAGAATAAGCCTAGGTTAGGGGCTCAGTTGATTTAACGAATTTTATCTTTTAACGTGTAGGCCATATGGGCCTATATAGGCCTACAAAACAAAAAAAATCATTTGCGAGAAAACTGCGCTGCTGCATGCTGAAATCATTCATTTTGATGCGATAGTGTGGCGATAAACGGACTCATCGGCCGTTTCAGAGCCATCGCATATGTTTTCTCAGTTTTGTTCTAATTAAAGTAGGCCATTATAAAAGATTATTTTATATGCGAGGATGTCCCATTGGACTTGATTGCTTTTAGTGCGTTTCTTTAAAAGGTAGAAGGTAAAAGTCATAATATAGCTCTTAAGGAGCGAACCTCTCACAGAGCTACGGAGCATCACTTGTCATATTCGATCACACAGTGTTACCTGCCACCCGACAGAGGTGAACGCGCCTCGCCTTAGCACCAGCCAGATAGGCCGGTACTCAATTTACCTACCGCAGAGGGATGGAAGGCAGAGTTGGCCTAGGCGGCTGGTTACATACCGAGATGGTTATCTGCCTACAGGCAGTCACCCATCGCAGTACTAAACGGGCCCGGCGTACAGTAACTTCGCTGATCGGATCAGACGCGTTGCACGCCACCAATCTGAGCTGTCTTGACGAAATTTGTTTTGAGTTTTTAAAAAATAGACCTAATAATTTGATATCATATACGGTAACGTGATTGTCACGAAAGCGATTTCAAACACAAACAGCTTCTGGTATAGCCTATTGACTTCGGTTATATTGTTGTTGAACTGCACTGTTCTTAGCTTTGCAGAGTACTTGTTAATGCTGTTTTGAGTCGTACATTTTCCGTCGTTTAATTATTACCATCGCAATAAACTACATTACGTCAACATAGCCTGTTGCGTGGTAGTCATTCAATTTCAAGACCTTGATGTTTCATTTGTCTGCAAAGCACGGACAGGTGGCTGATGATAATGGGTAACGAACGTTAAGCTTACGTAGTCTATTTGAATGATTGAGCGCATTAGTTAAACGGCGGCACCGGCCATCGATCGCTGGCGATGTTGGCCGCGGCGTGTGCAGCAATAAAGGACAATTAGTTCGACGATCAATCGTCGCCGAGCGCCGCGCGCCGCAGCCGATAATGAAATAACACGACGTCGCTGAAATTTACAGCGCCCATCGTCGACGTCGTCGTCGACGTCGAATGCCATACTGCAGCGCGCCGGCTTTCTGCAAATCGCCGACGACGCGCGCGCCGCCCGGCCCATCCGTCCACTCAGTCCTGGGTTCGCCGTCGGGCGCATTCGACGTCGCTAATTTGCCGAGCGTATGGCAGCGGCGGCGACGACGTCCGAGTAGAGAGATGACCTCCGGCCGTGGCACGCGCCTCACTCGGCGCCGGCTTCGGGCCGCTCGACGACACAATCCGGTCATAGATCTTCCGTCGCCGTCCGTCCATCCGTCTGCCCGGCTGGCCGTTACGTCCGCCCGCCGTCGGCGACGTTACAAGCTGAGCCGCGCGGCCGACGTGCCTTCGCCAGACGGTCGGTTCCCTGGCAACGTCGAGGCTTGCCGGCCGCGCGGCGGTCCGTAGTCAGAAACGAATGACGACACTGCTGCAGACGGGTCGGCACTCGGCACGTCAGGACGGTCTCGTCTTAGACAACCTGCATCATCCGACATTATCGACGTTTAATGTTGTAATAACTGCTGCTGCTGGCCATAGGACGCAGTGTTCCAAGACGCAACGAGAATTCGTAATAATATTCATAACCTGCGCCGAGACATTATGAAGCGCAGAAAAGTGGCCAGGGTTGAAGGTTGATGAATACCCTTTAAAAAATAACAAAAACACCTGCAGCACCACAGTGCATGTAGGCATATATGTAGAAATGTGGACTTTGCCACAACCAGCCAGAATTTACTTCCACTAGGAGTCAATCAATTAGTCAGCTAATTAGCGGACAACACAGTACAGAAAAGAAATCTATCTATAAACACAAAATAGGCCTATAGTTGTAAAGATTATTGATCATCCCTGTTCAAGATCATTCCAGATGCAGACAGAAAAAAAAGAAAAACAAGCTGGTAGGCGACGTGGCTTGCAACTAGGCCTACTAGAGATCGCAGTTTTGCGGACAGACTGTAGACACTCCTACAGCCTACGCTGACCATTGGATCCGCCTACTCCGAATACCTAGAATCAAACCGGAAGTGGATCCGCTGCTCTGTTGCTGAGATATATCCGTTTAAAAATGCCGAACTCTCTACGCACGCCGTACGCCGTGGCAGCCCGACACGCTGTCTGAAACTAAGGCCTTGCTAAGCTGACGCGTCGCACGCCACACATGAAAAATGTTTCGACTCTCGACTGTTTTGAGTAGGAACACGTTCGAGCATCCTAACTGCTCGAGCTTCTTGGGCCGTTTTGAAATTAATAATATTGTTTTGTTGAAACGTCGCAGGAAGAGACGCTGTTACTAGATGGCATTGTTGAATGTCGACTGGACGTTCTCTGTGCTGTATTTAGCGCCGAGTGGCAGGAGGCATTCGAGTAGCAGACGAGACGTACTGCAACATTGATGTCGCCGTTATACAGCCAATCACGACGCAGCGTCAGCAGTGCTTCAGCAGCTGCAAGCCGGCGTTGCCACGGACAACCGGGCGGCCGGGCCAACTAGAAGACCGACCGACTATAATAGCCAGCAGTTTTCCGTCACATGCAGCAGTTATCGGATGACCGGCAGGCAGCTGGGCGGCGCAGATATGATGTCGGGACACCGGGTGGGCGCTGTTGGTGTCGCCGTCCGTCCGTCCGTCCGTCTCACTCGCCGGCACCCGCATTGTTGACGTCGTCGCCTGTTAATAAACGATACGTCTGTTCGATTCGGTTCGGTTTGATTCGCTGCTTGTCGAGTAGTCAGCTCATCACTAACCGGTACGCCTATTACAATTTACGCGAGCAAAAACTGATAGCTAAGCTAGCATGTATCACTTTTTAGTTCTCGGCAGTGGCGTAACTTCAAATTTAGGGCTCCTCTCCTTTCTTTTCCCTCCTTTCACGCTCCCTCCCCTCTCGGTCCCTCCTGCTCTTGCCTCCTCTCTTCTTCCCCTACTTCTGTCTATTTGTTTTCCTCTATGATTCCCTTCCTTTACAATTAGGCCCTCTCAATGCATCTAGGTATAGGGGAGCGCTGCATAAGCTCCCCCAGCGGGTGCGGGGCGGAGCTCCTGCCGAAAACGTATTTTAGAGCAGTTTGGCATTCGAGAAACCGCGTTCGGGGACATCAAATTTAGTGTTTTTGTTGCGGAAAAAATAAACCCCAGAAATTTGGGCCCCCTAGATTCGCGATTCCCCGCATTGCGGGGTCTGCAGGGTCAGTAGTTACGCCAATGGTTCTCGGTATTCCAAATAGAGTGAAAACTTTAAAAATACAGTAAATACTAAAATAAGTGGAATATAAATTTTTCTGCAGTTAATATAAGCATTGCTGTTTACGGTTTACGGAGATGAGCAGTTGAATAGAATTTTAGTCAAACACAGATTGCATGCTAGCTAACTTAAAATTTGCACCAGTCGTTCGATCGAAAATAATTATTTCTACATTGTATGCCTATAAGCAACGTACTGGCGGTTTAGCTGAACAAGATAGTGTATCGGTGCCATGACTATATCCAACAAAGGAGAAAAATCTGCGTTCTCTGTTGTGCATCTTAATACACCAAAAGCGTTTACGGTATTACCAAAAAGTGAAACTGTGACAGGCCTAGCCGTGGTTGAAACGAGTGTCGGGTTTGCGTGGAAAGGGAAATTCGTCGTCGAATCTTGTGTAGTCGACGTCGACGTGCGCACGCAAACGGACGATTGCCGGGCTGGATCGGAAGTCAATCGTACAGGGTGCGGCAAAAAAGTGGACCCCTAAAATTTTTTCGTCGTTTTCTCAGCAACCGTTCGGGATTTTAATACGAAATTTTACAGCTTTATTTTAAAAAACCTTCTACACATCTAATTGCCAAGTTAAATGTGATTCTGTTGAAAAACGACGAAGTTATAGATTTTTAACATGACCGCCTACCGATTTTTCAGCATTGAAAAATGTTCAAACTAAAATGCTATTTAATTTGCGAAAACTGGTTACACGTTACTGCCGATGACGTCACAGTGACGTTTTGATAAACAGTGATTTATATTGTTTATAAATTATCACTAAATTATC
>Ga0056128_1001252_pt1 | contig 27647 bp, 17 predicted proteins | sample WorMetLIZISLAND2_FD_71113 | JGI IMG/M metagenome (GOLD analysis project Ga0056128, IMG submission 71113) | Marine gutless worms symbiont microbial communities from Max Planck institute for Marine Microbiology, Germany - Olavius geniculatus... ... | reverse complement strand
TACACATGTAGCGCAGTTTTTAGTGACATTTTTCGGTAACATTTTATATGACAGGCAATTTTCGTCCTGAGTTATATATGTAAGACGTTTGTTGTTTCATGTTCATACTCGTTATTATTTCAGTTGCTTGAAATGTGATGCAAATCCGTGTTACATTAGGGTCAATACCATAAGTTAGTCTTTAGTCGGTGAAGTGGTCAGCGTTCTCGTACGCGAACATAGGTCTAAAAATAGATATGCAAATTACGCAACCTTTTAATTTGGGGTATTTCTACGTTAGGTCATTGTCATCAAATGTTCATATACTGAACACGTTTGGTTAACAGATTTCATGTGTGACCATTAAACGGTTAAGCTAGCATACAGCCCAGATCGGCTGGATGGCCGGCTCAAGTTAACAGCCAGCACCTTTAACCGACTGGGTCAGTATACTAGCAGTCCTGGCCACAGGGGCTACTGTTGCACAGAACTTGCCGTTTCTTCCCTAGTGATGGGCGTGACCACCGCTAGTACTCATTTTACCATTCCACAGAGGGTAGAAGGCTGAGTCGACCTAGCTGGCAGGCTTCGCACCGAGATGGTTTACCTGCCCGCAGGCAGTCACCCATCACGGTGCTAACCAGGCCCGGCATAGAGTAACTTTGTTTCATCCGAAACATGCTACAGACTATGCCACGCTACCACCAACCATTGCAGACTGCCGAACATGTTGACTGAATTAGTATTGTGTGTATGCTGTGCAGATACACGACAGAGCTGATCACAGCGGCTCCCCACAACGAGAGTGCTTGGAACTACCTTCGTGGGTGTGTGTTATTGTCTTTTTTCTAGCTTATTTATTCACTGATCTGACTACGGCAGTAAGTTCTGTCACCCATCCTAGAGCTACGATGCATCATCTACCATATGGGATCAAACAGCGTTTCCTGTATATACCTGCTACTTGACACTAGTGAACATGCCCCACTTTAACCCCAGCCAGATGGCAGATACTTGATTTACCCGATAAGCTACCTGGTTGGGTACCCTGGTAACGAATTGCCCCCTAATGGCAGCCCTAATCATATATTGAGGTGGTTTACCTGTCTGCTGATAGTCACTCATGCTAGCAGTACATAAGTACTTGATAGCGACCCGACCGGGAGTTAAAGTCGCAATTTTTGATTGTAACTTTACTGTCCTAACTGTTGCGCCACCAAGCCGTCATTGCACAGCCACATAGCTATCACCCAGTTACAGACATGACCCGGTTGTGTGTGTATCTGCGTGTAGCGTGGTCCAGGTGGAAGGTCGGTATGAGGACGTCAATGAGTTCTGTGAGAACTTATACACCACGGACAATGTTCGCTCGCCGTACCTGCTGGCATTCATGATAGATATACTGGAGGACCGGCTGGAGACCAAATCATGTCAGGATGCTCCACAGACGCTCCGACGTGCTTTTGAAGTCTGTTGTGTTTTATTTGCATTTTGTGTTTTTTTAAACAGTTTTCTAATAATGGGTCGTCTTTGTAGCCATCAAAGACTACATTGACCAGAGATGTAGTACTTGGAACTTGTACAATTTCTACTCTAGTACTGCTAGAGTATCGTTTCAAAATAGGCCTACTTGTATTTGAGGGTCAGGTAGGTGCTGCCATGTGGCTAGTACTGTATTTTCTAATGTGCTAATAGTATGCTCAAAGCTGACTGTCCAGAAAGCTACATATTGTCGAATAATAAACACAGCAATAGGCAACATTGCAGTAAAATCCTTTTATTTAATTTAAATTAATTACTCACTGATCTGTAAGTTAGTGTGTAATCACTGTAAGACTGAGAAAGAAGGACTCAGTCATAGTTTGGTCTAAGGTGCAGTCTTAGTCTGACAAATTTTGACAGGCTTTTGTGTACAGTTTAGAATGCATATCTGACAATGTTTTTAATTTTCTGTATCTTTGAAATTTGAGATTATGAAGGCGAGCTTCCATTTGACCTTTGTTTTTATGGGGGCAGCCTACTGTAGCTAAAGTTAAGTATTTTCCTGCATTACTTGCATTTGAATGACTTGATTTCATGATAGGAGTTAAGTTTAGAGGTTAGAGTCTGGGTTACAACTAGGGATACTTGTTAAGTTAACATACTATTAGTTTCATGCTTTAACTTGAACTTCTTGCTTCAGAAATTCAGCTATAGTGGGCCTTAGCTACGGCAGATACTTGGGTTGTACTTGACAGTTAGTTTCAAGTACTTGTAGTGTACTTGTGCCTTTAGTGCTTGCAACACTACAACATCATAGTCAACATCGCCTGACCAGTGTTTGGCCCAACATGGCTGATATTAATAATAATGTATCATATATTCAACATTTTTACTGTATTCACCAGCTACACCAGCATGGCGAAATAGTTCTTTCCCTTGCACAGGCCTGGTAATAAATAATGAAGGAAAGAGGTCTACGAATAATTATGGAGGTTTTGTTTGGATGTGATTGTTAAAATGGAATGCATATGCTTGTGCTTGTGCATCAGCTGTGCAAGTCGTTGGCAGACGAGCATGACACAATCCGTTGTGAGTACTGGCGCTACATGTCTCGATCTCTGACGGTCCGCTATGGGGAAAGCTTAGCATCCTCTGGTGACTCAGTTGACCATACGACGACATAATGTGACTGCATTGTATTGACAATCCATTGTGAACAGTGGCTCCACTCCAGTGGCTAAATTTTGGAATGTCAAAAATTTTTTTCTCGTCCGAAGACTTTTATTCAAAAATGTTTGTCCACAAATGCAAAATTTTGGGCTGAAAACCCCATTTTGGGAAAATGTAGGGGCAAATCGGAAATTTTCAGGATTTGTTATCTCCTCTGTTGTAAATTTGGAGTGTCAGTCAGAAATTTTCATGCAACTTCCAGCCCTGTGCCCCATGTCCTCCAATGGATAGCATTATGAGACTGATGACTGTCTGGAGGATAACAGGAAAAATTATTAGAATTGCCATTACTCATACATGTGCACAATTTTAATGACGAGTTCTTACAATTTTGGGTTTGGGTCATTTCTGTGTTTAAGTTCACGTTATTTTTTTCTGTAAAAGATAGACTTTGTGTTTCTTTATTGTAAAGGTAAAACTTACTGTTCTATTATTATGTGTTTGTGTGCATTCTGCCTGGAAAAGCCATCCCCTAAATGACCTATACTGTCGGGTGGGACGTTAAACCCTACTCACTCCTGACTCACTCACTCACTCCAGCCCTGCCTACTTTTTAAACTCACAATGCAGCTGATCTGGGATAAAATTGAAATGCACCAACTGTTAAAAATCTCACCACATATTGAACGAGTTGTGAAATATAATCAGCTTTAGAATACTGTAGGTTTTACCTTGTAACTCACTTATTCTGAAGCTGACCGTATTTCACATGGTAATGTAGTGATGCGTTTCAAATGTGATGGGATCTTTAATAAGCATCTTATTGCAGGTTTACTGCAGAGTATATTGGTGAAAGAATTTTGAAAATAGGTCAATGTCTGATGCTGCTATAACAAAAACTTGGGGTTACTTTTTTGCCCACTCTGTATATTATGATCTGTCAGTGTGCTGCAGAGACTGGTGACTCGAATGACCATACTTCCTAGCAGCAATGAATGTTGACAATTCTGTGTGAATACTGACACCAGTGGCGGGGGGGGGCAGGAGTGCAATTCCTGCATGTCACCATCTCCGTCAGTCCACAGGGAGGCAATTCCCTCCCCCTCAAGTTAGGGCTGTCGAAAAATTTTCTTCCAAAATACAGAATTCAGGGCTAAAAATCCTCCATTTTGGAGTAATTTAGGGGTAAAGTTTAACTTTTTCAGCACCCACAGTCTCTGCTGTCGGAAATTTGCAGTTGTCTGCCTGCCGGAACTCTGATGGAAATTTCCAGTCATGTCTGTTGTAATGAACAATTGCAACTTTCCGGCTCATTCTTACTTAATTCACAATGCTGGGACTGTTTGTTGACAGTATCCATAGTGAATACTCTGACTGCATGTCATGATCTGCCAGTCCGCTACAGAGATAATTTAACATCATGTAACTGCACACACTGCGTTAAGTGTTAAAAACAGACCAGTCAGATTATCGATCAGATGCTATTGACGTCTAACCGTGCTACAAAACAGCATTGTTTTGAGTGTTTATTTGTTAGTCATTCCGACATGACCATTTTGTTCTGTTATTGTGATGCTTTCAGCAGTTCATTTCAGTCCAGTCACTTGGCTAAGTAAGTAATAGTGCCGGGAGTAAGACCTTAAACGTTTGATTCTGGCCATGGCATGACAGATGTGTCATGGTAAAAATTGGTATCAAATCTGATTACCGCAGCTTACCAGTTTTCCACGTTGCCAAGGCCTTGGATGACATAAGAGCATTTGGCTGATGAAAATAACAAAAAAAAACATTTTCTGGAGCAGTCTGAAAAGGTTATCTGTTGGCGACCTGACCTCGTCCACATGCACTGATTAAACAAAACCAGAATGGGTCAATAATTGTTAAATCTCTGCTCAGCTTTCAAACACCGATGGTCTGGGCTTGCTTACAACTTAGTCTTACGATAATCACAGTCAGTTTCACACTGATATGTTGAGTTGTAGGCTTACGCTATAGCTATTTTTTTCTATTTAGCCTGATACTATGTAATACTGTGGATGGTTTATTTGGCTTGATTTCGTTTTGTAATTGTTTTTGTCTTGCATGCATTCATTCTCATGTTTTTATGATTTGTTCTATTGCTGTAACATACATGTTTGCTTGCTCACCAAGGCTGGAATGACTATTCGGTTTTCTGCACCCCAGCTTTATCTATGGCATAAATCAACTTATTTAGAATGACACCAGATTTATTAGAAATGAATCACAGAGCTGTACAAACATGTATGTCTGATCTCTGGACACAGGTTACAGGCAAAACAACAGGTGGCTTATTGCCTAGATGAACAGCATGACATCATCTCAATCCCTAGACAGAATGTACACTATATAACGTAATATAGCACAAATACAAGTGGCTGGCCGTACTTCAGCACCGAGCTTTGTTCACAGTACTTGTTTAACAAGCACAAATGCACAACCCAACACAATGATATACCATAAAGTTGGTTTCATTGCATACCGAACACCGGTATGGTTTGACTGCACGATATGCTCGTCACATATTACATAATTTGATGATTAACAAGTTGTCAAATTAGCAACATTCAACGCAACGTGCTGTCACTCATAGGAATCCTGTCATTTATTGACTTTTTATTAGAGCTGTCACAGTTGGCGCGTTAATTAATGCGTTAATAAATTAACACGCGTTAAAAAAATTAACGCACATGCGTAAAAAACGTGATAGTTGAGGATAGGAGGCTGAGTTGACCTGAGCTGTTTGCTTACTGTTGCCTGCTGCGAGTGAACGTGGAACCCGTAGCAATTTCTCGGCTACTTGGAGGATTCCGATGCTGTACCACAATAGGCCACCACTATAGACCATTGCACCGAGCGACCAACATTTAACTGCAAGGATCTTTCTGTAACGTCAGATTTGTGCCTGGTTAAGTCCAAACTTCACTTCTTTGATTAGTTGTGAACAACAAGTCGTGCTGTACGGCATCTCTTCGTGTCAGCTGGAAGTCCTGGATTTGTGCAGTGCAGGGAGTTCTGTCGCTATATCTGCAGTGAACGTAGCTTGCGCCCAGTAAAAAATGGGGGGGGGAGTTTTGCTAAGGATGTATGCAAAATTGCTGTCACTAGGCCTATAGAAGCGCTGTTTTTAGTTCAAAATGCATAAACTGTTTGTAACCCAATAGAGTCCATCACAAAATGATGGACTCTATGACGGACAAGAGATGATATACAAAATAAAAATACTGTAATAGTTAAATAGTAAATAGTCTAAATACGTTTAAAAAATAAAAATTATATGTGTTTTTAAAAGTTTTTTTCAGTTTTCTAACTTTCTATATTCTACAGGCGGGTCCCATAAACGTCTCGGGCCCGGGGTAATTTACCTCTTACTCTCCATCTCGACAGGACTGGGTGCGTTAATTTACGCGTTAATTAATGCATTAAAAAAATTAATGCACTGCGTTAATGCGTTAAAAAAATTAACGCCTTGACAGCTGTAGTAAAAAGGTAAAAATTAAATAAAATAAATCCGTCAGTGATTGCTGGAGAGGATTGGTGCTGGTAGGTCGGCCAAGTACAGCATGGCAGCAGCCGGCAACCACTTACCAACCTGGTTCAGCACTGAAGCCACAGTCACCACTTCGACCACCCACAGCTACCAGTCAGTCCCCAGGCAGAGGATCTTCCACCCCAGACAGTGGTAGACCCAGCACGTCTTCAAGACCTGTCTCCATCACATCGTTTGGTACGTAGGTGGTGGAGTTATATTTCACAATTTATTGGAGGTTCTCATTGATCACACACTGGAAAATTTTTTAATGATTTAAGTGTTAAACTTTTAAGTAACAGCCTTGCCAAGTCTCGCACATCTCTTGTGAATCTCGTGCATTTTCAGTTAACTGATGCTGCCCCTTTCCAGATCCCTCTTTGAAGTGTTTGCAGGCAGTAATACATCTAAGTAGTAATCAATCAATAATGACCCAACTGGGTGTCAAACCCATAATTTTTTTATCATACATTATGCCACCAAGCTACCGTTAATGGTCATTTCCGTTTGTGACCATGGTACAAACACCCGGGCAGATACCCAGAAATCCAGAACCCAGTACAGCCCATAAAACCTATTGGGTTGGATTTTTTTTAAAAAGCATTTTCAACGCTGTTTCTGACTGTTGTGTTTTAGAAGAGGACGTTGCATGTGAGTTGACGATTGGGTCCATTCTGTGTGGAAATGTGTCAAGAGCTTTGAGAAGCCGCAGAACTGCACCTCAGCCGTCCCAGGTACAGTAGTTTTGTATTCTCTATCAGACTTGTACTGCTTATCTGTCTGTGTTAAATGGTGTAATTGCTTGTGGTAGCAACTAGCAACTGTGCAGTTTTTTCTTTAAAACTTTCTACTGAGCTTTCAGTATAAAAAGATGAATATTTTAGAATTTGTTTTTTGTTTAAAGAGGCAGAGTCACTGTGCTGTTTTGTGTGAACAAAATAGTTAGTGGCTTTACTCCACAGTGTATTTTTCTCTGAGATAATGACCTTGTTACTGTCAGTTTAAACTTTATTTTTTGTACAACAAATTGAAGCAGGTGCAGTGTAGGCTTAAGACGTTGAGCTTCACTATGGCCAAAGATGAAATGGAAATGTTCTGCTTTGAGCCATGGCTTCAAGTCTCTGAATGTGTGAGGTTATTGTTAATGTTTTGTTCTGTTGATGCATCATGTGCGGCAAGGTTTCATTCCGGCCAGAGCACAGTTATGACACTGCGCTGGTGCAACCCGACAGCAGCTTCCTGTCAATTGTAGAAGAACTTCGCGCATGGAAAGAAGAGCATCGAAAGTAAATTCTATCATTTTTTAATTTAGCAGCTCAGTGTTGTGTTATGTCTTTATATTGGTGTTAATTTCAATCAATTATTGCTCTGGTTGCTTTACTGTGTGGCTGTCTCAATAGATTGCACTACACATCTTAACTGTCCATCCATCAAGTTGTTTCTATCCCCCTAAATCTGGAATCAAAATTGGGTGCAACTTTCCCCCATTTTGGGGCTGAGGTTTCCCCCAGTTTCTGACTCAAGTTTTCCCCTCCATTTTGGGCTTCTTTCCCTTTTAGGGAGAAAGTTTTGTTAAGGGTGTAGTTTGCCCAGTGAAAAATAGAGCTGATGTAAAAATAGGGGAAATTTTTGTTAAAGGTGCATATTGAAAAATAGGGGGAATAAAAATAGGGGGAAGTTTTGATCTACAACTTTATCAAAACTTCCCCCCTCCTATTTTTCACTGTTCCCAAGCTGCAGCCACCAGGTATAGGGATAGAAGCCACTGCATTCGTCCATCAGTTTGTTCCACGTACAGTTAAGGCTTCTAACTCGAAAATGAAAAGGTTAAAAAACCACAATCACTGCAAATGTTTCATGGGGTCGGAGTAACCGATGTGCTCATTTTCAAGTTTAACATTCAAAGGTCAGGTGGACAGCTGCGCAATATGTTGGCACTGGTCCAGACGTAACATAAAAATTAACTGTTTCAAACCTTATTATTGTTTGGTTGACGTTTCGGCAACCTCTGTTGCCTTTTTCGAAAATGAGTCGACTCTTCTCCGGGTAGTGTCACGTGAGTTCCAGAGAAGAATGTAGTCGTAAGCCGGTGATAGGAAATATGAACCAGTGTCTCTGTTCATAGCCCGTGTCCTCGTCTTGGTCCAGACGTAGTTTTCTAGTTTTGCATTATGTCCAGTACTGCATGGTTAATTAATCATAATGCTTGCTTTATTGTTGTTTATGAAATGGTGGATCAGCAGTCTCCATAATTTCTCTGGAGGTTGCTGGACTTTCCTTAGATGCCTTTTGTAAACGACTGGCTAACCAAAATAGATGTGGAAAATGCAAAATGGCTGTTAGAAATAGAATTGTTTTGCACATGTAATGGTATTTTTAGACCCAAGTGTCATGCATTTGGCATGAGTCTTGCGCTTTTTTAGTTAACACTTTTCTGCCGTCTTTTTTGTGCATTTTGTTTTGACTTCATTTTTAACATTCATTTCTTCACAATGATAGAAAATTATTCTCACCAGGTGCAATTGCTAAGATTTTGGGGCAGGAGAAGAGAAGGAAAAAGAAGGGCTGGGGAGGGAAGGAGTGAAGAAATGAATGCAAAGAGGAGGAAAGGGATGGAGAGAATTGATGTCTATTTCTTTCACTACATGTAGGGAATGCAAACCCAGGGTGTATTTTTCAAACCCGGGTTTACGGGTTTGACGGCCGGGTTTTATAGGCCGCGTACTCGGCGGGCTGCCAGTACTTACCATAATGTAGGCCTGCAGTTACCAGGGTAGTGGTCAAATGTCAGAGACAGACTCGCGAGTCACGAGCAGTGGATTGCAAAGATCATAAGCGGTTAGATGTATGGAAATGAGTTAAACAATACGAGATCTATACGCCTAAGCATATTGCAAATACTGTCTATTATAGTAAAATTATAGACTCTATGAGACTATAAGCATATGACTAATAGATTGAAACCTTGCCAAAAATATGAGATAGGCTCTACAGCCGGTTTTTTGTTGAAAAGCGCACATTTTTTACTCTCTGCATTTAACTCCAAATTTGAAACTGTTTACCTTGCACTGCATTGCCTAAATTTTGCACGTTTAGGTTACTTTTAACAAAGCTAATTATTCGTGTAAATATAGCTTTCCTCTGTCTACTGGTTAGCCACAATACATCCGTTACAAAACTAGACAGACTGCAGACAGACAGACGACAACTTATAGGTTACTGAAGTGCCTGGCCTTTAAGCTTGTGCTTGCAGCTTAACAGTTGGCTCAAAATAGTACATGTAAAAACTATCGTTGGCAATTTCGTGCTGCATAGGCCTGCTGATTGAGACCCAAAATTAAACCCAGGTTTTGCCCACTCTCAAACCCGGATTGTCGGGTTTGAAAACGGTTGGGTTTACCCGGGTTTTGGGGTACCTAGGTTGCATTCCCTATTTACATGTTTACAATAGAGCTACATATATTCAAAACTGTCACGCAGCATCCTGTCACATTTTGTGTGATTTCACTCAGGCGAGTGGCGGAAGTAGAGGCAGGTCGAGCGCCGCAAGTACTGACGATAGATCATGATGAAAGTGTGGGTTTATCAAGCAGTGATGACGACGAGATGTCTGATGAGGAGGTTGATGCTTGCTTGGATACGTTTAAACCTCTAGCACGTTTATCACAATCAGACTGCTCACTGCCTGGCATTGCATCAGGTCAGCTAGCAACGCTTCTCTACGTTAATTTTGCACAGTAACTTTGCACTGAATATAGCATTGTACTACACAGTATTTTGTATGCATTCTGGAGTGCTTATATGTTTATGTTTATTTTTTTTCAGTTTGTGCTACTATAGTATATGGTGAGAAAAGTTGAATATAATAGACTGATATTGATCGATTTCTTCACTGAGTAACTATTTGACAGATGCTATAAACTGATTCTGTGATTCAGTAGTTGAATTATACAAATGGTGAAATGCTGCACTAATGCCATCTCAATATGTAACCCATGTCAACCATACCCATGTCAACTCAGCCTAGCCAACCCTTCTTGGCTAGGTGCAATATGAGTGCCAGTGATCACTGTGGTGGCATAAACAGGCACACTGTGCATCACACTAACTCCATGTCCGCTGTCTTGCAGTGTAAACTGGTGTATGGCTAAGGAGTAAGGACTAAGGATATGAAGATCAGTGCCGCCCTATATAATGTGTACTGCTATTACATGATGTATGATATGGTTCTCAGGCAGCTTGGTGGCTTAATAGTAAGATGTCAGACTTACGATTGAGGCGTCATGGGTTTAGCTACTAGTCAGGTTGCTATTAGCCTATCAGGTAGTTGCTAAGTACTTGGATGGGTGACTGGTTGCAGCCCCACCGTGGTCAGCCACCTTGTCGTGGTGGTGGGGCTTTGCACCGATGACCTGAAAGATTTCTAAAATCTGGAGGGTAGGAGCTAACTAAGAGCTGACCAAACCTGTGAGAGCAGATTTGCTACACGTTACCAGTGCTTTTGTGCTGGTTTTGGCTTCACAGCCAACTACGGCTTCACAGCCGTTCACGGCTTTATAGCTGTTGCCTGTAACCTTGTGGTTACATTCGGGGACGGCCTCAGCGCTGGGTAGGAGCCTGCCCACCCCGGAGGTAAGGTAAGGACTGGCTGCAGACATGTAAACCACCTGGCTATAGCCAACACCAAGTTCAACTTAGCCTTCCATCCCTCAGGGGTAGGCAAATTAAGTACCACCCTGTCTGGCTGGGGTTAAAGTGGGGCACACTCACCTGTGTTGGGTGGCAGGTAACAAATACACACTGTGTGATTCCATGCTGTAGGTGACTCTCCATAGCTCTGTGATGGGTTTTTCATAAAGTGCTGTATGCAACCTTTTACCTTTAATTGCACTGTAGGTGGCATCACGCATCGACCAGACATCGCCGGTGAAGATGCGTTTTTGCAGAGGATACGTTCAGTCTATGCAGCTGCAGCGGCCGATGCTTCGTCGTTTGATGACTCCACGGAGAGCTTGGACTCAACAACAGGACTCAGTCGCGATGCTACTGCCACTGCTGCTACTGATAATGATGCAGCTGCCATGCGTCACAGTATTGATGTTCTACCGTCTTCCAGCATTGACCCTCTTTCCGCTCCTCCAGACTTCCTTCGACCGGTCTCTGGGCCTGCTGTCCCACCCGGCTGCCGCACTAAGTTCAAGTATGTGCCATTGCATCATTATGATGGGAGTTCATTTCTTTGTGTTGTCCACTCCAGGGGCATCCAGGGTGGCTTAGTGGCTTAGTGGTTAGGGCGTTGGATACGAGACCGAAATGTCTACGGTTCAATGCCCAGCCGATGCCCTACCAAGTAACAGCCTTGGGCAAGTTGTTCACACCTACCTGCCTGTGTAGATGCAAGTGTCTGGTGGTTAGTGTCCACTCGTAACTTTCAGGTTGCGGTGCGATTCTCACTGCTGTCATTTGCAAGCAACCTTGAGCAAGTTGCTAACATTCTATGTCCTCAGGTCAACTCAGCCTCCTACCCTCCGTGGGATGGGAAATGAGTAGTAGCTTACGGGCTATGGGGTGAAGGCCTAATGTTTCTGATTGGGGCAATGATGACATACATCTGCTAGCTGCAAACCGCAGGTCCAGTTGTTCATTCACGCAGGCAATGGATGGCCGCATAGTGCACTGTGGTATTATTAGCTTATGCCAATCAGCTGCGCTGCCACTTCCAAGATTGTAAAGCGCTTCTGGTCTTGAGTCCATCTTATGTAAGAAGCGTTATAGCAAGTACTGGACTTTGCCCTTACCTTATCCATTCTCCTCCACGCCAAGTCACACCAACCCCATTCCTCTAGCCTCTGGAGTTTAACTGTCCATTTTATACTCAGACAAATGAAAACTGTGCCAAATTCGTATAGGTCAACTTATTTCACTTAGTTGACAAATTATTTTTGGAGCAGCTTAAATGACCCTAAAAACTGAGCAAAAAAACGTCCAGCGGCTAGAGTCTGCGGGAGGGCTGTTAGTTCTCCCAGTGGGATATGGAATGGATGTATTTTGATACATTTTCAGCTCACAAAAAAAACGCGTCTTAGCAACCAACATCAATTTTGACTCAGCCTTTTATGTATCGGGGTTGATAAATCGGATACCAGCCTGCTTGGCTGGGGTACCAGTAGATGCAGGGTGCGCTCACCTGCGTTGAGTGGGGCAGGTAACACCGTGTGATTCTGTATGGTAGGTGATGCTTTGTAGCTTTAACCTTTAACTGTTGTGGTCTGTTGCTGCAGACTACAGCCAGTGGCGGGCTACAAACAGCAGGCGAAGGTGATCGATCCAGCACGTCCGGTCGTGCGTGCTCTCACCACATCACCTGAACGATCTCGTGCGGCGCTTGATAAGCCACGACCCGGCAGTTCACGAGCTTCACTGGGTGCTGGTCAAGTGCCGACGCCAAGCAATCCGTTGTCACTGTCCACTCCAGTTACAGGCTGCAGTCCAGTCATCTCCGCTGTTCGTCGCCGACAACTGCCCAACGTTGCTCTGCTGCCCTCCAAGTTCTCCTCCAAGTAAACAACGTACAGTAGGCTATGAAGCTGATGTGCGTGACTTGAAGTCGTTTTGTTCTAGAGCGTGTTGTAGTATTGTTTTGTTACATTTTTTTGGTTTCTTGTAACAAATCAATGTTTTTGAGATGTGAATCATTAAATGCAAATGTTTAAAGTTTGAATGCAGCTGCTGCTCTGAGTTCAGGTGGTGTAATCATACAGCAGCTTGTTTGCCGGCACGTCACTGAATGCAGGGACGTCTGTTCCCCACTAAGCTATGTTCAACAAGTTTCTCCATTTTTCTTTGCCTCTTCTCCTGTTTCCTTTTGTTTTCTCTTTCCTGTATTTTTAGTGGCTTTTCTTCAAATCTGGCTGAGGGTCTGTTGAGCACTTTGATGGTGTGGTATTCCTCCATTTAGGGGCTTTTCCTAATTCTAGCTAAGGGTCTGGGAGTACTGCAAATTTTTCCAGTGGGTCTGGGCAAAGCCCATTTAAGGACATTCTGGGCTGTAAAAACATGTTTTGGAGCAAGCCAGAGAGAAAGTTGATATAATTTATCAGTAGAATCAGTAGAAGTTAGTATGACTTCTACTGATGCTACTGATAGAAGTCATACTAACTGCTGCCGCTTGAAGTGCTGAGAACTTCTCTTTTCTTTTATGATTGACCATTTGCTCCCAAGTTTAGGTCGCTATGTTCTAGACGTCTGTAGGTCTGACTGGTTGCTTATATTTTGTACTGCTTATTCTAGACTGCACTTCTACTGATTTACATTTTGCTGTCAGAGTGTGATATTTAGTTTGTGTGACTCAGTTCCTGATAATTGGTCAATCTACACAGTGTTTGGAAAAACATCCCGGACATTTTTGGTTGTAGCGTAAAGAAAAATGATCAGATTTTAGTAATTTTTGATAAGACTATTTCTGATACAACTGGCAATCAAATGACCATTTAATTTCCCACCGCACCCAATGTCTGTTTTTGCACTACCTGGGAATTACAGAAACAACAAAATATTGTATTTTGTTCCAAAGGAGCATTATTACTTAATCAAAATAAGACATAAAATATATTTTTTCACATTTCTGTCACTTGGGCTGATAGTTCATCCAATTATCTGTTTTTCAACTGCCTGCAGTAAAAAATGTTCAAAGTGTCAGCCCATTACGTGACCACAGGCACAGAGATGGTTTCTTCTTTCGTTGACAGCAGTGTCAATGATGTTTTGCTCCAGAACAATCCACACTTTACCAATCACTTTTTGAATTAATCAACATTTCTAAAGGTTATCTGGTAAACATGCTGCTGCATGACAGTCAAACAGTGCAATTGACTGGCTGTTCAGTGCCACAGATCTGACGATATGAAATTTATTGAAGTTTTTTGTTCATTTTAACGCATATGTCGCTTGTTTTGGTTTTCCCAGGTAGTGCATAAGCAGACACTAGGTGAGGTGGGAGCTAGAACAATCGTTTGATAGGCAGTTGTATCAAAAAATGTTTGCACCAAAAATTATTAAAATTTATCAATTCTTCTTCGAGTTACAATCGATAATGTTGAGGATGTTTTTGATGTATTATTGTTCATTTCAACACATATTTTATTGGTTCAGTTTTCCCCAGGTAGTGCAAAAACAGACATTGGGTGAGGTGATAAAATGGCTTGCCATTTAATGGCAAGTTGTACCAGAAATATTCGTACCAAAAATTATTAAAATTAGTCAACCGTTCTTCAAGTGCCAATCGATAATGTTCGGAATGTTTTTTTCCGGACACGGTGTATACGTAATGTATGACGTATATACCTTGAGTCAACATTTTTAACACCCAATGCAGTTTTTTAATACCATTAGCAAATGTGGTATGATTTTAATAATTCCTATACTCTTGAGTGCTGAGATGAACCACAGAAGAAGCCAGAATAACATCTGCCATCTCAATTCAAATCTCTTGTCCTCTTACCTTGCGGAATTTAGATGTTTAACTATGCAGCTGATCATTTGTATTAGCTAGTATAATATATGCAAGAATGATCTACTATTCATTTTCGAATGCAACCGTGTAGATACTAAAATTAATCCATTTTGCTGAACTGTGATATGGGTGTGGGTGTTTTTCATATGACTCACTCTGTAGAATGTTTCACATTGTTTATGTGTTACTGCAGCATTGATGCCAGAGTATAGTTGATGGTCATCTGAGATGTGAAGTTTGTTTGTTTCAGCCATAGTGTATGACACACAACACATAGAAAAGTTTAATGCAATGCAGTATTTATTACGGTATTATAAAAATTTCATTATACCATTTTTGTTTTATTTATCTAATTGACTTGGCTCAGAACCGTCCACTCTGGAGATTGATGTCTACGTTCGGCGCTACGCACTCTTAGTGGTGCTTGCCAGAAATGATGATGATGATGATGCACACCTATTTGAACGGTCTACTAACCATGTGTTTGCCGTTTGCTGCATTTGCTTTTTCTAGATGTTTGTGATGGGGACATCTATTTGGGACTGGACCTCCCATATCTTTATTTATTTACTTATTGAACATGACAACAGAAGCCATGAATTTAGCCTAATATCGTTTTGCACTTTGACACATCAGTCGTTTTACACGTTATCAAGTTATCGCTGCAATCTGAGTCATTAAGAACTGGTGGTCATAGTAGGCCTCGTAAATATGTTACATCGTTTTACCTTGTTTAAATAACCAACTATTGCAATGTAATTACAGCTATGAGTGTGGTCATAAAGTTCTGAGTGCTGTATATAATTGCACCATCGTGGCATCTCTTCTGGCTCTGGGTATCTCGTGTTTGTGATACTACTGATGCATACCTATGACTGAAACTGTTTTCTGTGATTTTCATCAACGTGATCAGTATTATCAATAAAGTGTTTTTTATTACTGTCAACATGCCATGCAGCAAAATGAGCAAGAGAGTTAAGAGACGGAGAACAGCTTGAAGAGAAATGTGTCGTATGTGTGACCCCCTTCGATCACACTTTATGTGAAGTGATGGAATGAATTTGTACCGCAAAGGCGCTTATATACAGAGCGACGTAAGTTCACGTAACTGAACTGAACTGAACTGACAGGTTTTGGTTTTTGACGAACTGACTAATGAGCAAGCAGTACTGTATTACAGTAAGCAGTGGCGGATCCAGAAATTTGGAATAGCGGACGGAAGGGTAGGGGTTGGATCTGGATCAGGGGCATAGCTCCCTCCCCCCCGAAAATTTTCTAAATTTTTACGCAAAAATGGTGCATTTTTGTTCAAAACTTTTACCTGTTTTAAGATGCATACAGTCGATAGCGGGGGGGGCGCCCCTCTTGAATCCGCCACTGACGGTAAGCACCGTTTAACAGCGTCGGTAACTAAGTCCATGTACGCGTCGGCCCTGCTCGCTTGGTCAGTTCGTTATAAACTAAACCATGCGAGTTCATTTCAGTTACGTCGCTTTATACGTTCCTTGACACTTTCAATACAAACCCCCGTGTTGACCAAATCAGAATTCGGAACTCAAAAATTACGCTTCAAATATTAAATTCAATTACAGATTTATATTACAAACTGCACAACAGAGTTAATAAAAACCAAAAAACATGAATTTTTAAGGTTTCCTGAGTGTTTTCCTTCAAAACCTAGGTTTTTCGAATTGGTTGAATTTTTTTCAATTCTGTGACGGATGGACGGACAGACAGATCGCACACGTTTCGCTTACCTACGCGACGCGCAAATTGGCTACTGGCCGCTGTACCGGCGGTACTGCTAAAACATTGATAATTAGCGAATAGTGTGCAGGCCTATTATAGGCCTACATCTTGTACAAGTGGCGGTTTCAGAGGGCGGCGGCCGCCTCCTAATTCTTATTTCACTGCACGCATTTTTATAACCAAATGAAAATTTTGCCCCAAAACGCGTTATTTGCGCATAAAACTTTCAAAAAGTGGGGGACGGTCACGGTCTTCTCTCCTGACCCCACCCTATCCCTCAACGCCTTAACCCTGTCTTGACGACTTCGGCGTCTCCTCCCCCCCCCGCTCTTCCGCCGCTCCTATTCTAAAATTTTGGTTCCTCCATTGTGCAGTAGGCCTAAGTGCCTGTGCTGCACCGGCTGTGCTAGAATTTAATTAAAGTCTCGAGTCGTCTTTGTTTTTATGCGGTCTCCAGTTCTTGGTCTCGATTGTGATCCAGTTGACACTTTTCATCACTCGGGGGGGGGAACTCCGGCTTAAGACTCGTTCTGCTAGTACCGAGGTTCATGGTGTGCACAGAAAATATTATGATTAGCTACGACGCAGAGTGCGCCATGAGTGTACTACTCGATGCCAGTAGATGATGAACAATCAAATTAGAATAACATTAACATAGGTATAGGCCTAATTATTATTTTGACTCAATACTTAGTTACCTACTGTCAAAATACTTGAAAGAAATGCGTAGGCTTAGAAAAAAAGAACAAATTTTTAGACTCATTTTCTCAAGGTCAGTATCAAGGCCAAGACTTTTTATGTCCTTGAGCACTCAGCATAGTTGTGTACAAGTCTGCTTGTGTGTGTCATAAATTATAAGCTTATGACGATTGGCAGCTGTTCGTTTGAATCGTGTATGCAAGTCATCGTGGTATGCTCATATTTTATTCATGAACGTCAGTCCCCCTTACATGCTATGGACTCGATATAAATAACGCTAGGCTATCCCTCCCATTCAGACGATGCGCAAACCTACATACCGGTAGTAGCTATTTTTACGTGCGTAGCCGGTGTTCTATTAATTAGCCTATGCCTATGCCTATCATCACCAGCAAGTAATTAATTACTGGGGTGAGGTGACATGGGCCTCTGTGCAGATCTCGACGCGTACGTTATGCGCACAATGTTCATCGGAATGCACCTGATGCTAACGACCAAGGCCATTACTTGTATTTAAATAGGCCTAATGCATATGATGTCGTGTAACACGCCCTTCTTGTTGTCGCTCCACCCGGAACGGTATTTCCTGGCGCGTTCGGCTTTTTTTCAGCGCGAGATCTCCTATAGTACCGTCGGCCGATCGCCGTGAAACTTTGTTTCGTGACGGAAAATATTAGGGCCCTCCCCGCTAGAAAAAAAAATTAGAGGGTCAGAACACTCAAAATTAGGGGCAATTTCGCACAACTGTGAACTGACCTCGAATATCCTCGAAATGGATGGAAATATCCAAAATTGGAAAACTAAGCGATCGACAGAGATTCTTCTCACGTTGGCGTAAAAAGTCCGGTGAACTTTGGTGCATACAACAAAGTTCGGGATGTGCATTTTAACCCACTAAAATCGACTTTTAGCAGACCATTATTTCGGCCCCAAGGAGATGCGGCACCCTCAAACTTCACACGTGCTATAAAGAATGACCAACGCTTGGTAGCGCACACCCCACCGTCGACGGTCAACAATTTTTGGGTCGACCGCTTAAGCTGTAAGATCGATCTACCGGTAATACGTTTGAGTTCGGGACATGAGACTACGTCGGGATAGATTTCAACCTCCTAAATTTTTTTCCAATCGAACTTATGGCGCCGTGGGGACTCACGTTGGCCTCTGCCCCAAATGTCTATAGTTGCTTTTTGCGTGCATAGCGCGCAGCAGCAGCAGCCGCTGTATGCATTTTAGCTATAGCATCGAGAGTCTGCGAGTGACCGTCGAACTGAACGGACATAGAGTAATTTTGTATTGCGCTGTATAACAAAAGCTGAATATACGCCTGACGCTCGACACACTTATCAAATCATTACAGTCATCTGGTTGACACAGTGCTGCATGACAGTCAGACATTGTAATTGACTGACTGTTCGGGGCCACAGGTCCGAAGATATAAAATTTATTAAAATTCTTGTTCATTTTAATGCATATATCGTTTGTTTTGGTTTTTCGAGGTAGTGCAGAAGCAGACATTAGGTGTGGTAGGAACTAGAACAATCGTTTGATGGGCAGTTGTGTCAAAAATGTTTGCACCAAAAATTATTAAAATCTATCAATCCTTCTTCAAGTCACAAACGATAACCTTGGGGATGTTTTTGACGTATTTTTGTTCATTTTAACGCATATTTCGTTGGTTCATTTTTCCCCAGGTAGTGCAAAAGCAGACATTGGGTGAAGTGGTAAATTGGCCGTTCATTTGACGGCCAGTTGTGCCAGAAATACTTTTACCAAAAATTATTAAAATTGGTAGACATTTCTTTGAATGACAATCGATAATGATCAAGATGTTTTTTCGGACACGATGTAGATGATGTGATGTGACACGTTTGATCTTTTGAGAGATATAACGGTTAATCGTGTTTGTCGCTATTCAATCTAATTATTTCTGAGCCAATACATGCACTACCCAGTATGAACTTATTGTTGTAAACGGCCAAACTGCGACTTACGCATTTTACAAGGTAGTGTAGCGACAGTTTTAAGGTGAAGTGGGCAAAACTACAGTTATTTACGTCGTTTCATCACGATGTCGCGCGCCAAAAATTATTAAAATTAGCCAACGTATCACGAAGCTATTTAAAACAAAAAAGTGGCTTTACTTTAGCTGGCCCACTCTGTAGTATGCACCTCTGATTCGTTCGCGATATAAATGGCGCTTTACTAACGTGTTTTGACTGATTGATTGACTGATAAATGTGATAGACAGACAATGGACAGATCACGCCACGAGAGACGTGTAGGGATTGGTGGAACACGGCCAATGACACCGTCCCCATTGGCCCATTGTAGTAACACAAACGCCACGCTCCAGCAGTTTTTATCATTGCCTTTTTACCGAAGTACGTATATACTGTGGTTTTACCGCAGTCGGCTTTGTATCGACAACAAACAGGCGAGATTGCTCTATGGTACACATACCATGTATGCTTAACATTATAGCATTCAGTACTAATTATTATTCAGTAGCGTTTTATATACAGACCTAAAAGCGATTGAATTATCAACAAAATTTTATATTTTTATCGCCGACGTCAAACAAAAAAAATCATTAAACAAATCTTTTATCACGGCTTGTGCGGTAGGAACAAGCTGTTGGAGGCCTATGTAAGCGATGTGCCAAGTCAATGACAAGGCTCATATAAATTTCGACACCCACAGCTCTCACATTTTCAAACGATCTTTCTGAAACTCAAAACCAAGAAAGATACGTATGGGATACGAGGGATACGACCCCACATGCAAAATTTGTTTGACATGGGACCACTGGAAGGAAGTGTGCGAAAGGAAAAAATTTGGCGTTTTAAGCGACGCAATAACTGTCGCGCTTATAATTCGATGTGTCGTCTGTCTGACTGTATGTCGTTTGTCGTCTGTCTATAACGCACGCATATATTGTGGCTAAACGGAAGGTTTTACCGGAAAACCTTGGTGTCACAGCTCTTCGCAGGCAAAATTTTAGCGATTCGGGAAAGAAAACATTTTCAGATTTGAGTCTGAACAAAGCTGCGGCAGGAAAAATGTCCGATTTACAACCCTTAAGTCGTCGTATCTCAGAAACGGTGAGAGATATGGCCAAAATTGCTATTCATCACTAGGGGCCTAAAAAGAAGTCGCATAAGCCTCGTTTTCTAAGATGTAGCTAAGTTTTTTGCTTAGTTTCTTAACTCATACCGTGTTACAGTAACCTACACAGTGGAATGTTCGGTGAAAATGTGCTCGTTTATAGCAGGCGGCGAGAAGCAGTGACATGGCGCTGACGGGCAACTGGCTGTTGGCTGAGCGTCTGGTGACGACGATTCTGTTCAAGCTGCTGAGGCTGGTGTTCATCACAGTGCAGCGTATCTACTGGCAACTCAACGGCACAGCACGACAGCTGCGTCATGCTCGCCTGCCTCAGAACTATGAACGATCAGCCCAAGTCCTCGACGTCGTTCTCTGTCACAAGTTCGACACTGGACAGCGGGTGAGCGTCGATCACTTCATGTGCACCCACAACCGCTTTGAAGACCCGCAGTACATCATTGACAACGACCACGTCACTCTACTGACCATCAACGAACGGGATGCCGTCTTCTGTGAAGCCAAGCAGAAAGGTGCGAGTATAGTCGCATACACCGTCGGCCAAGCACGAAGTTTCCGCAGAATGTTACGAAAACTTTCAGTGAAATAATTTTTTGCAACGGATAGATACTTGGCGAAGAAATGTTGGCGAAGAAATGGAGAAATGTTCGGTGGTACTTCTTGTGTAGACCACGGTGTATACAATACACGAATCAACATCCGTGAAAACACCAGTAAAACATGTCAACTAATTAACAAGACAGAAGCTCTCTTTACACGGATACGGCAAGAAAAAAATTCGGCGCCAATCAGCGTCATAATGTCGGATGGCTCTATATTGACACAAATTCGAGGATGTTATGCTTTCGAAGAGCTGCGACACTGCACTGGGCTTATTAGCAGTGTAATAAATTTCATATAGCCTAACTTTTGTAATCACAATTCATCACCGTTACATCGATCATACAGATGGACGGACAGACAGACACGCATTAGGCAATACTGTCCCGTGCAATTGCATTGAGCGGTAAAAAATAACCGCAGACGTAGAAATCGCAGCTGAGTGACTGCAGGTGAAAGACACTGAAAATGTGTATTCAGTTTTTTTCTAAAAGTTGATAAAACGCAGTGTTAATATCGTCCGCAAAAGCGCGTTCCAGATATAGCTAGGGCGGCGACAGAAATGAGATGAACTGAAATGGAACGGAACGAAATGGAATGAACAAAACTGAAATAAAATTAAATGAAAGCCGCGCGGTGCGGCTTTTATTTCAGTTTATTTGACTCTTGTATATTTTCATAAATATCATTTTATTATTTTATCGTTTTGTTTTGTTTTATGTCAGTTCAGTTTAGTTTTGTCCCTTTTTACACTCCTTTAAGCGCGCACGGCGAGTTATTTTTTGTCGTAATCGACAGGCATGCATCTGTGGCGTGAGGAATACGGCGGATTCATTTGGGACGCTCAGAGGAAGTTCTGTCGACGTCTGATAGTTGTGCCCCTGACCACGTTCCATCGCTTGGCGGAACAGATCGGTGACCCTCAGGGAGAAATCATCTTCTTCTACGCCTTAGCTCGATGTGGCGCAACTTTGCTCACACAGGTCTGAGCAATAACAGTCCAATTCTGATTTTCCTAGGTAACGTAACAAGAAATTTGAGCTAATGCTCATGAGACGCGCGAAAGCCTATAGCATGCCCATGCTTATCATTCTGCAACCATTTTCACGAAAGACTGGCCAACATCGGAAAAATATCTACTTTTATGGGGGCACCGTTTTTTGATGCCCTTGTGCGCAGGTTTCCTTGAACCTTGAAAATCGAGACTTGGATTGTTGAAATCTACGTTCAATGCTGAAAATTTCATGCGAAGCTTGTCTGTGTCTATCTCAATTGGTTTCGACGCAATTCGCTCTTGAAATGTGTCTCGCAGCCCGAAATCGCCAAAAAAAACCATAAAAAAACCTATTTTAGCGTTCAAGGTCATCCAAGGTCATTGAATTCGCTAGCAATCGAGAGCCACTGTACGACTTCCTATTAGTATTCCTATTATTCTTATTAGGTAACCTAGGCCCTATCTCACGCCGTTATTGAGATACAACGACTTATTGGCTAAAATCGCAAATTTTGCCCATTTCCTCTCATTTAGCGTTCTCGCTCAGGGTGACCCCCTTCGAGTTTATGGAAAAGCTTTATGGTTCCTGAAACTAGAGTCTTCCAGGCAGCTGAAGGTGAAAATTTGGTGATCCTAGCTTGCACTAATTTTGACTAATCCACCCGTGTGACGGACAGACGCGGACAGACAGACGGACAGACAGACAGAATTGCGATGGCTAAGACGCGCTGAAAGCAGTAGCTGCTTTCGCGCGTAAAAATAGACATAGGGGACTTGAACGATCATGTAATGGACATAGTAATGTCAGGAATATTTCTACCACAAATTATTAAAATTGTTCTTCAAGTTACAATCGACAGCGTTACATGATTTTCCTATAGGTGGCCTACTGCATAAACATATGACGTTGGATGACCGTGAAGTATAAACTTGAATGGTCTTTTGCTCAATGGACAGTAGTGTCAGAAATATTCGTACAAAAATTTTTAATAGGCCTATCTGATAATATTGCCATTATTTTCAGCAAGCTCGCAAATTATTTATCGCATCGTATATCGTATCGTATAATATAGATAACCTGTGAAAGTATTAAAGGATTGCCGAGATATAAACGAAACGAGAGAAAACGGTCAAATCGTGGAAATTCGGAAGCAATTGACGCTTTATCGATGAGTTAAATGTCTTGGCGTTTACTGTTTGCTTTGCCAGATAATGTTGCGTACGGGTCGCTGTGTGGCCGTGTCGGAGCCCAACTCGCCGCGTTTGGTCGGCGCGAAATACTTCAAGCACGGCGACTCGCCGGAACTACGTCAGCTGGCACGTGACGTCATACGCTGGGAATGTCGACCGTATCCGTCGATACAGCCGCCGCCTCTCGGATACTTCCTGAAGTTGATCGACCTCAATGCTCCCATTCTGCCGATGTTCAGGCAATGTTCTAGCTCCCACGTTGACTGTTAACTTATCGTCGTGTTACGTAGGCCTACTTATACCCAATGAATTCATATTGGTTAGCGCGTTGTGTCGGCTCAGAAAATCACTGAGACCGCGAAATCATAAAAAATCTCTTACTCATTTAATATTAATCATATTCATTTTAAGGCGTACGTCGACGAACTGATGCATCAGCGAGTCACTAGGTTATTAAACATAAAGCTGTTGGCGAGTGGCGTCAACGTCTAACGCTTGCGTTCGTGCTGGTTGAGAATATTTTGACCACGTGCTAATAAAGATGATGTGAGTAACACGTATGACTTTTTTACAAACAATAATTGACGGTCATTTTTGTTAATAGTTATTCAGTTAATCATTTCTGAACTGACGCATATGCGCTACCCAGTATGGATTCATTGTTGTAAACTGCCAAACTACGATTTCTGCACTTCGCAAGGTAGTGTAGCGACAGTATTGAGGTAAGGTGAACAAAACTATAGTCATTTACGTAACGTTTCTTCGCGATGTTGCACGCCAAAAAATATTACAATCGACCGGAAATTTACGGAGCTATTTAAAGAATAAAAGTGCCTGGTTTTTCCAAACACGGTGTATATCTTTGGGCGTAACCGGACGTTTACGTTCGCAAGTAATGTTGGCTCAAGTAAGAAACTACGTTTGCATTTGTTAGTTTTCGGATGAGGCAAATACGATCGACTACTATAGCGACAGCTGCGCTTCTTGCGCACAGTGGATATGCACGCGGAAGCGTTTATTTTTATGTTGGTTGAAGCGATTGTGCGAGTGAAGTGTGTCAACAATAGGTGCGTGTCGTGTGCATGTGTACAGGGATCTGTTCCCATCGAGCAGATGTTTGTTCATGTATCGAGACATCGTCGCAGTCGCCAAGTCAAGCTATCGGATGTTCCTGGTGCAACCATCGCTACGTTTGGCCTATGTGCTGGGTCACATCTCGGCTAACGTCGTCAAGACCGCAGTCGAATCTCTCGGCTTCGACGGCTCTAACTGGCGAGTACGTGTGAACGACGGTTTGATGCCCGGTGTGCTAACGGCTGCCCTGAAGATGACCAGCTATCTGGACCTACGTCGACGTGGGTTCGACATCAGTGCCGTGCGGTACGAGGACCTCGTTGCACGACCTCTGGACATGTGCCGCGTCCTACTCGACTTCTGTCACCTGCCGCAGTCTCTGGCCGTGCTCGCCGTCAGAGCATTTGACGTCGACTCACAGAGAGATTCTCCGCTAGCCAAGTCTGCGATCGGACATCTTCAGGCGCCGGAGTTGACGCCGCAGAGAAAGAGGAAACTGAACGAGCTGTTGAAAAAGTTCGACAAGATGCCGCTGATTGGTGAGCCAAGCATCATCGAAGGAACTTTGAGCTGTTCCTGAAAGAATTTCGTTTGGTCCACTGGTTCAGCGAATACGTATGCTTATAGACTTGATACTGTTTTGCCATGGTGAAACGTGTAGGTTTTGAGCCGCGGGACCAGAAGACACTGCAGTGTTACGGATGGCGCAGAAATCACAAGATCAGGCAGACTGTTTCAGACAACGAGCAGCGGCGACCGGATGAGCTCGGTCACCGACAGTATGGACAGTCGGGTGCGGCTAACAATCAGTGATGAGGAGGGTATTAACATCGATAACCTTGTGCCACCTTGGACCCCCAAAATATGGCGCGTTACAAAATGCAGATACTTACTTATTTACTTACTTAACACGGGTTTTAGTGATTTTTTTGCGATTTCATAGACTGCAGCGCACACTTCAAAAGTGGAATGCGACGAAATGGCTAGAGATAGATAAAGACGACCTGCGTATTGAATTTTTAGCATTGGACGTACATTTTAACAGTTTAAATCTTGACCCCCTAAGTTTAAAGAGACCTCCGTACGTGGGCGTAAAATTGGGTGTCTTCGTAAGAGCGGCGCCACGAATTTAAAAGTAGGGGTACAGTCTGCAAGCGAAGTGAGCAGAATTTTTTTGTGCCCGCTGCCCCCCACACACTTTTTTTGTCCAGTGGGCAAACAACTGTAAACTATGCCTAAGTTGGTGTATTTGCGAACAAAGACGTCAGCAAGGTGGCCTACAAGCAAATGTAGACATGCGAATACGCTTTTAATTGTGCTAAATTATACTTTACACAAACTGGTTTTTTAGAAGCTGCATCGTTTGAATTTTAAATCGGTCTAGATCTAAGAACAAATCTACTAAGTGTACACTAAAATAAAATGAAAATGAAAATTGGCATAATATATAGCAAAAAATAACAGCGTATTGTTAGTAATAAGTTTGTACTGACTTTCTTGCAAGATGTGTTATACGGACAGCTGAGCTTACATTGACAGTGTCATTTTTATCAGTTATTTTTTCAAGAGCCATTCTAGCTTAATCTCATCGTCTTAATTATAACTAGAACGTTAACAAGTCGCAGAACCGTGACAGTAGTGGTTTAACGCCGACAAAACCATTTTTTAATTACTTGAATGTTATTTGGTCGTCAAATAAACGCAGTTTTATGAAATATTGGAATTTCTGCTTCACGGAATTAAGTGAATTTACATATAGACCTATGTGCGTTAATAATGTTTTAACGTGCGTTAATTTTTTCAACGGGCGTTCTTTAACGCGTTAACTAACACGTGTTAATTCGACAGTTTATAGGCCTACTTATAACGGCATCCTGTTACAACACAACTCAGCTAGGCCTAAGTGAGTAAATGCGGTGTGTAATGTAGTTTATCTTATATTAAGCCAATCTAATACACTGTATCCGGTAAAAAAGTAACCTCCTAGACATCGTACAATATAAAAGTCAAATCTAAACGAATCTAAATGAAATTTCGTACACTTACTGTTTTATAAATTGCAAAATTTACTGTTAAATTTCGTTGAAAAACATTATTTTTTAGCGTTTTTCTATAATCTTTGTCTGAACGACAGGCGTTCAGAGTTGTAGGCTATAATTGGGCTACTCGCTGCAGTCGAATCAGCTGTTCTGGTTGCTGTGTACTGTGTTGCTGCTGCGCTGTGCAATATTTCGCCAGTCCATCGTCGTTGTTGTTGTGGTTGTGGACACGCATTTCGAGATCTTGGGTAAAATCTGCACGATTGTACGTGCTAGTAGTCGAAAAGACGGATACTGCGCGTCGAAAGTGAAGATGTCTGCCGCGTGTCACACGACCAGCAGCCCGACGAAGGCGAAAAACATCGCGATACGTCGCGTCGTGCTTCATGATGCATCGCAGATGCCGTCGGATCTCAGTTCCACTCCCGGTGGAACGTTGTTTTCCACGACGCCCGGCGGTACGCCAGCACTACGTATTCTTTTAGCAGTGTAGTTGACGATAGCTGCTGCCTGATGGTTCTGATCACTCGCTCGTAACTTTAACCCTGACCTCTTCATATCGGAGCATCAGATGCCGAAAACACCGAAAACTAAGACCCCCTTTTGATTGCTGATTGGGCGAGGTTAGGGTCATGATTATGGCTAAGGTTGGAGGTAGAGTTTTGGGTAGTTTTCCGCAGTTTTTTTGCATCAATAACTCTAGCGGTATATCGGCAATCTTGCTGTTAGCACTGGAAAATTGCTAGAGGTAGATCGGGTATATACATTATTGGGAAGATGGTAGAACTTATATGCCTGGTAGACATAGATGATGATAGAAGGTCTACAAACCATGCCACGACACTGTCACGTATTTAAATCAGGTTTGTTCAATATTATACCAGAGTCCATCTCAAGCCAAAGCTGTTTTTTTTTGTAACACGGACTTAGAAATATAGTGTTCTTGAATAAATTTTATTTAATGCTTGGTAATTGATAACATTTCAGTTCCAACCAGTCTTAGCAATGCAGCGAAGAAGAAATGTGGCTGCATTCTTACATTAACAACGAGATAAACGTAATTAGGTAAATGGCAATCTACTGCTAGTAAATTTAGCTCTCTAGTGTGAGATCGCCGATCTACCGCTAGCACTGACCTTTTGGTATTTAGGGATGGTAAACTACCGAAAAACAGTTACACCCAACATGTTTTCGGTGTAACAGTTTTGGCATTGGTCTAAAGTAGGATACCCTGATTTAAGCAATATGACGTACCTCAGCATATTCACAATGATGTTTCTTAGTTGTTTTTTTACATTTTTGGTGTGAACGTTTTGGGTTAGGGTTAGCGTTAGGCTTTGGGTTAGGGATAGGGTTAGCTTTAAGCATGGTTCCTACGGTCAGGGAAAGTCAGGGAAAATCCAGACGGTCAGGGGAAGTCAGGGAATTCAAAAGTACCATGGTGCAAAAGTTAACAAAGATGCAGAAAAAAACAGAACTGTTGCA
>Ga0056128_1001251_pt1 | contig 27652 bp, 15 predicted proteins | sample WorMetLIZISLAND2_FD_71113 | JGI IMG/M metagenome (GOLD analysis project Ga0056128, IMG submission 71113) | Marine gutless worms symbiont microbial communities from Max Planck institute for Marine Microbiology, Germany - Olavius geniculatus... ... | reverse complement strand
CGGACATTCGCAGTGACAATGGAATTCTGGCATTTGATCATTATTTAACTGTGTTGTTTCAACGATGTTATTAAATTGGTGTTGTAGCCGGAACATTTTTGAATGCTGAAAAATTGGTAAACGGTATGTTAAAAAGTCTGTAACTTCGTCGTTTTTCAACAGAATCATATTTTACTTGGCAGTTGAATGTAGAAGGTTTTACTAAATAAAGCTGTAAAATTTCATATTAAAATCCCAAACGGATGCTGAGAAAAAGGCGAAAAAATTTAGGGGTCCGGTTTTTTGAGACACAGTGTAGTTTGTAATTCTGTAGGTTTGCCGGCCGTATGCTACTTAAGTGTACAGAGTGGGCAAAAAAAACTGGAAGAAACATTGAAAGAATTTTGAACATTGGTTAACATTTGACACTGTTAATGTGTGTAGAATGTGGTGCAAATATTTTGGCCCACTTTGTATATAGCGATTGCCTTATTTCAGAAAAGTCACCTAGACGCTTAAATCACTTAAAATCGTCACTTTTTGCCGGCTTTCGGGTGTTGTTACTAATATAAACTTACATGATAAAAGTATAATTATTCGGAGTCGAAAAGAACTTCTTTCATTGTTTCGACACTGTTGGTTGGTCTGAAGGAATCCTGCGTGTAAATAGTTCTCCTCCAACAATTCTATAATGTTTACTTTCGAAAGAGGTGAAATGTAATTTTGTAAACTGCGGAGAAAAGTAAAATAGACGAGCTGCTGCATGTTTTAAATATCAGAAATATTTTAAAAAGTTATTGCAACATTATTACGCCGGGAGTGAATTTTTGATGTTACAGTCGGAGACCCGCGTGGTGTCGGCGGCGGAAGTGACGTCACACGACGGCTGGTACACGGCAGCGACTCATCACGAGTCGTCGGCGTTTCGGCGGCTTGGCTGTGCGCGGCTGTGGCCCGTCAACACCTTGATGGGTTCAGCTGGACCGTGCAACTTTGACGATCCGCGCCACACAGCCGCCGTCGATCCTCAGCAGCGTGACCACGAACTGTCTGCACTGGTAACCGTAGAAAGGACCGACGAATGCTGCGAACCACCAACGCAGAGCGACCGAAAATATGCTACAGCATCAGCAGGTCTAGATGACAAAGTCGCCAACGTCTCGGTGCATTTTCCATGCTCGCCGTCCTCCGTGCTGCTTGCGAGACAACTTCGAGCAATGCGGAGGAATAATCGTCGAATCGCAGCGACGGACGAGCGGGCCAGTTTTGCACCACATCCGAACAGTTTTACAGCGCACTCGTCGCTAGACAAGAACGACCACCGAGTGTCGTCGTTCGACGATCTGCCCGACTCGCTCGTCGCTTGTGTGTTCTCGTCCGGCCTGGACAGCTACGAGCTGTGTCGCTGCGCCCTCGTGTGTCGGCGCTGGAACACTCTCGTCTGGAACGCCGCTCGACTTTGGACAACCGTCGACTTCGACTCCTGTGAGACGCTGGACGTCGACGAAGCTCTGAGGACTGTGACGCGAGCGTTGAGTCGCAAGACACCACCACTGTGCCTCGGCGTCGAACAGGTGAAATGTTAACTGTAATGTTGACTCTACCTATTGTCTATAGCTATCTATTTTTTCGCAGCGTGGTCTGTCGTCCGTCTGTCTGTCTCGCTGTGTCGTCTGACACATTCATGCATTCTGCTTAAACCGTTCAACGGATTTAGATGCCGTTTGGTAGAAATACACTTACGGGAATCCAGTGACACATTGCGTTAAATAGGGGTCCATTAAGCCACAAGCGAGGAAGAGACTTGGGGGTTGAACTCTCAGCCAAAATTTGCAATTGTCTACGAACGATTCATTATGGGGATCAGCGATTTCGCGTTTTACGGAATTAAATCGGTCACTTGTTTTAAACATTATCTACCAAAGTTCATTTTACCGTCAGTAGTTGCGCTTTGTCAACTGCTAACTCAGCTAGCAACTGATATGCTATGACGTCATTAATACGTAGGTGATGCTTGGTGGTTGTCGACGACTGACTGATATCGGTCTGCGCACTGTTGCCAGACGATGTGTTGACCTGCGACGTCTTGATGTCTCATGCTGTACACTCGTCACCAACACGGCTCTGCTTGATGTCTTGTCACGATGTGCCAACCTTCAGCGTCTCGACATCACCGGTCTCTACCTCTCTGTCATTTACATGCCTTTTACATGCATTTCTCATTACTGTATGCTTACTTCAGAGCACAAGCAAAGTTTCCGTAGAGTCGACCAACAAAAACCGCCTATTCCGGAGAACTTAACTAATTAGTGGTACCGGAATATCGTATCCCTATATAATCCGTTGTAGCAATTAATTACAGCGATATTTTGTTATTGATTTGATGTGAAATGTTTCCAGTTACGGTCTGTGTAACTTTACTACGAAAGAATCGCATTTGCTCAGTCAGTATCTCTAGTCGTTCGTTCATCTGCCGTCTTGTAACTCCAGAAAGAAAAGCTGTGGAAATTAAAAACTTCAAATACTTTCCACTTGTAACGTGGCCGAATTTTGCGATTACGATCAAAGACTGAAATTATGGAACCGCCCAAAAGTTAAAACTCAAAATGCTCATATTTGGCAAATGGATGCCTACAATATTTAAAAGTTCTGCAAGGTAAACAACTGACTTTGAAATTGGCAAAACTGGCGCAGGAAAATTAGCCAAATTTTATCGATGCAGAGTGTTATACAAATTAAAAGAAACGATAATTTGTTATATCAAATGTCATTGTATAAGTCACTGTGATTTTGCTATTGTGTTTTGTAAAGTGTTGTTGTTTTGTAAGCGTGCAATGGTTGTTGTCGGCAGGCTGTTCGCAGGCGTCGTGTTTCAGCGTCAACAGAGATGCCGTTATCCGTAGATCGTCACTGCTCGACGGACAGTTTCATCTGAGTTATCTTGACATGTCGGACTGTGAGCGGCTCACCGACTGTCATCTGGAGCGGATCGTTGCGTGCTGTCGACGACTGAGTTGCCTGTACGTTCGTCGTTGTCCGTTCATCACTGACCGCGGTCTGCAGTGCGTCGCCAGTCACTGTCCCTCACTCTCTGACATCAGCGTTGCCGAGTGCAGTCGTATCACCAACGCCGGTATTGTGCTTCTAGCCGTTCAGATGACCGACTCGCTGGCACACGTCAGTTTTTCGTTCTGTGCGTTGGTCGGCGACCGTGCGTTGGCGTGCCTGGCGGAGCGCTGCCGTCGACTGCGGTACGTCAACGCGCGCGGCTGTCATCGCATCACGGACGCTGGTGTCGTCAGACTGGCGACCAGTAGCACCGGACGACGACCTCGTGCGCTGGACGTCAGTCACTGTGTCGGTGTGAGCGACGCCGCGCTGCGGGCACTCGCTCGCGGCTGCGGCGCCAGGCTACGCCGACTCGCCGTGCGCGGATGTACCGCCGTGAGCGACTACGGACTGCTGGCGTTGGCGCTGCACTGCGCACACCTTCGCCAGCTGGATGTCCGAGACTGTCCGCTTGTCAGCAGCAGCGCCGTGACCGCCGTCAGAGAACGTTGTCAGAACTGCGTCATCGAACACAACTCTGTCGACTTCCGCTAGTTAAAATCAGTCACCAACATCATTCGCTATTTATTTCGTCCTCTGATTAATTACGCCGATGGGCAATTGCCCGATAGGCCTAACAGCAAACTGCCGTATCGCCATAGAACACTCTGAAGTCTGCATAGCCTAAATCAATATGAGGTAGTTTATTTTATACGACTCACGATGATAAATTGTGTTAAATTACATTGTGCCTTAACGCTGATTAAATCTCTATGAAGAATACAAATAAACGTACATGTGGCTTTAGCACAAAAATAACGTAAAATAGCTATTATTAGGCTTATAAACAGTTGTTTTAATTTGATCAGAATGGCAAGTACAGCTTTGCTTAGGTATGCCGATTAATGACCGTTTTTTGCACTTTCGTTTGACACTTGAGTCAGTTGGTTTTGATCTGGAGGACTAACGGCGAGATACTGATTTGGATGTTTTATCAATAATCTTAAATGATGTTTCAAGGTCATTGTTGTATATAAAGACATCGCGTTGTTTAATTTGCTGAGGCAGCTTTCTGTAAATTAAGTAATAAATTTATGTATATTGCCGAAACTATGAAGAGTTTCGGAAGAAGACTAATAATTGACTAACCCTACTCGATTGCCGACGTACACAAAAAGCGTATTATAACCATATACACCGTGGGCCATAAAAAGTGCCACTTTTATTTTTTGAAGCGGCCCATTCGCTGTTGATGCGTCATTTCAGTTCGTCAACGTACGATCTTAAAATGAAGACAAAGTAACAGCTTTTCAATGATTTTGTAATTTCAGTGATTTTCTGAGCCGATACATTCACTACCCAGTATGAATTCATCGTTGTAAACAGGCAAACTACGATTTTTGCATTTCACAAGGTAGTGTAGCGACAGTATTAAGGTGAGGTGGCCAAAACTATAAAGTCATTTGTGTCAAGTTTCTTCTTGATGTCGCATGTCAAAAATTATTACAATCGGCCAATGTTTCACGGAGCTATTCAAAAAGCAAGAAAACCTAGCTGTCGCTAGTAAAGGCGCGCTACGGAGTATACAGTTCCTGTTGCAGTACTGACTTTCAAGGTCATCTAAAGTCGATGATTTTTTTGTCATCTGAAAGGCAATATGCGACTTTTTATTAGTGATTAATAGCAACTTAGGCCCTATCTCGCACCGTTTAGCCACAATACATCTGTTACGGACAGACAGTCTATGGCACGATTTCGTTACACACATACTGACAGACACATCGTGCCATAGACGCCTACAGCATAGCTGTAGCGCGTCAATAAAAGTGGCACTTTTTTATGGCTCGAGGTGTATATTAAATGATGCAGATAGGCCTACATGAAATAGACCTACGACAAGAGTCCATATACGGTGACAGAGAAAGTTGACACTTTAACGTGGCTTATATGGGCTTATTATTGAAAATAATATTGTTATGCAGAATTAGAGCTGTCAAATTAACACGTTAAAAATTAACGCGCTTTAAAAATTAACGCACATACGCAAATTTACTTAATTCTGTGAAACAGGAGTTTAAGTACTCCATTAAACTGCGTTTATTCGACTATCGAATGATTTATTCAAGTAACTAAAATTGTTTTGTTGTCTGTGAAGGCGCGACTTCGTGGGCTTCATTCCACTCATCCTGTCGATGTAATCCACCTACAATATCAGCAATGATGGGTTATTAACGCGTTAATGCATGCGTTAAAAAAATTAACGCAATGCGTTGACGCGTTAAAAAAATTACTTTTCGACAGTTTTAATTAAAATGCATAAATACGTAGGCATACAAATCCCTACATGCTATATATCAGGCAAACATCTCGTAGACCTAGGACTGAATGTTAATTTGACACAAAATAACCAAGAAAGCCGCCGTTGCTAAAGAAGATCGACGCGCTACAGTTTACTGGTATACTGTTTCTGATGCAGTACTGACCTTCAAAATCATCCAAGCCTTCTAACTTTCAAGGTCGATGATTTTCATCTAATCCGAAAGGGCGTATGCGATTTTCTATTCGGATTTTCTATTTGCGATTGGCTTTATTGCTTACCGTTTAGCCACAATACATCCGTTATGAACAGAACGACGGATAGACGACAAACGGACGACAACTCGTACGGTACCATAGCATATAGCTGCAGCGTTTCAAAAAGCTATAGAGCATAAACGGTTTATACTTTATAGAAACACAGGTGTCACAGGCTCAGTGTAAATTTTTATCAAAGGGACTAATATTTTACTATTCTGCATATATGCAAACTGCAATAGTGTTTTATAAAAATATATCAGACGCAAAAACGTCACAAAATAATTCTTAGAGAGGTATCGATCGACATTGAAATTGTGATATTAACCCATCTCTAAACTTAATCAGTTTTCGTTTTTTGCATAGTGCACTTTTAGATACACTACTACATGTATTTCCGTGTGTGCTTTGGTGACATTTGTGTGAAAAGAAGTTAAGTTATCATTTAAATAAGAAATCAAGCAGTTAACATGAGTGAACAGACTACTTCTGACAAAGAAAATGCTTCGAGGGAAAGCACGCAGAATGAATATGGTGACTTGGATTATGGATATGACTTTTATCCTGAAAGACGTGGCGGTGAACAACGCAAGGGGCTTTTGAGGCGTGTGATTGATAATTATTCTACTGGTGCAACTTTAAAGTGTTACGAGAACGTTCAGTGGTGTATGCGGAAAAGTAAGTATATCATGTATATGTCAGTTTAGTACAGTTGCATTGAATGTTATGTTATTTGCTATTGGAGGAGTCACAGAAATTGCATTGCAAACATGCACGTCTTGCCCATGTCATTAACTTACAGTTATTCAGCAGCTTTCATCACTATGCCACGACCATTCAGAACAGCAGCAAAGCCCCAGTTTAACTGAATGAATGAATGAGTGAATGAATAAGAAGATAGATACACTACTAGTTAATAGCCCAGTATTTGTTAATAAAGAGTATATGCATATATAGTTTCTTGCTTCAACAAAGTAATCTTTAACTTTGATGTTCATTCCTTGGCATTATTAGCAGAATTTGAACATCTGTGAATGTCATTCTGTAGATCCAATGGTGAAGTTACTATATCGAGCTTTGAAAAGTCATGGCTGTTAAGTATATTTTGGTTTTCTATTTTTGTACAACATTTTAATGGACATGATCTCAAAAGATTTTGAGCCACCAGAACTGATGTTAGTTTATTAGGCTGCCTGGAATAGTAGTTCTTGGAAGGCCTTATGTTTTACTGCAGTTTTTAGCGAGATAAGACACCCATTTGCTTTGAATGTAAATAATGATAGTAAAGCCATAGAACCAAGATAAAACCAATTTCAAATTTGCTTTACGCACAGTAAAATAAATAAAATACAGGTGAAAAGTAGAGTTTGGAGACAAAACAGACGGATTTTGAGTTGTTAAATTTAGCGGAAGTTGGTAGCATTCATGACGACACCAGCAGCCAACATGGGTGCTAGTGTTGGGCCAATTTCAATTATTATTGTGGCTTGCCAAAAATGTGACTTCCGTCACAGTAGTAGTAGTAGTAGAGATAGGGGTAGGATTGTGGTAGTGTAGGTGTAGGGTTATGGTAGCAATAGGGGTAAGGTAAGTTATGGTAGGGGTAGAGTATGGTAATAGTAAAGTAAGGGTTACTTATAATCGAAGTCGAAATAGGAGTAGCAGTAGTTGTGGTAGTAGTTGTAGTGGCTGTTTTACTGCCAGATTTTATTCTGCTCCACATTAGGCCTACTTCCAACGGCAATAAAACTGCGAATATTTATGTAAAAAACTGTTCAGTTTATATACAGTGTAAGGGTGACATCGTGGTTGTAGATATAAAACAGCAGAATTACAATTTAAAAATTCAAACATCACCATTACACAATGTCAGAAGAACTTTGCTGACTGTGTAATGGTGAAGTTTGAATTTTTAATGGTGAAGTTTGAATTTTTACATTGTGATTTGTGCTGTTTTATATCTACAACCACGATGTCACCCTTACACTGTATAAACTGAACAGTTTTTTACATAAATTTTTAATATGATGAATGGCATCTGCTTAAAATTGCTTTAGGAAGGACAAATAAGTTCAATGTGTCTCAGCCTTGAAATAGGGTAGTGTTTAAACAGTTTTTAGTACCAGTAGTATTACTTGCAGTTTGTGTGTTATGTGTTTATAGTGAATTTGATGTACGTAGACATGTATCCTGTGAGCGATGTACTTCTAGAGTGACTGGTGGTTTTGATACCATTAATAATCAGGTTTGTAGTATAACATTATAAAAATAATAGTTCATAGATTTAGTTTATTATGTTATTGCAATTTACGGGACTTATGTGTGAATGCAGTTTACAGAAATACACATTTTTCTATTTACCAGGGCTGCTACAAATTAGAAATTGTTTAATTGATTAATTTTTTAATGTCAGCCAAGATAGTCAATTAATTTTGATTAAATTATGTAGCCACCAAGAAAACTGCAGAATTCAACTACTGGTCATTGCAAACTAAAGCAAGACCGAAAAATGATGATTATGTTGTAGGTTAGACAAACTGCGTAGCCAAAGCTCACATAGTGTTGACCATCAAACTAACACTATGCAAGTAAAAATCTTGATGACATATCTTATGCAGAATAAAATTAGATTACAGATGTTGATCTTCACTCATTTTAGGCTGTTAAGAAGTCAATTTAAAAAATTTAAATGCTTAATTTTTTAATGATTAATTGATCATTAATTTCCACAGCCCTACTACTTACAGTATTTGTATACTTGTAGGTAATTAAGCACTAAAGTGAGAAAATTAAGAAAAAAGAGAATGTATGTCATGAGATTAGTGGATATGATTCTACATTAGAGTTTGAAGACTTAGGTTTATGGTGTTATATTGCGGCAGTACAGTTGTACTTAGCACCGTTACCAGTAGCATTTATAGTAACAGTTTGGCTGCATACAATAAGAAGTTTGTCACTGTCAATTAGAGATGTGCTTTGCTGTGTTGTATAGATTGTTGTCTGCAAGAACAATTCAAAGTCACGCTATATGTGCTGTAATGTGCTTGCACACGAGATGATTCACATGTTTGACTTCTGCAGAGCTGATGTCGACTTTAGAAATCTTGAACATTTAGCTTGCACTGAGGTGCAACTTTGTTGATTTTGTTCATTTATTTCCGTTGTCACACAGAGCAAAAGCTACAGCACCAGGGCCATCGATTTATAATGCATATTCTGCATTACGATACGTGATACAGTGTCATATCCAAAACTAGTAAAATATGTTGGCACCATGCTGCCTAGAGCTGTGCAAACTAACTCTAGCTTTGACCTTTGACCTTTGGAATTGAAAACTGGCACACCAGCTAGGGGGCCTGTTCCTGTTGCAGAGATCCTTCACATGATTTTGGTTTTGCTGTACCTTTTCATTTTCTTTTCTAGTTAGGAGGCTATACTATAGGCAGACAGAATGATGGACAAGGACCCATATTACAGCCTGTTAGGATGGCCACAAAATGAGACTAGAAATTGCAGTTGTTAGCAAGAACTGGACTGGTTTTATGCTAGTAACAAAAACGATATTAAAATTTACTTTAAAATTTACTTAACGGTGTTAAATAATTAAATTAAATAAAGTGAACATAATGTGTCATTTTTATGGTATTCCAAGTAAGCTGCACACCTGATTGCTATCTGGAGATCAAGTGTATATTTTAAAGATATTCATCATGAGTTTGTAGTTATGCAGTTATATTACTGGTGTACCAGTATCTAACTGGTACAAAATGGAATGTCCTAGCTCAGCATAAGTTTGTAGCAGATAATGTGACACAGTCAAGAAACAGATCTGTTGGATGGCAGTGCTGGTAAATGGTGCTGGCAAAGCACTCTGTCTGTCATTATCTTAATACCTTCAGTATTGTCACTGCTGTGTGGTGTAGCTTGTTGCAACGTGTTGCAGATACGAGCGTCATCAATGATGCATTGCGCATTCATCACAGCGTGGTCTGAAGGCGATGCATCGCCATTTAACTACAAGCAGCGACATGAGGTGAATATTACTGCAGGCAGGTCATTTTGCACTCACTGTTGTTCAGTACTCAGAGGGAGTGGGTGGCTTGTTGGCATGACAGTAGAGCATTGGACTTATGCCCTGTTTATATGATGAAGCTGGCTCGATGAGCTCTCGACGAGCCAGCATCGTTTACATGGGACATTAAGATCAAAACAGGTCGTGGCTTTGACTTCCGGTTGGGTTGCTGTCAAGTAGCAACGCTGGGCAACTTTTTTCACATCATGTGCCTCTGTCACCAAGCAGTATAATTAATTTTGGTACCAGCCAATGGATAGTGATGCTCTGTGGCTGGGAAGGTAACCGTAGGTCTGATGTCGCACTAGCGTGCGTCAGTCTCAGTAGTCTGTCTATTTACAGTCTCAATGGCCTGGACTGGGAGATGACCACGATCCTTTTTACTTTTTCTGTGCGTTGTGTCCAGTATTAGGCAGGCTTTGCACCACTGTGCATGATTGTACATAATAACCGTAACGTTGTCTCGGTGTTAAACTTAATTTGTGTGCAAACGGTCATCTGTAAGTCAAACGTTAGCTCAGTGGTGTGGCGATTGATAGATTGTCTATCACATACTTACTTTCATTTACCCGATGTGTGAATTTGCATGTGTCAATGTCTTTTTTATTTAACTGGCCCATTTTTTGCAGTTGCGCAAGGTTAGGTTAAGCAACAGTTCTGGAAGTTCTTCGGTGTCTTTTTTTGTGCAGTTTGATTGTTCCTCTGTGAATTGTTGCTCAATCACAGGAATGTACAAAGAAGAAAGCGGTCATGTCGATTATGATGGTGCGAAATATTGACGAAGCAAAAGCACGTGCTGCTGTCGATCGAGTTTTTTCTCGTTGTTATGCTGACAAAGAACCATTTGGTCGAATTCCTCGTGCTAACTCTCGCGATCCAGAACGTATGCTCGCCGAGGGTGCGATGTATGGCTATTGTGATAAGTGACATTGACATTGTGTTAGTGTTATTGTTTGTAGTTTTTGATTGACAGTAAATGTAACTCATTTGTTGTTTGACTTTCGTCAGTGGTGTCATGGCCAGGGGCAATTGCCAGCCCTTAAATTTTAGCCTGTTGAAAAATTTTCCTTTATCCAAAACTTTTTTTCAAAATATAAAATGTGGGGCTGTTTATTTTCCATTTTGGGGAAACTTAGGGGCAAAATTGAGACTTTGACCATCCGTTATATTGTCTGCTGGAAATTTGCAGCTGTCCTTCAGAAGATTGCAACTTTTTGCTTCTCTTCTTGCCAGCTTTGTTAACCCATGATGTTGCTGGTTTTCATGCTGTCGCTGTAGTCAAGGCCGTTAGTCCATTGTGGCTTTGACTAAGTAGATTAATTACTGATTAATTAATTAGTTTTCAAACAATTCTGCTAACTATATCTCATTCTCATTCCGTCCAGTGACTGTAGCAGGGTCCACGTGTCTGACAGATGGACAGACCGACCAAGCTGTGTTAACATCTGTTACAATAGCCGGCGTTGTTGATGCTTTCAGCAGCACTGGCGCCTAAAATGGGTAGCTTGTGAACGGTTCTGAGAGCAGTTTAGTCACATTATATTATTTTTGTCAGTACACTACATTTGTCAGTAGTCGATAATGCTCATATTTGCAGACTATTTGGATAAGTTATCTTCGGTTAGTGCTGTTGCTCCATTTGTGCATAATGGCTGTGCCACTGCCTCGAATAAAGTAACCTTTCACTTCAGTACTGAAATATGTTGTAATATCGTGACACATGACGTTTAAATGAAAGAATTATGTGCAGAATTAAACCAAAATAGTTGTATTTCTAAAGTCAGTCTGATAATATAAGAGATAAACAGTGAATGGGAAAGTATAATGCTAATAAAACAATAATGCCCAGTGACAAACCCAGGTGGATAGTGAATAGAAATAAATCCCGCATATTTTGATAGAGGGTTATCCCAAAAGTTTCCAGCCTTGACATATTAGACAACAATATTTTCTATGATCTATACATCAGTGAAACGTACATTCTTCACGAACTCTAATGAGTCGGTGCGGAAATGACGCCGTTGTAATTTATGACGTCATATAGGTCTAAACCGAAACGATTTGGAGCGCTAACGCAAACAGCATAGAATCACGCTCACTGTTGCGTGACAATTTTCCAGTCTGTAGCTAGGTTTACCAAAGTGGAGCCCCGTGACATCTGATTTTGTGAAAGCCCTAACAAATACGTTTGTGAATTTCTCATTTGCATATGTGAATATATAATAGCCTACATTTGTGCTAGCTGCAAATAAGAGCATTTGAGTCAATTACAGCTTCATGCAAATACGAGGAGCATTCAAAATTTTTGAGCCTGAATATATTGGACAAAAATTTTTTATTGTCTATATATCAGTAAAAGGTACCTACCTTGCATATTCGTGTGAGCAGACTGTGAAAGAGCCATCACTGTAATTTATGACATCATAGAGCATTAAGCTGAAACGATTTGGTGCACTAACGCAAGCAGCATTTGAATCAGGCTGATTGTTGCATGAAACTTTTTCAGTCTGTAGCTGGATTTACCAAACCTTGGTCTTGGCATCTGATTTTACGAAAGCCCTGACATCTGCGTTTATGAATTTCTGATTTGGCTCTGAGAATATACTATAGCCTAATCTGTGGCAGCCGCAAATCAAAGCACTTTAGCCAAAATATGATGCAATGCCAATATCTGAGGACATCAGAAAAATTTTATAAAAAATTTAACTGTTAATTAACAGTTATCACTTATATCACTTATGTTAATGAAAGGCCAATCAGAATTTGTGACTAGTTACATGGGCCCCTGATGGGCAGGGGGGCTGGGAGGGGACAGAGCGAGCCCTGTGCAATTTTCTCAAATTTCAGCACTGCAGTTACCTAGCTGGCTGTTCATGACTGACTTTCTACACTGAGACCACCATGCATACAGCATACCCCCAGTGATTATTATCTGTTTTGAAATCTGATAATGATGGTGTCCGCTATCCATGTAATGAATGACACGAGCCTCTTTCATTGACGCTGGAAATCGGTTCTATTTATTACTCTGTGACGTCATAAATTACAATGATGTCATATCCGCAACTGCCTCATTAGAGTTCATAAAGGATTTACGTGTCACTGATGTATAAATTGTGGAAAATATTGTTGTTTAATATGTCGAGGCCGGAAACTTTTGGGATGACCCTCGTATGTGGTATCCGTGGCTAAATGGACATGTCTACTTTATATGAGGAAACTAAAACCTAACAAAATTATAAGAAAGCAGCAAGTTTGATAAGTTGAGCAAGGAACGAGATAAAACCGAGACATATGGCAGCATTTCGGGCTAGCATTAAACACAGAACTGTCACGTTTACACGACGACAGCCAGCTCGTCAAGCCAACTCGTGAATGTTTGCAATATTTCACCGTTTAAACGATCAGATAGCTGGCTCATTAAGCCAGCTCATCGAGTGCTCGTCAAGTTGGCTTGATGAGTGCTTGCAATATCAAACGTGTGCTTGATGAATGCTTGGTGTATGCTTGACGAACTATGCCATTGCAGTCTATACACATGAACCAGCTTGATAAGTGCTCGCATCTCGTATCATGTCTATAAACTGTCAAGTCATCGTTACTCGTCAACGAATTCATAACTGAAATTGGTCCACTTTCATAGGCCTTCTTACATTATGTAGACCAAGACCAAGACACAAGTTTATTAACAGGCGTGTTGACTCAATTGACAGCTACACCCTAAATTACTGTCAGTGTCTAGTCTAGACCCTACCGCAGAAGGACCTATATTTAGACAGTAATTTAGGGTCGAGCTGTTAACTCGCCTGCCTGTAGACCTACATAAAGAGATTGTGACTAGAGTTAATATGTAGGCCTACTACACCAGCAGTTGCAAATTGCAAATTAAGATTTTGCAGGCGGTGGCGCACTGAGAAAATGAAGCCCACTCGGCCGTCTCCATATTTTGAAATTAAAAAAAATCGATCTGAAGGTCAAAATTATTTTTTGTAATTTCGAAATCTGGAGAGGAGCTTCATTTTTCTCAGTACGCCTGGGCCTACAAAATCTTAATCCGACACTGGTTGCAATGTGTTTTGTAGGCTTACATTCACTTGAAGACGAACGTTTATGGCCATCAGTTTATTTTGTGTAACGTTCCAACAAAACAGAAATATGTGATGTACGTAGCCTAACGAGCGTCATGCTGGTTAGGTCTGAAGGTGACGTTAGCAAATAATGTATAGGCTAGGCCTGTAGACAGTTTTTAGCGTTCAATCGTTTGAGTTTTGCCTACCAGCCGCGACCTTTGACTTGTCAACAAGTGGACACAAGTGCACGACCTCGAAATGTATTGTTCATCACGCTCGAGTACAACTGTGCACTGACAGATATATGACCATCCGCCGACTGATTTACGATTTACGTAGCATACGTATGAGTGCTCGCTCAATATAAATGCCATGCAGGCCTATCCAGTGCAGTTCGACTTTCTAGTCTGCGCCAGCCATCCGTCGTCTGTCTTTCCGGGAATACATGTAGAAATATCCGATCGTCGGTGCCGCAGTAAGTTAGTTTAGTGATATTTTTTGGTCGCCAGTTTTTGGCCGATCGTTAGGTCGAGTCTTTGGTACGAACCGTACAAGGTGTCGTCTGTCTGTCTGCAAGGGGAACAATTTCGAACTTGGGATTGAACAGAGATGGAGTAGAAAAATATGTACGTTTTTAACAGATAAGTCGCCACATCTTAGAAACGTTGAAAAAAGGCCAAGGTTGCCACAAGAAATTTGAGCTAATGCTCACGAGATGCGCAAAGGCATATATAGCAGTTCCGGTTTAGTAGTGTAGCTGAAAATTTGGGTGTTCACGCTAAGTTAATATACAAATACCAAATTCTCTATCTGGCTGCGACACAAGTCTATAATATCATTCACAAGGTGGCGCCACGCTACTATTGTTATGCGATCCAGATAGAGAATTTGGTATTTGTGTATTAACTTAGCGTGAACACTCAAATTTTCAGCTAAACTACTGAACCGGAACTGCTATAGGCTTTCGCGCGTCTCGTGAGCATTTGCTCAAATTTCTTGTTATCGCTAGCACATTCAGCAAAAAAAATCCCAACCAGCACCCTAAAACGTGCCGCTACACTACCGTGTGAAAGTTATTGAACAGACCTACTGTATAGGCGCTAGATTTCTTAAGATAGTTAGCAAAGAAAAATGTTTCAACAACGAACTTTTGACGATTTCAAGGAAGAGTCGATATTCTACATTGCTGGTGTTTGTACAATGTTAAGATAGGCCAATTGCGCACTATTATTAGTGCTACTAATATGCGCGTGTTTCGCATTTTGTAGTCATTGCAATGGATTTCAACGGCGAACCAAGTCAATATCTGGAATACGACGTCGACGTGTGTAGACCTTCATCTATGTCGCTTCGCCGTTCCGCCAGCTTTCCACGCTGGAATAGTCTCTGGAACCACCAGAGATTTGAGGTCGACGCTTCGTTGCTGATCGGCTGCGAAGACGATTTTATTTTCGCCGCGGCACGAGGTTGCGAAGCCAGAACGAAGCTAGCTGGCCCTGGCACGACTGAACGGCAAATGCATCAGCAGAGGCAGCAGCACGGCATCAAACCAGTGCGCTGCGAGACTTGGACTCACATGCCGACGACGCGCTGCGGTGATGATTCACAGCCTCAACGTTCTGTCGATCAGCAACAACCGTCGAGCGACGCGACTGCCGAGTCGCGCGTGGTAGCGACGTTCAGTGCAGGAGACGACGAGCTGACCGCAGAGCCACAGAATGTGATCAGTCACACGTGGACATCAGAGCCGCCAACAGAGTCGGACAAGCTCAGCTGCAGACAAGACCGGCGGCTGAATCTACGCGATCTGGTGACAGCCGACTCCGGCGAACATAGCATCATATTGTCAGCGATTAGGACGTTCGATCAACTGATGCTCGGCGCTCGTCGTAACCCAGAGGTCGCCAGCTGCACCGATCCTGCCAGTGTTCAGACGGCGGCATCTCGTCACAGTGAACGGTCGACGTTGTTCGGTCTGCCGGGCCGTGTAACCGTCAGCATGCGGGAACTGAACATGATGACGCCGATCAGCTTCTGACTTAAGTTATTTATGGCCAGTTTATGAAACGATGGGTAAACCAGGGGTACCAAGGAGTTACCCCTGGGTTTAGCAAACACAGCATTTAGCAACTTGTAACCCAGGGGTTACTCGCTGAAAGGCATTATCGGTGGGGTAACCTAGGGGTAAACTCGAGACGAGCAAAAGGTTACATTTGCCATCAAGATAACTGGTAACCCCGATCTCATATTAACTAACGAGATATCTATCCCTCGTTTCAAAACAACTGGGCAATAGTCGTCCGTGCTTTGCCGCACGCCATGGGGTTCACTCACTGATGTGCAACAAACTAGTATAAAATACAATATAACCAGTTATTTACATAATTTGCATATGCAAACCACAGCAACGAAATAAAAGTTTTCTGCAAGTTTGCAGCGCCATCTGATACACACTAAACAGAGTCGATGGTGATAGTCATCAGTTGTTATACACTGACATGATGAGATAAATGCACCAAGTTAACACTCTGTCCGGTGGCTGAGCAAATTGATTTATAATTCTGCCAAAATTGATGACTTCTGGCAAACAAAAATAGTGCTAGAAATGACAAAGTTCATCCGCTTAGCTTAACATCTGCTTCTGGTAGAAATAATGACTACTCTATTTCAACGATCGTAATAAAGATGTTGTATCTCCTCTGCCAAATTCCACAAAAGAATACAGTTTCAAACAGCAAAAAAAAAACACCTGTTGTACAGATGTATCATTTTTAACGCAATAATTTTACCCCTCTACGATGCACCGCGCTTCACCAAGGAATCAGTTTACAACGTGCAATAACAATGCTACTACACTGGCAAAAGTTGACTGGCTGGTTCATAGACTGACTGGTAATATTTAGATTCGTCTCAACATCAGTGGCGTCAGAGCTGGGCAGGGAGCTCCGAACAGGCTTGGTCAACCATATTCATTAATAATAATAATAATAATAATAATAATAATACATTTGTTAGCGCCATAGTGCCGTAGCTTCAGAGGCGCATTAATAATCAAATAGCGAGATGACCTTCCCTGACTTTTTATGCGTGGCAGCTATGCCAAGCGCGTCTTAGCTATCGTAGAGGCGTCTGTCTGGCACACACTGCTCTATCAAAACGGTGCAAGCTAGGAATACGAAATCTTGACTCTGGGCTGCCACAAAACTCTATAGTTTTGTTAATACAATGACCTTGCTAAATCCATTCCATGGGTACAATCAGAACAAACACATGCCATGCAGGATAACAGTGTGCAACCGAACACACAAATGAAGTCAATTACTATATCCATTACCTACTGGACACAATCACAGCACTGTAGTTAATCAGTCCACACAAGACAATAAGCAGTGTAGAACAAAGAACAACCACACTTCACAAAATTAAAACAAAACAAATGGGAGTAAAAACAAAATGCAAATTAAAAACATTTCTGTCAGTGTCTGTATAGATGATAGTCTTTAATGTGGCCAATACGTGTCTTTAGTTGTTTATTATTCAGAAGTTTTTGTATAACCAAACTTTTGTTTAGGCAAACAATGGAAACACAGCTGTCGCAAAATGAACCACTAAATTACTAAAACCTGTTGTATACAAAATCTGCGAGACTTTCAAGTCTTGGACATTTATATACACACACTCACGCAGTGTTAACTACAAGTCAATTTATCTCTAGTCAAACTAGGAGACAAAACTGTCCATCTTAACATTTACTACAACAAAGTTGTCCAGAATGTCCCAGTAATGCATTTCTGTACAAAGTCAGCTGTCAGTGAAATTAACCTTTGTTTGTTTACGTATTTGTTGCAGCTAACCACTTACGTAATCAGATCATCGCTCACTTGAACTCTACAGCCGATTACGACTGGCAGCACAGTGTCTATGTCTAGCAGTTGGCAGCTGTTATTTATGAATAGGTCGGCTGCTTGTGTGAAACAAGACCTCAGAGGCACAAAACAGCTTACACCTCAAGCACAGAGTGGCCCAATAATAATTAAGTCCTTAGGTTTTTGTCAGAACAGCATCAAATACTGACCTATTAAGAATCCTTTGACCAAAATATTCTGCAGCATATCTGCATTTTATAAAATATCTCATCACACTGCAAACATGTTGCTTGTCAAATCTAGTGAGATTTAGAATGAGTTACGAGGTGACTTGGACCTTCAGTTCCGTGTAACTTCCAATAGGTTCTAAAGCCGATTATATTTCACGTTTGGGTGTGATGGTTAGAGTACTTCCAGTGAAACACCAACTTGGCTAACGAAAATGCTCCAAAAAAGGCTAATATCTGAGGAAGTTACGAAAGTTACGAGCTTATTTATTCATGGACCACTAGTGCCAGCTGTAATGGGGAACTATTTGAGAGTGGTCAGTTGAATGCGTCGAGGTGGTTTCTGTTTGTGGCTGGCGGCGCCAGCAGTCATCATGGCAGGGCTGACATTCGTCACGGCAGGGCCTACGTTGATGGAGTTACTTGTACGTGGCATCACTGGTGGCGGATGCATGGAGGCAGGCAATGTGGTCGTTGAAGGTGCAGGCATCAGACTGGACGTTGTGTCACTGGACAGTTCTAGCACGAGGTGAAGATCTGTTGGGCAGGAGGAGACCATCTTGGCACCATCCTGTCTCGTCTACACATCAATACGACATGTATCACATATAATGCAACCAAGTGGCAAAAATTCAGCAACATAGTAAGCAAGTAATTTACATAGTTCACATCTGAAATAAATAGTAAGAAACATGTACATATATACAGCTAAATATTTGAATTTTACATAGACGAGTTAATCCAGAACACTAATATGGACCAAGTTATGACTTTCTCCAATCAAAGTAAACACAAAGCAGCAGCAGCACTAGTACTAGCAGAAAGAGCAACAGAAGCAGCAGCAGCATGCCACATCAGTAAATACATACTTCAGCAACTTCTGCATCTTCAGAAACATCCATGCTTTCAGGCTCACGATCGCTTCCTGATCCGCAGTTGTTTATCGTTTTTTTGCAGAGATCATCCCCTTGACCGCTGCACTGCATATCACTGCTAATGTCTGCGGACCTACACTTCTCACTATTTATGTTCATCGACACTGGTTCAGTCTTGCCGCTAGCTGCTGCATTTTGAGGAGCATTCGTGAAGCCGGCCACATTGGTGCTGAGTGTCTGCAGCACCACACGTCTGGCTTTTTTTCGCTGCGGTGAGCTCTCCCTCAACATTGGATCAGACACTGGCGATGGCTGAGCGACCGTCGCTGTCTGAATAACGCTGAGCTCTTTGCGTGCCGGAGTCTCGACTTCTTTAGTCTGCTCCTCCGACTGGTGGACAGGTTTGATCGGTGATGACACCGGTGCCACAACCTCGACCTTCTTGTAAACCGTTCCCAATTCATTCGCATCAAACGTTATCAGTGTGCAGTAGCCGTCGGTCGACGACACAACCAACAGTTGGGCGTCACTTGACCTAAACAAAAAATGCAGAAAAAAATTTAAACCATGACACGATGACACAAACCACACACCACAATGCCTATCACATTGGATGTCCACTAGCCAGACAAAACTGATTTGCGTCTCACTCAATAACAACAACAACAACAATGTTTATTATTATGAAATCTCACATAAGGAACAGAAATGGATATATGATCTTTTAAAATAAAGAACAAAATTTAAACCATGAATTACAAAAACTAGACACCATAATCGGCAATATCTATCTCATCAGAAGAGATTCCAATGGCATATGTATTATACGGTATAAACATGCTGCAGTGTAATCTGCCTGTAAATTATAAGCCCGTTTCACAACAAGTAAGACTATCCTTGTCTATCGAGGAGGTATCTCCAAAAGTTTTCTGGTAAAATAAAAAAGAAAGGCCGGGAGCAGTGTACTAGATTATACACAGTGTTTCATAAAAAGGGACCCATTTTTGTTTTTTTTTCATAATTGACTCAAATAATGATCAATTTAGACAAAATTTTTACCAGTTGTAGCTAAAGAAATACTAATTCAAAATATTTTAACAAAATATGGCAGTTGATTAAATATTCTTTGCTAGTCCTGACGTAATGCTGACGTCATAATGTGTCATGGGTACAAGCTGGATAGTCTCAGCTGGTGCTGTCAGTTGCTACCCTGCTTCGATGGTGAGCTTAACCTGGTTCGCTAATGAAAAATGTTTATTGTGTTAGCACTAAGCAACATGGAAACATGAAATCAGGTGTCTCGTGATCCAAAAACTCAACCATCTTGCAAGCTCGGTGTGCTAGTGCACTGTCTTGCTTGAACATGTGAAAAACTAACTATCCTCACAGAAACGTAAATGTGATCGCTTTGCACGTTTTTGTGGCTGCAAGTGTAAAAAATTAAATATATGTCACTAACAAACCATATTTTTCACTATTGGAGCAGGGTAGCAACTGACAGCACCAGTTGAGACTAGCAAGTTTGTACCCGTGACACATTATGACGTCAGCGTTACATCACGATATTTAATCAACAGCCATATTTTGTTAAAATATTTTGAATTAGTATTTCTTTAGCTAAAAATGATAAAAATTTCATGTAAATTGCTCAACACTTGAGTAAATTACGAAAGAAAGAAATTTGTGCATACAACGATATCAAGAATATATCTGAACAGGAAAACAATTAATTAATTAATACCTAAAAATGGAGCGAACAATCTCTCATATCATAACTGCATTCGTACTGCTAATTTCTAGCACTGCAACTTCATCGGTGCAACCAAACGAACACAGTCACCGACTGCGGTGTAACTGTCTTGAAGCAGTGCCTGGGGCACATAAGTTCACCGAGTTATGAATACTCAAACATTCGACTCCAGACCGTGGCCTATTATCCAGCGGTTGGTTTGTTACAGTGAACTTACCAGGTCAAGTCACTGAGCGTATGGTAGTGAAGATTTGCAACGTGTGCAAACGGTCGCGGCTGCTGTGTGTCGTAGAACTGAACTGAATCCTCACTCGCAACTGCAAATATCATCCTATACGCCAACCTGCACAATGAGCCAGCAGAATACTGCCGTCATAAAGTGTACGTGACCAGTGAACAATAAACATCATTAGATAGAATCTTTATGCTTCTCTTGTAGATCTGCAAGGGTTTTCCATCAAGTGCTATGCACAACCATTAACCTACTTCACTATTGCACAAAAATTAGTTGTTATTCGAGTACAAACTTCTTTAGAAAAATATATTTTAAACTAGGCTATCTACAGAATGAAAAGCAATAAAAAATTCCATAATAAATCTATATTTAATTTTGACCCCAATCCGAATGCTGCAGCCCTGGACGGAAAACCAAAACACGTTGTCCAAAGGGTACACTCCATAACTCCACAAAATTTCATTAAAATCTGCTGATAATGCTCATACTACCTTAGTGGACAAGTAAAAAGACAGACAGATCGGAAGACATAACCTCCTTTTTTCGACAGGGAGAACAAATTCTAGCAAGTCATACTTGTGCGTACATTTCCATCAGCACACTTGACATAGAAGTGTACATGAGCTGTGATCATAGAAGTCATTGCAACTACTCACTTGAACAAAGTTTCGTACTTCATCCATTCTTGCTCATTTTCTTTATGTTCCGAGATATCAACTGTGTTCATACAGACATCACACGCAATCTCCAGCAACAACACAAGCAAGCTAACTTTGACATAAAATCACTCTTACGAGGTACGTTCAAAAAGTTTTGCAAGTTGATATGTCAGACTGAGAAACTTATACACCAATAAAACGCATGTTTCTCCTAAACATGTATGAGCCTAAAGCAGATATCACGTCATTGTAATGTATGACGTCATAGTGTTACACAGAAACGATCTGGAGTGTCAGCGCAACCAACGTAAAATTGGGCTCACTGTTGCATGACATTTCTTTAGTCTACCATAGAATTTTCCAACATGAGGTCCTGAGACACGTGATTTTATGAGAGCCCTAACAAGTACATCCGTGAATTTCTCATTTGCGATTATTACGTGCGAAAGCAGCTACCGCTTTCAGCACGTCTTAGCCATCGCAATTCTGTCCGTCCATCCGCCCGTCTGTCACACGGGTGGATCAGTCAAAAGCAGTGCAAGCTAGAATCAAAAAATCTTCACCGTCGGCTGGCTGGAAGACTCTAGTTTCAGGAATCGTAAAGCTTTTCCATAAATTTGAAGGGGGTCACTTCAAACGAGGGCGCTAAATAAGAGAGAAGTAGGGAAAATTCACGATTTTCGGCCAATAAGTCGCTGTATCTCAGTAACGGTGCAAGATAGGGCCTAGGTTACTATTAATCGCTAACAGGAAGTCGTACACTGGCTCTCGAATGGCGCCAAATTCAATGACCTTGAACGCCAAAATAGGAGGTTTCATGGATTTTTTTGGCAATTTTGGGCTGCGAAACAAATCGATATCATTCACAAGGTGGCGCTACGGAACTATCGTTATGCAATCTAGATAGAGAATTTGGTATTTGTATTAGAGCTGTGCGTTAATTTTTTTAATGCATTAATTAACTCGTAAATTAACGCACCCAGTCCCGTCAAGATGGAGAGTAGGATTTAAATTACCCCGGGCCCGAGACGTTTATGGGACCCGCCTGTAGAATATAGAAAGTTAGAAAAATGAAAAAAAGTTTTAAAAACACATATAATGTTTATTTTTTAAACATATTTAGGCTATTTACTATTTAACTATTACAGTATTTTATTTTAACGGCTAATTGCTTGAACGAAGAATTTCTCCTCTCCCGTCACCTATTCTTCTGCTTACCTTTTTATTTCTCTGACTTCTAATACACTGTACTTGTTGCCATTATGCCTTGACGCAAAACGTGTGTAGTCTGTTGAGCATAGTGTTCAAAATTTTTTACGTCCACAGGTAACTTATTGGATGTTTACACCATCCAGCAAACGTCCAGCATTAGCACGTGTATTTTGAATACATTTGTTGGAAGTTTACTGGACGTTTGCTGGATCGTGTAAACACCCTATTAGACACAAATGAAGATGTTGCGCAAATGTTTTAGTTTAAATGTGTAACGCCGTGGCTACACGCACCAAATTCCTCGTCCGAAATGTTGTCCGACGTGACCGGGCCTTCCGAGGTTTATAAACCTCGTCCAAGGAAATCGTCGCGGAAGCATTACTGCTGTAAATTTACGCATGTGCGTTAAATTTTTTAACGCGCGTTAATTTACTAACACATTAATTAACGCGTCAACTGTGACAGCTCTAATTTGTATATTAATGTAGCGTGAACACCCCAATTTTCAGCTAAACTACTGAACCGGAACTGCTATAGGCTATCGCGCGTCTCATGACCATTAGCTCAAGTTTCTTGTAAATATTCAATAGCCAAAATCTGTGCCATCTGTGAAAAAACTATACGTACGAGGAAAATTAGACAAAGTCTACAACTCGATAGGCCCTCATATATTAGACTAATAACTTTCTAAAATTTATACACCAGTAAAAGTTATATTTCTCCCATACTGGTATGAGCTTAAAGCAGTCAAAATTTATGAGGTCATAAAGCATTAAACAGATATCATTTGGAGTGCTAACGCAAACAGCATAAGTAATTAAATATATGCACAACAATTCTCCAGTATGCGGCCGGATTTACGAACCCCAGTATATGTGATTTTGTGGGAGCCCTGACAAATGCGTTTATGAATTTCTTATTTGCAGTATGAATGCATAGTAGCCGAAATCTGTGCTGGCCATTAATAAGAATGCATCTGTTAATTACGACGTCACATCAGGACTTGACTTTGTATGTAAAATTTTATTGAAAAGTTAACAGTTAGTGATATAGTGATATCCATCATCTTTGTGAAAAGTTTAACAATTTTTACAATGTACAACCTGGGTAGCCCCGATGTTTGGAGGCCTGGAACCGAGCACCAAAGATCTCCGCTAAATTCGATAGTGCTTGGCACTGCAGCCCAATCCCAAAGTTTAAATTACCTAGCAAGCTGTTTGCGACTCTGGCTTCATACAATAAGACCACCCTACATACAGCAGGGAACTGACTTAACAGTAACTATTATCTTTTTATAAATTTGTAAAATTTTCTCTGTGGTGTCTGCTATTCAAACAATGAATGAATAAAGACTGTGGTAGAAGCCTGGCTGGAGGGACCGATATAAAATGCCATATGACGTCATAAGTTACAACGATGTCATATTCGCTTTAAACTCACATGAGTTTGGGGGAAATGTGCATTTTATTGGTGTATAGATATTGAAAAGTTTTTCAGTCCAACATATCGACCTGCAAAACTTTTGGAACGCCCCTCGTATGACCATGTTCCAAGTATCCCTGCATTAATCACATCCCCCATCCTCCCCCCCAAAAAAAATCTGTGAAAATGGCAAGAGTGGTAATTTTAACAGTAGCCGAATGGCCTTCCTGCAACCTAACTAACTATGTCAAAGCACTGTATTATGTACATGTATAGTCAAGGTTAACAAAATAAACTCACTTAATGTTTAAGCTTATACTTGTTAGAAAGCAGTTCATGGACAATGGGCAAAATCGGCAAAGTTTCCTGTTTCTGTCAACTATGCAGAAAACATAGCCAAACACGCCAAAGCGGTAACTATAGTCACTGACTACATAACCAAAGAAAACCAAATCGCACCACTAAGCCAGATATTTACCAGACTGCTTCAATGGAACTTTACGGGGGATCTTGCGCAGTTCAAACAGCAGTGGGCAAAATCGCACAATCAATGTTGGCTTAGATGGTCCAACAAGCGACATGACTGGCCTGAACGTGCACAGAACAAATGAACAAGTTCATCATAAGCATCATTAATCACCAATACAATGCATTTAGATGTATCAAGTCAACAACAAAATTGTAGAAAACTTGTCGAAATACCATCACTAGCAAGTGCTTAGTGACGCAATGACCAAAAAAAGCCATAGACAATAACACAACCATCAAGTCAGCAGTGACAGACGACACCATCTTTCAACAACATCACAGACTGGGACTGTGCCAAGGTGACTAACAGAGACAGCAACAGAATGGACCACAGGCCAAGAAACTGATACACATCAGAAGAAACAACACAAGTCGAGGAACTAGTGGTGAACTGAAACTGTTCCAAGAAAAACAACAGCTGTTGCTGAAGTGTACACAAATTAGCAAACAAAGATTGTATTTCGACAAATTCATATAATGTACTGTAGCTCATCATCAGATTTTACCTTGTCAGATTTGAGCGACAAAAGACATAGCTTGTGTTGATGCCCGTAGTCGGACCAGAATCAGCTGTTGCAGCCACGTTCTCCCAGTAGCCAGCCGGAGCTATCAGCAACAGTCCATCCGGACTGAAGTCCAACCGCCGGAAAAACGTCTTCATGGTTTCTGCCGAGTGGAACATGCGAATTGACTTGCTGCCCGCGGCCTGAATGCGCTTCACGTCGTGCACAAGCTGCCTCGACGTCAGCGAGAAAAGACGCAGACTTCTGCTTGTCACAACAAAAACCAACATTCAGACAGAAAATACAATGTACATGTATGGTAGTTGAAAAGCAACAAGTATCAATTTAAAATCATAACAAACTGAAACAGGCAATTAAAGATAATGCAGATACATATAGCACTGCCTACAACGCTTTTCGTTAGCTGCGTAATCTTTCTAAAGCAGATTTACCTACAAAGTAAGACTGAAAAAAACAAATGTAAGGTGATTATCATTCTTAATAAAAAAAATGCTGATCAATTCAAAAATTACAAATAACCAGCACTTTACAGCAAAGTTGATTCAGTTAAGATATACATACTAAACATATTCTCAATACTACTACATATATTGACTGAAACATTTTTATCGCATAATGCTATGCAGCCAATACTGGCACATAACTGATCACAAAGACCACATAACAAGTTCCCTACGAGCACGTTTCACCTACAGACTGATGTTAACGGTTACTTTCACAAATGCTGTATGTCCTATGTGTATAATAAGTAAAGTTTTATTATTTCAATACTGGCAAAAGGGTGCTAGAATCCACAATGTTACGTAAAGATACAAATGTGCAGCTGATAAACAATACAAAATAAGCACACACGTGCTGATTAAAATAATATGGATACAAAAACAAAACAAGTAATATTTATATGACAAAATGTCGGAGACAAGAAAAAACAACAAGATTACTGACAGTCAAGCAAACGAACTCTGAACAAAAGCAAAACGTTAGTTATTACGTTAGCAAAACAGAGAGCAGACAACCTGTCATCACTAAGTGTAGCAAGATACTGGCCAAGCGGATCAATAGCAACTCCCTGAACAAAACCTTTGTGCTCCGTAAACATCCACAGCTTATGACCTGCAGCATCAATAGCCTGACAGTAAATGACTCGTTACAACCAAACAGCGAATACTCCAGATCAGTGGCAAATGGGGGGGGAGATCACTACTAGGTTACCCACCCTGCTAATTCCAACTACTACCATATACAGGAGACATTAATATAATATTATTACAAGCCAAATAAACCTTTATAATTCAGTTCAGCTATTAAGCTGTTGCTAATTATAGTCAAAAAAATCAACAGAATGAAATCAAAACAATAAAAGAATATTATTAAATTATTACTAGCAGAACAAAAATGTTGAAGAGAATCTACAACACTTTAGTTTAGTTAGTTATCACCAATTTGTACAGTATAACAAAATCATCCTAAAATGATCAGAGTAGACTGTAAGTTCGGCATTCAGACAAATGAAATCATATATGCCAAAGTATTGCCACTACAGTTACACCTTTCTTAACATCCCAGAGAATGGCTGTGTTGTCAACTGAGCCTGAGAGAAGTAATTTACTATCAGCCGACCAACTGATGTCGTAGACGTCTTCCAAATGACTTCTGCAACATTTACCAATACACCGCATGATGCTAAACTCCCATAAATATGCCGAGATGCGACAATCGGTACAAAAAGTTATCAAAAATAGTGTTTAATACAGTCAATAACACTTTCAGTAATTAATAATTACTACAATTAACTTGACAGACAAACTCACTTGTGAAATTTATGTAGACCTCAATTAAACATTTCACCTTGTATATACAATATGTTGATTTATGCTTTATAAATGTATGAAATTTATGTCTGAATATAATGAAAAATGGCATTACGTTATGTTATGCTGAAAAATCTGATCTTGTCAAGTGGCCAAAAATGACGTCAGCGGTTGAACACAGTCAGTGTTTACTAATTAATTTTAATATTTTTAATGACAAAAAAATACTGCGTTGCATGACAATGGCAGCAGTACATAGGTACAAAATATAATTTTATAATGCGTATGTTTCTATGCGTATTTTACATTGATGACATGTTCAACCGGTGACGTCATCAGCATGTCAACATGGCATCTCGTTTTCTGCAGCATTTTCGTACATCGTTGTTTTCAAAGGTAAATCTCTTCATGTTGACAAAATGCTGGCGGCCAATATTACTATCCTTACCTTACCTTACCTTACCTCCGGGGTGGGCAGGCTCTTACACCTGCCCAGCGCTGAGGCCGTATCAGCTCGGCCCAATGCGCATCCCCGAATGTAACCACAAGGTTACAGATAGCGACTATAAAGCCGTAGACGGCTATGAAGCCATAAACAGACGGCTGTAAAGCCGTAAATAGACGGCTGTGAAGCCGTAGTCGGCTGTGGAGCCGAAACCAGCACAAAAGCACTGGTAAAATGCAGCAATCTGCTCTCACGTTTTGGTCAGCGCTTAGTCAGCTCCTCGCCTCCAGATTTTAGAAATCTTTCGGGTCATCGGTGCAAAGCCCCACCACCACGACAAGGTGGCTGACCACGG
>Ga0056128_1001249_pt1 | contig 27657 bp, 10 predicted proteins | sample WorMetLIZISLAND2_FD_71113 | JGI IMG/M metagenome (GOLD analysis project Ga0056128, IMG submission 71113) | Marine gutless worms symbiont microbial communities from Max Planck institute for Marine Microbiology, Germany - Olavius geniculatus... ... | reverse complement strand
TTTTCTCAGCAACCGTTTGGGATTTTAATATGAAATTTTCCAGATTTATTTATTGAAACCTTCTACATCTAACTGCCAGGTAAAATGTGATTCTGTTGAAAAACAACGAAGTTATAGACTTTTTAACATGACCACCTACCGATTTTTCGGCATTCAAAAATGTTCATGCTAAAAATGCTATTCATTTTTTAAAAACTGGTTACACGTTACTGCCGATGACGTCACAGTGACGTTTTGATAAACAGCAATTCATGTTGTTTATAAATTATCATTAAGTTATCCTTCCTTTAAAGCAATCGCCAGTTGCCCACCGGATTCAACTTCCAGCAGGACGGCACGTCAGCACACACAGCGAGCAACGCCACGCTGCGCACAGAACTGGCTGCGGGCCAGCTGTCCAGATATCATCACAAAAGACCATTGGCCTCCAAATTCATCTAATGTAAATGTAATGGACTATCATGTATGGGGTGCAATATTGGAGGCTTACTGCAAGCTTAAAACAAAGCTGAAAACAAAGGCCAAACTCAATGAAGCACTTCAGGTTATCTGGGGCAACCTGCCACAGGGATCGATCGACAAGGCTGTAAAAGATTTCTCAAATAAGGCGACTGGAGGCTGTTGTTGTTGCTTGGAGCTGGTGGTGTGGTGAACACTTTGAACATTCACAGTGACAATGGAATTCTAGCATCTGATCAATATTTAACTGTGTTGTTTCAATGATGTTATTAAATTGGTGTTGTAGCCGGAACATTTTTGAATGCTGAAAAATCGGTAGGCAGTCATGTTAAAAAGTCTGTAACTTCATCGTTTTTCAACAGAATCAAATTTTACTTGGCATTTAAATGTAGAAGGTTTTAGTAAATAAATGTGTAAAATTTCAAATTAAAATTCGAAACGGTTGCTGAGAAAACAGCGAAAAACTTTAGGGGGCCACTTTTTTTGCCGCATCCTGTAGTTAGCACCCTCTGTCCTCCAATAGTTGGTCTACAAAGCATTATGAGATTGATGACTGTCTGGAGGAAAACAGGGAAGATTATTAAAACTGCCATTTTCAATACATATGCACAATTATAATTGGCAGTTCTTACAATTTTAGGTTTCCGTCTTTTTTTGTGTTTTGTTATAATGTTTTGTATTTTGTAAAGGTTAAACTTTCTGTAAAAGTAAAACTTTTTGTTCCGTTATTAGGTGTATGTGCAATTTTGCCTTCAAAGGCTGTCCCGAAAATGACCTATACTGTGTCGGGCAGGACGTTAAACCCTACTCACTCACTGTCTAGTTAGCTTTTTGGATTACTTCAAGGAAGTCATTGATAATCATTACTATTGTTTGATGCATATTTAGCCTATACTTGTACCGTACACAAACTACCAGTGTGGCATTCAGTAAAAAAACCTCTTTTTTACTAGTTCGCTCTTAGGTATAAATTTATCAGAAAATGTAATAGTACTGACTACTGATATTAGTACAGTAGATCGATAATGATTTATATGCAGGCTTAAATGTCAGTCGTTTTGTATCAGATTATGTGCATGAAATGTATGAATACTTTGCTGTGGTATAGGATGTAGTACAAGCTGTTGAGTTATCAGTGGAAGAAAGCCAGCACTCTGTTGATAGCAGACTGTATGTATTGTCTTGTTGTCATGCATAGACTTTGCAGTAAACTTTTTCTGATCATTCCTCCAAGTTGATTCATGTCAGAATTTACTTACATGTCATTTAGCTTTAGATGCATAGTGAAATATTGCCATCATCAGATGACTATAGGAATTGGCCTACATGGCAATAGTACTGCTAGATTCAGGTTAGTATTCTCATATTTCACATATTAAATGATCATTGAAATGAGCGCCTATGTCTTGAGAGACTATGTGAAGACAAGAGAGCTACAGTGCAGATGTGAATTTAGGTGGAAGTTGCATTACAGATTTATTCGTTAGATGTGCTCCAGTTACAGTGAAATTAAATTTCTGTCTAGGTCATATTAGAAGAGTAAATAATATGCAATAAAATTGAAGAAATAACATTAACAGGTTACAAGCTGTATTAGAATGTTGTGTTTTGTGTTGTCATACTGTCGATGCTGTCAGCTGTAAGGACTAGTTTTTTGACAGTCGTAAGACTGAAGGACAATACCTTCAGGTGGTTTGAAAGAGAAACTGTATTTTGTATATATTAGAGCTGTTGGAGTGTTAATTTTTTAACACATGGGTTAATGTATTAATAATGCATTGTTAATATTGCTGATATATTTTAAGTGGACTACGTTGAGAGGGTGACAGGAATGAAGCCCGCGAAATCGTGACTGTGTTGCAGGACCATAACAGTAGTCATGGAATGGCAACAAAACAATTTCTAATTACTTGAATATTACTCAGTCGTCAGATAACCATGGTTTAATGGGATAATGGAACTCTTGCTTCACAGAATTTGGTAAATTTACATGTGTGCATTAATTTTTTTAATGCATGTTCATTTGAGAGCTCTAGTATATTTGTTGTCCAGATATAAATGGCTTCTGATTTCATATTTGTGCTGTCTTTAACACAGGGAGATGAGTAGAGAAGTTGGTGATTTGAAACAACAGTCGGATGATTTACCGAAAACAGATGTAGACAACCAGGTATTGTACTTCATTCTGTCGTTTTGCCAGGTCTTGCATTTGTAGTCTGTTGTGGTTTTGTTTTGAAAGTTTTTTTGCTTTTTTTCTGATAGCTAATACGTTGTTACATTGTATTAACTGAAGACAGCTTTTGACAGTGTTTGGTATTGTAATTATTAGCCATTAGAAATTTGGTTGATTGTGTGATAATTGTTAATCATTAGCAATAATTGTTAGTCATTAGCAATTTGTTAATTGTGTGAATTTTTTGTTGTGACAACTGCACATTCACTGCATTTTCCTTACGTTGCTGTATATGTCGGTTAGAAGGTGTGTTTTTTCGATGCCTCATCCTGGGTGAATCGAGTGGTCGACGGGCATCATTGATGGAATAACAACTGGTGTGGTCTTAATGGGGATGGAAGCATTCATTTACGGCTGTCAAGTCATTACAGTGGGGAATGCATTGATGGCATAGAATCATTTACGCTAGCAACATACATATGAAGAGTTTGACACATGATTCTCATAGTTATGGAAACTGATCAGCGATAAGAAGCAGAGCCAATCTATTTAGTCAGCAACACACAATGATAAAAAACAATCTGTGTCATGTACATCGGATTTAATGACATGCACATACCGAACTGCCAGTATTCCACAAGACATTTAAACATACTGGTAATTAATCGGAATCTTGCCATTTTCACGACATGAATATAAAACCGTATTTCCAGCTCTGGCGAAAATAGCGTCTGAGATTCAGTTCTGAATTCATTTGGACATTGTGCCGGAGAAACATTATGTCTTATCAAGCTTATTTTGCTTCGGTTTGAACATTCAACCACTTCGTATTGCCAGTTAGATAACATACCAGCATTTCAGTATATCATTGACATTGCAGATGAACTTCATTCATCAAGCCTTGTGGAATTCATTATGCTGGCAGTCATTATGATTTATCTATAATAGAGATTACAGACATTGTCACATTTCTACTTGTCCTGATGATGATATTCCTCAGTATCTACAGACATCTAAGACTTGCTTGTCAGAAGCTGCATTCTCTGTCAGCAAACATTAACATGAGTGGTGATGGAAATATTGACATTGAGACGGTTCCTTGATTGTTGAAGTTTCAACACAGATGTTGCTATCATCATGATAAATCTGTGATACATATATTATCACATTTTTGTCTAATTCGATGTTGGTGTCTATCGGACTGTTAAGAATTGCTGATGAAATCTGGAATAATCAATAATCAGCATTAAGTCGCAGTTTGCCTGGTGCTCTGATGCTGATTCGAACTGCTGCATTACTTCTAATAATCGAGACACAGAGACATTGCTGTCACCATAATATGCCTAGATGCTACAGAGACATTGTCATTTCAAGCCATTTTGACAATGAGAGAACATTTCAGTGTCTGCCAGTAGTACTGGTGGCTGTTAATGAGACTTGCTCATTAGAATCTGCATATTCTGACAGTGAACTTTGAACATTAATAGTCATCCGGAACATCAGCAGTGATCAGCAATTGAGATACAGTTTGGTTTTCGCTGTTGTTCAAACTGCTGCATTTATCCTAATAATGTTGATGTTCCAGACACATTGCAGGCTTGGTCGTCTTAACTTTGGCAATTGTATCATTGAACCCGTATGTGGTCAGAGTATTGGACATTTGTTCGGGCATTTTTGCCATGTGAAGTTAGTTCACTGCTGTTTTTCATCATCATGACTCTGTGTGAATTTCTCAACTGCAGCATCATAAAAGAACTTGACATTGAGACCTGCTAATGCAAGATACACAGTGCCGTACAGCCTGTTACATCAGCGGCCATGAGACTGCTAAGAACAGCAATTGGACATTCACTGATGAGAACTATTACATCACAGTACCAACATCTGTTTCGACCTATGAAGTTTTCCAAGCATATTGTGGTAAATAGCATCTGATTTACAGCAACTTAAGTATGAAAGTGAAAAACGCTGATACTGAAATTCGTGTCGGGGCTTCAATATCAGCTATCGTCTGGATCACCCATCAAACTGTCTTGTCAGGATATTCCAATAGAGATATATATTATCAGTTATGCAACATAACAACTGTTATGAAGAGACATTTCGTCGCTGAAGTCTAATCATGCATGCAGCTTTCGTGACCTGTGCAAATGCCAGCTAATAAAAACTGCATATCGAACAGTTGTATGATTTTACAAGTAACATCTACAATATGAACATTTGGCAGCATTGGCAATACCTGATGTTGAGGACCACATGAAGGAAATTTGATGCCAAGACCTTGTCATACTTTTCTTCAGATCAGCAATGGTAGCCTGCTAATGTACGTGTCTAGAGGTAATTTGAAGATAATAATCGACAGTCGTGTTTCAGTCCATCAGCTGTTACTAAAGAAGTTGTACTTTGAAGTGCATTGGTAAAGGGTGGAATTTCATCAACGGCATTCTCAATGTAGCAGATATGTACCGGAAATGGTAGCTAGATGTTATTTGAAATGCAGACGGCTTTTGTGAACATACTGTTTCATGCACATGCAGTTTGGGTGGTACTGGCAGAGTGAAGACTGAAGATGCTATCCTTTTTGTCTGTCTGTGTCTCTGTATTGGTTTGTATAGTAATGATCATTACTGGTGGACCAAGAGTATATGTTCGGTGTTCTGCAGTCAGAATCAGTATTGTTTTTGTTTTTGTGTTTTGTTAGTTTATTTCTTGTATATTTTTACACAGATATATAGACATTAGTTTTCCTGCACATTCATTCTTGCATGTGTCAGTTTAATGACCGTGTTGTTGTTTCGACGATATCTATGGTGTATTTTTATGTATTTTTACCAAACATTGGTCAGTAGTGCTTTATGGGACCATTGTGCGACAATGAGGAAATGATTAGGCTTTGAAGTCAAACTTGGATATCCCATCAGGCTGTGGAATCTAGCCATCTCGTAGGTAAACTAATGAGGTGGATGTCATGAATGTGGTTGGCAATCAGGTCTGCAAGGTGTCCAGTAAAAACTTTTGGATGTTGTTCTAACAGTATTTTACATACTTGATACCAGTTAATGAACTGAGTAGAAGCAGATTTGGACAAAAATTGCTTATATGATATTATATAATCAATGTAGTGTTAAAACTGGTAGGGAATAAACTTTGCCCAATTAATAATCGCATGTGCTGTGTATTCAGATGACTAAATTAGTGTGTTGTTCTGTTTTGTGTTGCAACAATATCTTTGCTGATGTTTAACATTGTCTGTTGTGTGTGGCACAGGCACCCACGGCAAATATTCCACTGAATAGCTCTAATGCAGAACCAGACGGTAGTACAACTTTCGATTTTTGTTTAACAGGGCATTTTTCATGCAGTTTTTCACATTAGGCCAGTCGGCCCCAAAGTTAACTTTTGGATATCGAAAACAAACTTTGTACTTGATATGTCTCATTGTTGAGACACTCCAGTACCATCAAAGCTTTGGAAGGTAGCGTGGGATGGTAGAAGCTAAGTATTATTTTGTGATTGAATTGAAAACAAATAGAAATTGGTATGAATCATTGTAGTCTAATGCAGTTATCAAATTTTTTAAAGCCACTTTTGGCATGTGTATCTGTTTGCAGCCAGGCTACACTTAGTTCAGGTTTGATTGCTTGTTGGTGGTGTAATTCTTTATTGTTTTATTATTCATCTACCTGGCTTTTGTGTAATTTTTTTGGTTTAAAGAGTTGTGGTTACAGAGAAATATTTACATCATATAAGTAGCTTATGGATGACTGTAGTTATCATGTAACATGGCGTCAGGAATGTATGGTACATAACTGCACTAGAGTCAATGCTGTTAATATTATTTGTGCAACAGCGGTGGCTTAACTTTGTCGTTGGCGTCCTGAAGCACGATAACACATGGCGCCACCTCCCCCCGCCTGCCATTTGTACGAATTTTTAAACGGCTTATGTATTCTACACACAGTGTTTTATAAAAAGCACTTTTTTTCATAATCAGTTGAATGATGATTTGGCTTCCCCAGTGGGGTCTGATGCAGAGCCCCAGCCAAAAATTTTGTTTTAAAAGACGACATCTGGTGGTAACAATTTTTCAGATTTTCCTGAGTATTTGACTCAATAGGCCTATTTGACAATACTTTGCGCCAAAGTTTGCAATAATTTTTTAATTAACTATGTTACTGCTTTTCCACTTAAAATCGGTCATATTTGACTAATTCTTTGTTAAAAATGCTACATGCACATAAGAAAAATTCCTACTACACACTCTCTATTTTCTACTGCACATTTTGTGTCAGAAAACACATTATTTTTAACTTTGTTTGATGACAAACTTAACTGGTTCACAGATGAAAAAAATATTTATTGTGGTTCATTTAAGATAATAAATTAAATAAAACAAAAATAAAAGTAACGTGACCCTGGCCATGCTCTTTTTTCTTAAAATTTTTAAAAGATCATGTCCGCATTGTTTATGTAAACACACATGTCAAATTTGAAGTCCATGTCTTTTACCGTTTTTGAGATATGGACATTAAGCGCTTAAAAATTTTGAGGTCATGTTACCTTGGCCATGCCTTCTTGTCGAAAAAAAATTAAGGCGCCCTGTCTGGAATCTCCCTGGAAACAAGCATGCAAAATTTGAGGTTCGTAAAGCCCCTGTAACCGTTTTGAAGCTATCTATAAGTCACAATTTCATGACGTCATTATCATTGTGATGTCATGTCTGCACCACTGTGCACATACAGTACGACAGAGAGAACCTCAGAATGAAGTGAAAACATTATGTCCACCAAGTTCACTATATTATACTTGGCGGGGTTTATCAGATATTGAGAACAGTATGATACTGTTTCAGAAATAGTCTTCGAATTTGGCGCTCACCTAGCGCCCATTTTGAGTTGGCACCTTGAAACAGTGCGTCTGTTTGCCTCCCATAGTTATGCCACTGTGCGAAGGGACTATTGCTTAATTGTTATAAGGTTACATGTATAATACTGATGTTTGCTATGCCTCAGACTTAGCCTTAAGAGGAAAAACTATTGGCTTTCTTTTTAGCCTTGGCATAGACTTTATATCTTGTCTTTATGGCTTAGACACAAAATTCGTCAATGAATGGTATGCATTTGCTATTATATCAATTAGTGAAGCAATGTGGGTGTGTTCTTAGTAGTTTTCAAGTCGTTATGTGGGGTGATGATGACATTAAACACAGTGTGGTGATTGGTAGTAGTGTTGTATTATACGGATGAAATTTGCTCGGGTGAGTTGTTTGTGAATCACATAATGTGCATTTTGCGGAGTATTAAAAATTGTTCGTTTATGTTTGTAAATTGCCACTGCTGTTAGATGCGTACACTGCAGCCAAGCTGGTGAGGAAGCGTCGCTGGGGTTCCATATCCACTGAGCCAAATCGCATTACATCAGTAAACATATCCACCGATTCCTTAAAGGTATGATGACCAACTGTGATCGGTTATAGATCTGTGGCTGTTGGAATGTGCAGAATAAGCTCTTTCTTGTCATTCATTGGGATCAGGTCATATTACGTCATCCAATAGAAGCCGGATTAGTAACGTGATATGCACATTTTCTCCATTTTTGTCTGTTCTGCATCAGTTGTGCAGTTTCCTTAATCCAAGACGACTGAGGGCACTGTCATCCTGTGTCCATCTTTTTAGTGGTTAGCTTTTACTAGGTATTCCTGACCTTACTGCATCTTTTCCTCTAAGACAGCATTCTGAAATTAATGACTGTCTGGAGGATAACAGGGAAGGTTACATTATTGTTAATTACATATGCAAGTGTATAATAGAGTTCTTACAATTTTAGGTTTAGCCTGTTTTTTGTGTTCCTCTAAAGGTTAAACTTTCTGTTTCTTTATTGTATAGGTTCAGCTTACCATTCCATTACTATGTGTTTGTGTGCATTCTGCCTGGAAAGGCCATCCCCGAAATGGCCTATACTGTGTCGGGCGGGATGTTAAACCCTACTCACTCATTCACCCCTTACTGTAATTGCTGTATCATTAGCTTCATTCATCAGCATGTTAGTGTTAGTTATTGTTTGCTTTTTGCTAAACTGGTTAGGAAAAGCATTGCATATTCTTTTGCACATGGTATTTTTTTAGTTTTAGGTGTAACATTTCCTATAGTTTTGTGATCTTTTTAAAGTAAAACTTATTTTATCTGTGTATCTTTGTGATCAGGGGTTGATTCCGGAGATCAGTTCCAGTGAAATCGCGGCAGAAGATCCTGCCTTGGCAGAGAAAGATGATGATGATCGTGAAGAGGGAGAAATGTCTTCACCGCCGTCAGAACACAGGGATATAGATCTTCCGGGCGAGGACACAAGAACCACCAAGATACGCAGAGTAGTATGCGTACGTATTATTATAATATCAACCAATTAAAATTTTTCCATTGGGGATGGGGAAGCCATCACTGCTGATCATAATCTTATGCTGCACTGTGGGCTAAGGAATTCATTCCCGGGCTCCCATTTCCCAGGCGCTTGAGATTCCCGGACTTTTTCATTCCGGAATTCCTGGGAATGAAAATGACTAGATTCCCGGGGAAATCGGAAACAGCGAACAGCCGGCGCTGGTCCAGCAGTCTGTCCATGTGCAATGGAGAATGGCCCATGTACAGTGATTAGTTGTGCTACTGCTGCTGCTAGTGATGTGACTCATGGCCCTTACAGCGAGGAGTATACGACACTGCAGCCCCTCTCCACCTAGGCTGCTGTTGGAGCTGTGCTGTAAATGCTGATGCTGTTGGAGAGCAGGCAGCCGAACAGTGTGACCATTGACCGACCATAGAAAGGGTGAGGATTGAGTGACTGAAACTTATTGCTGCATGCCAGGAGCGACTGTAGGCCAACTGTCTGTAATCTGCAGTGCAAAGTCTCTCATCCAGCACTGTGCATGTGCAATAAAGAACTGTCCTTGTACGGCGGATTTGACTGCTGCTACAGCAGCGATATGCAGAGCACTAGTGATTCATGCTGAAGACGAAGAGTATAACGTAAACACGAGACTGCGGCCCCTACCCCTGTCCACAGGTCTGTACTGACAGTGAATGCTGATGGAACCAAGCAATAGCAGCAGGGTAGTGTGAATGAGTGTCAATGGGGCTGCTGCAGCAAGTCGCCTGTTTGACTCAATGTTCTGTTTCTCCTTGTATCTTTGGCACTGATTTGCTCGTTGGTTTGCACTGATAGGTTGACAGCTCGCTGTCGTCAAACCGCTATAATCCTTTGCCGTCATTAATGGTCTGGTGAGCGTGTGGATATGCTGAGTGACTGGCTTAATGCTCAAACAGATTGCCCAAGTCACGGCACACTGATGCAGTGAGTGCAGCCATGGCGTCATGGTCAGTGTGATGACAACAGCAGTAGTAGGCCTAGCGTTTGGCTTCTCCTTCACATATCTCAGCTCAGGAGGTGGCAGAATACTCGTGTAATGCAACGCCAATTGTGCGCGCTGAGTTGGAGAAGGGGCCAGGCTATTAATGCATATGACGGGGTATCAGCTGGCCGACCCACAGTATTCAGGCAACAGCACTCGGGTTCCTGCGTCGAGACTGACACTCTTGACAGCTTTTCATAGTGCCGCTGGGTGAGTAGTACTGCAGTAAACGTCATTTCTGGGCGCCCGGGAATCCCGGGAATGAATATTTCCATTCCCAAATTCCCGGGAATGAAAAAATGGGTCTGGGAATGAATTCCCTAGTGTGGGCGCATCGGCCACTTTCAATAAAATGCCAGTTATAGCTGGTTATTACTTGCGTGAATCTGTGAGATATGTCTACTATCGCATTGTTTATATCTGTGAGGCATAAACTAGATTCTCCCCTTCGATTCCTTTACTGAAGTACTCACTATTTTTTTCCAACCGTACTAATGATCATGCCCTGGTCACAAGCTGTCTGTCGTCTGTCTGTCTGTAATGCATGTATTGTGGCTAAGTAGTACATCTTACCTGATAACTGTCTGAACCAGTCAATAGGGTTGTCCAACAGCTACCCTCAGCACCTTTTGGTACCGAGTCGGACCCCTTACAACATTCCTGTTGTTCCCAAACTATATTACTGAGTTGAGTCAGTACTTCTAACTGCATCTCAAATACTTGCATTGTGAATTGTGGCCAAACCGCTTCAGTTAGCGGCATGGTTACTATATTGACAGCCTATAAGAACTTATCCTACCCTATCCTGCATTACTATCACCAACCCTCTACGGACATCGTTTTTCCAAAATAGGGGTCCCAACCCCAAAAATTTACATGGCACTTTTTCGGCCTGTGCGTACTGTGACAATCACTGCTGATGAACCCATTGTGCAATGGTCATTATTAACAGGATACAGACATTTGCAAATGCCCTATTCAATGCCTTCATTTCCAACCTTTTGCTTTTTTCCAAACAGGGATGCTGAACTGATCTCTGTATGCCGGTGTCCAAATGCCAGCACTTGCTGGCTTTTGGATATCGGCATACAATCTGTCTTCCCTAGCAATAGCTGAGGTTTTTGTTATGTATGCTATCCTCTAAACCAGTACCTAGGTGAATCACATAATAGAGCAGTATAGTTCTGCAGATTATGATGATTATATCACTTGCTGTGTGGTAGAGACTGCTACATAAACCGTTTCATCTTGGGATATTTTATGTTCAGGACAAGGATGCGACAGAAGATGCCAGTAAAGATGTATCGATTCAGATGAGAGTAGACAACGACAAAGTTAATGGAGAGAATGGTAATTGTTCTAATACCTATCATCAGCAGATTCGGCTGCAAACGTCTTGCTATTTTTTTGGCCATTATACATATTTTGTGTTGTGTGGTATTTTTTGTTAGAATTTTGGGTATTTCTCGTTATTGCGGTATCATCGTCTTCCTTTTTTCTTGTGTCTGCTAGGTCAGGATATTGCAGTTTCATCTAATTGTGCTTTGCTGCAGAAGAGCCAGTAGTCAAAGCGGCAAAACTGACTCGCACGACGTCCCGCGAATCCTCGAAGCCTGTGCGTACTGTGACAATCACTGCTGATGAACCCATTGACGTGGGTCGAAGGTCACCGTCCCCTCCTCGACGACCCGAGACTAATGTGATCCATGTTACTGGCCTTGTCCGACCATTTACCGTCGGCCAGCTCAAGGAGCTGCTTGGCAGAACTGGCAAACTGGCTGATGATGGATTCTGGATTAACAGCATCAAGTCTCATTGCTATGTTGTGGTGCGTACGGTACTCTCGGCCTACATTGTACATCACATTTGTGTAGGTATTTGAAATGTGGCCATGTATCTAATTTATTGTTTTAATTTGTGTTAATAGGCAGTAATACCATGGTTCCTACAGTAGGGGAAGTCAGGAAAAGTCAAGAGAAAAATCAGCTCACAAATGTGACAGACAGACGCCTAGACAATGGCTAAGACGCGGGAAGCATTCTGCTGTCGCGCATAAAAATTGGTTTGAATACTGCTCATGGCAGAAATAACCAACTGGTGTGCCAATATTCAGTTCAAATGTTCAAGTTTAGGGTTGTGCAGCTCTGTGTGGATGGGTGGCTACATTTACTGGCTCATAGTTGTGCAGTGTTGACTTAATTATATTGTTTATTGCACAGATTGTGCTAACGTATGAAATTGCAATGTTTTCAGTACGAGACGGTCGATGAAGCTGTTGCTACTCGGCAAGCTCTTCACGGCAAACGCTGGCCAACTTCTAACCCGAAGCTGCTTGGTGTTGAATTTCGGAACATGGACGAGGTATCTGCTTGTAGCAAATCCTGTTTCTTTGTAATATCCATTATTCTGTAATATTTATGTGTGGAATTACAAAAATATTGATATTCTTGTCAGTTAATGTACATTTTGTAAGGGGATTAGATAACTAACACTAGCATTAGTAAGAAAGACATCTGTCATGCGGCCTGTCATTCCATCCTATAGTCCTTCCTGCATCTTGTGTCTCCATCTGTCTATTTGCCTATTTATATGGGCCTCCCAAAGTGGAAAACAAAAAGGCATGCACGCAAAAAAAAAACAAAATTGCACTGCAGGTTACCCATGGATGCTAGAGTAACCACTAACCAATGAGCCAAATTCCTGGTTCAAAGGCCAAAAATATCGAAAAAAAGCTTTAGTCTAAATGGATGCATATCTTGCATAGTTTCCGCTTTTGCATTGAGTTGATTTATTGTCAGTGCCCAGTACAGGACGTCAGCGTATCATGCCAGCACTTGGCTCCAGCATTTTTCTAGCTTAATGTTGTTGGCAGTACCGGATGCCTGTGCACTGTGCACTGTTGCAGTTCGAGTTTCGCAAGAAAGGCGGAGCTGGACCGGCTGGTAATGCTGTAGCCAAGCCACTAGTAGAGACTCAGCCGGTTGAAAGTCGCAGAGCACGGGATCGGTCGGCCTCTAGACGAGACGAGCCACGCGATGCTGCTGTGAGGCCTCGTTCAAAGGATGCCAAGGAGAAAACCACCATTGAACCGCCAGTCCGCGAATGGGACCGTCACAAGCTGAGACGGAGCCCACCCAGAGAGAGGGAGGACAGAGACCGAAGGGGACGGGAAGAGAAACCTGCGAAAGCACGAGACAAGAAGGACGCTGACCGACACGAGAGAGACAGGTCTCGACACGAGCGTCGAGGTCGTGAAAGAAATGAAAAGTCTGGTTAGTAGTACACATGGCTAATATCTGCAAATTTGTCTTAGTAGAGAGTAATATATTTTGGTGCTGATTTTCTACCGGGGTTTAAGTTTTAGGCTATTAGGAAAGTGTACCAAGAAACCTTGCTCCAGAAAGTTTCACATTTTCGGTGAGCTCATCTAAGCCATTGAAAGCATAACTTGTTGATTAGCGAATGTGGGACATTGGCAGTAAATGACAGTATGCATCATTCTCTGGGCTGTGTGTTGAAGGATCTGCAGCGAAGGTTGAAGAAGAGCCACCAGCAAAGTTACTGGATGATCTGTTCCGCAAAACCAAGGCGCTGCCATGCATCTATTGGCTGCCACTTACAGACGAACAGGTCTCAGTTGTGTTTTATTTGTTATGCTAGTAGTGCCAAATTGTTTGGCTGTAAACGTACGCTTAAGTAGTCTGTCTGCTGTTGAACCAAAATTTGTCATTCGTCTATATTGTTACATTATAGGATGGACATACAGGCTTTTCAAAAATGCAAATTTCCTGACTTTTAGTAACACATGCCTGATCACAAATAAGCAGTATTCTTTGTTTTTCCAACAGTAAAAATATCTCACTGACATGCTATTTGCTGTTGTTCAGCCACAGCATTTTTCATGCCTCTGCCAATGTATTGACTGGAAGCGCTACGTTTCCGGAGTGTTCGTGCATCTGTGCGTGAGTCCCAAACAAACATTGTTAGCACAATATCTTGGGTATTTGTTGATGGTATTTGACCAAATTTTCACCACTAACGGACTTTAGGCAGGGATAAGCGCATCAAATGTTGGGGTGAAAAGGTCAAGAGTCAAGGTCATGTTGGGGTCAAATATGCCTCAAAATGCACTTTTTGGCTTTGTATTTGTCACATGTTGGCGGAGATGTGGTAGGCAACGGAGTCATAACCACCATCTAGTTTAGTTTAAATATATACTATGTTTGACTCTTCATTCACTGACTTGATTTTCAGGAATTACTCCAGGTTAGGTTGAAAAAAATAAGTTTTCAGCATTATTAAAACACTGCTATTGTAGTGTGATGTCGTATTATTTCTGACTTGTCTGTCATAGAACAGATAGAATGCAGAGTGGGGAACAGTAACAGGATGCATGTACTGCAGGTTGCGGAAAAAGTGGCCGCAGCCGAGAAGCAAGAAGCGTTGAGAGAGCAACAGCGTGTAGAACGTGCGCAGCAACGGGAGGCCGAGCGGCTGCAGAGACAAAAAGAACGAGAGGAAAAACGAGCGAGAGATACGGAGCGTGATGATAAGACGACAAGGAGACGCAAGGTAATAAATACCCTGTGACTAGTGGACACGTATTGAGCATTTTGCCGTGTAAGTTTTTGTTATAATATTGACCGAAACAAAAGGAACTGGTTAACTTTTCCACAACTGCTTCTATCACTATTACATTTGGCCTTTCTAGTGAAATATTGAGGATTGCATAAACAAACTATTAACAAATATAATGATAGTGTGGCTCATGTTGATGTTTCAGTAACCATCGCTTAAGACTGGTTGAACCTTGCGTCGTATTGAAACAGTGTATTCTAAAGTAGAACTCTGGATTCAGTGCAATGCTGTTTTCTATGAAGTATTTCTAGTTAGGCTGCTATTGGACTAAGAAGAGTTTGATGCTGCTCTATCTAACACATTTGTGGACAGCAGCCATGCAGAGGCAGAGGCATTCTTAGTTTGTGTCCGCTAATGCATGCCTGATTATAGAGTGCTGTTAAGTATATTCTGATCTTGTTGACATAGTATTTTCTGATATTCTGCCACAGCATTTTCATACAGCTCACAGATACTTAACTTGTGTTTGGCTTTTGTTTTACTAACTCATTTTTTTCTGAAATTACACCTGGTCATGCCATAAAATACACATGGACTTTTAGCAGTTATTTCGACAGGCCTTAAATGTTGATCAGATCAACATATACACTGTGTCTCAAAAACAAGTATCCCCTACATTTTCGACTGTAACTTGAAAACCAATTACCAGATTTTGATAATTTTTGGTACAAATATTCCTGACACAACTTGCCATCAAATGACCATTCAGTTTCCCACCTCACCCAACGTTTGTTTCTGCGCTACCTGGGGAGAGCACAACCAGCAAAATATCACTTTTTTATCCAATGCGATGTGATTGCTTAATTAACATAACACAAAAGAACACAGTTTGTTCACATTTCTGACACTGTGGCTGACATTTCATTCAGTTGTCCATTTTTTAACTGCCTGCAGTAAAATTGCTTGAAGTGTTGGCCCACTATGCGAACACAGGCAAGGAGATGCTTTCTCCATTCATTGACAGCAGTATCGATAATGTTCTGCTACAGACCAATCCAGGCTCTACCAGTTTCTTCTTGACTTTGCAAACATTCCTAAACTTCATGTGGTAGACACTGCTGCAAAACCTGCTGTTGGGGCCAACAAATTAGGCTAGATGGAATTTATTGACGTTTCTTTAATTCATTTTAACACGTATTATGCTTGCTCTGCTTTCCCCAGGTAGTGCAAAAGCAGACGTTGGGTGAGGTGGAAACTAAAACATTTATTTAATAGCCATTGTGTCTGAAATATTTCTGCCAAATATTAAAATTGCTAATTTTCATTCAAGGCACAATCGATAATGTTGGGGATGTTTTTTCAGGGTTTCTTTTATTTTAACACATATTTCGCTTGATCTCTTTCCCTAGGTAGTGCAGAAGCATACATTAGGTGAGGTGGGAAACTGAACGGTTGTTTGATGGCAAGTTGTGTCAGGAATGTTTGTACTAAAAATTATTAAAATCTGATAATTGGTTACAGTCGAAAATGTCGGATGCACCTGTCCTTTTTTGAGACACAGTGTAGATTATAGCTAGAGAAATATGTCAGCCCTGTGCCAACATATCGTGCAGCCATCCACCCAGTATTACACAACCTTTTTAACTAAAGATTGGCACATTCGTTACTTTTACCCTGGTTTCACCGTTTATCTGTGCGTTTTTGTTTTCTATCTGTGCACCATATCATCTGTGTGAGATGAATGTAGAGACAGATGAATGGACATGAACTGTATTTGTACGCTGTTAGGATGGCTGCATAATAATATATACATTGCTGTGATCTTCGAATTGAATTATGGCAAAAAATTGTAGTCTGATGCCATTTTAACCAGTCATTGGATTTGCCCCAGCCATTACAGTTGTGTTGAGATAGTTTGAGATAGTTTTTTGTTAATGTTGTTTGCAGTTTACTGAGTCTGATGATTCAGCAAGGAAGTCGCGGGCCGATCATCACTAGTTTAGTTATGGCATACTGACTTTAGTGACACTTTGGACTGTGGCACTCTTGCCATGTCTTAAATAAGGCGTTGTATATAGCGATATGGAGTGGACAGATATATCTTGCCTAGATTTTCTTAAGCTGGCGAGATTTCTGCTGCTCAGCAAAATCTGTGTCCAGCCAGATAGTCTACTGCATATAGTGGATGATTTTCCATTTGTGGGAGTGAACTAGTGACATATTTGCCAAGTTGAAAAGTGCAAGTCGCTGTTAACAAACTGCACTTGTGCTTTACAAAAACTTGTTGAATGAGAAATCTGGCAAGTAAATAGCTGGTTTTTGCTACGGAGCATTGAATTCAGAAATCAGTAAAAGCTTGGTTTAGTTTTATCCATCCACATTGGTGAAAAGTTAGACAGTTTAGTTCATAGATTACCTTTGCATTTGTTATCACAGTATTTGATTCTAGAGAACTGTATGAAATACTTTGGCAGTTTATTATTAGCAGTGGACTGTGATTGCTTCACACTAATGTTATATTGTCTTATCATTGGTAATTACTGGCATAATTTCTATTTCCCTGTTCACTAACTCCCTATAGGTCTCCATGGGAAGCTCTAAACACACTGCTGAAGTGGATTATTTTGCAGTCTAGATGTGAGCTGTTCATGTCATTTAAATTAAAATTGAGTTTCTGTTAAATGTGTAAGGGCAAAGTTCCTTTTGCACTTATTTGCAGTGTTTAATATTAAAGATGTTTTATACTTAGTTGTCAGTATCATTTTTGTTGACACTTTACACTTGCAGTTTTAGTACATATATTGACTAATGAAAACTGGACTCCAGTTGCATTTGTACTGGAATACATTTTTTTACCATTTACCATCTGCTGTACACTACACATGGTTCCTACAGGTTTTCTGTAGCAAAATTCTCTGACTTTTCGAGTCATGGAATGACGATTTCCCTGACATTATCGAAACAATAACCCTATCGCACAAATGTCATAAATGGTATTAAGTAATGAAACGGTATTAATACAGCAACATGCAAACGACAGAGGCTCTGGTTGGGGGCTAGGGGGCAAAGTCTCCCTGAAGCTGAAACACTTCTAGCTTTTGGACGTTCAATGGAAGCCACAAATTTGCCTGCTTTTAAATATTTGTAGATGCAAAAAATCAGTTATCTGCAGTCTGCATGATCCAAGATCATTTTCCCTGACTTTTAAAAAATAATATTTTTCCCTGACTACAGTTTCTTCACTGAAATATGTTTATAATAAGGTTAAAACCAAGACTGATGTCACCAATGTAACAACGTCTACACAAAGGTAATGTTCTCTTTTCAACAACAGTGCATACTTCCCTGCAGTTGATTATATTGCAGTGCAATATATCTTACAGTGATCACTTCTTGTCTGTGTCATATGCTACCAATTATACTGTTGCGTATCCAGCAACGAATTTGCCTCGAATTAGCAGCGGTTTATTGTCAAAGCCACAGTATATGAAAACCATTAGGCAATAGAGAACTGCATAAAATATAGACTTAACTAGTACAGTTATTATTAATTACAGAAAGAGATTATTGTCAGCGATGGTTCTGCTGAAGACAATGCTGCTTGATGCTGGCAATTTCTTGTCTAAATTGTATCATTCGTGAACTGCAAAACAAGAAGTAGTAAGTCAATCCTTGTCAGATACAGTTTCAGTTACATCGGTTAAAGGCTAAAAATAATGCAGAAAAATTGCAGATGTATAGCTGTGCAATACAGTGTTTTCACTGCATTGGCCTACATAACTTTGCATGATAGATCTTCAGTATTTCACTGTGCATGACTGTACAACGCAGCAAAACAAGCAACAATATTCTGATGAAAATAAATTACTGGGTAATTGTTATTGACTACAGTGGAAGCTGCAAGAGTACTCGTATCTAGGCTCATTATCCAGAAATCACTCTAATAAAAATGCCCATGCGTGGATATCCCAAATACCATAACGGTTATTGCTAAGTTACTGCATACGTTACTATATATTACATGTGGGCCTAGTTCATAGCTTTAAAGCAAATCAAATTAAAAAGAGATGAATACACCATGAACATACTTTAGGTTGCTGAGTTCTGCAATAAGCTGGCTGATAATTCTGCAACCCTCGGCAGTGTGTTTTTGCGTCTGCTGCTGGCTAGAAGCAGATGCTCTGTAGGGGTTACTAGCATATGGACGAATTGTGCTAGCAGCATACGTTGAACAGTCACTGCAAACAACAGTTTACATGCAATTATCAAGATTGCTGTTGTAATCATATTACAGTTACCCGGTACCATTAAATGATTTTCTTGAGCTTATCGTATGACCATTTTTTCATTATCACCTCATTCACGTTTGTCGGCTCCAAGATATTTTTGCAAGAAGCTGATCATGCTAGCTGGAGCTACGGTGATGAAAACAAGTTTCCTGATATTCAGAACTGAGTAAAGTTGAGAATTTATTTTTTATTTGTTTTATTATACAGAAATCCTATGCAAAAGGAGGAAACGACACACAGCTGGCTAATTAACATCAATATCAGAGACAGACAAAATACTGTAGGGAGGGACAAACAACAGCTTTTGACAGAAAATATATATTGTTACACAAAAAGAAAAAAAAGAAGTTGACTAAAATGCTACTACCACGGTACGCACTGTGCAACCTGGTATTTGGTAATTATAGCTGAAAAGTTAAGGTGTGTTCAAAGCGACAGATATGTAATAGACTGAAACTTTCATATCAGTTCAGTTCAATTCTGTCGCTCTGTACGCTCCTTTGCATGTACCTGATGGATATGTCATCTAGCTGGCAGAGCTGTGAGTCCGTCAGATCCAAGAAGTCGTCAAATGACTCAAGTTCTGCTGCTGATTCCAACACTAAGTTCCCGGCTTCATTTACAGCTGTATCCGCTTTGTTATCATCACTCATTTCTGCATTAGCACTTTCAGCTGGAGCGCTGCTGGCCGGTGCAGCAATTGCGGCGGTGGAGGCACGTATATCACCACTGACGCTAGCGGCTTCTGCTGTCTTGCTGCTGGTGCCTTCAGCACCACGACTATCATGCATTTCCAGCTTCTCCAGCCCATCGTCATCATCGTGTGGTACTGCGTCTGGATCTGGCTGCCTGTCATTCTGCACTGGTGGAATATATGTGTCTGGCTTTGAAGCATCGCGCACACTGACTTCAGTCTGTAGAACGGCTGTAGTAGTATTATCACCAGCACCAGTGTTCCTACTACTACCAGTTGTTGTTTTGCTGTCGTCCATAACCTCGTTGGTATCTAATGGCGGCTGACTGTCCTCGCGACAAACACTTTCTGACACTTCTGGCTCTGTGCAGTGTACGTCATCTGAGACTAGCACGGTTTCTACAGCTGGCGTATTTTCAGCTGTTTGACTACCAGTGATGTTGATAGGCCCGGGCGGCAGCAAATGCAGCAGCTCTGTTGAATCTTTGACGTCAAGCTGGTCAGCACTTGCAGAGTTTATGTTCTGCTGAATTTCGCCTGAAACATCAACGTTCATTCTGTTAAGTTCCTTTTCTTCAGCAGTCGTGTTGTATCTCTCACTCTCATCATTTTGACGGTCACTGACTCCCACGTTTTCAAATTCAATAAATGTATCATTATCCACCGCACGTTCAACAAATACAGGCTCATTTTCCTTGCCAGTATCTGTCGACGGCATCCTATTTGGACAGGCACTATTGGTATCTTTTACTTTATCTGCAACTGAACTGCTGTCATACTGCATAAACTCCAGGGCGACTTCTGTTTCTGATTCTGGCACACTGCAGTTGTTAGACTCAGCAGGCATATATTCTGCTGGCTTCACTATGCAGTCTTTCATTTTCTTTTTCGCCATAAATTTGGGAATAAATTTTCCAGCCTGCGACAATAACAGCGGCTGACACTGAGACATCGGCAGATTGCATTTATTCTCCTCAATTACCATAACATCAGACTCTGGTTTGTAGTTTTTGTCAGTCGATGAACTTTGCGAGTCGTCTGCAATGACGGCTTCAGTTTCAGACAACTTGGAGGTCTTTGCTTTCTTCCTATATATGACATCACAGATGTTGTTTGGCTATATTTTTTCTTTATATATATATTTTTCTACTTTAACTTACCAGTTAGGCCTACTAACTAACACTGTATTTTAATTTATAATTAATGCTATAATTTAATTTATAATTGAAACTTCAAGCATAGTGGGCAAGGATGAAGCATTCGTTGTATGTGTATATCGATCACTGTATTACTGTATATTTTAATGCACTGCTCTGTAGACTTTTAAGTTTTAATATAGCAAATAACAAATATCTTTAAATTTACTTCTGCATTTTACACACACATGATGAACTAATTTAATGAGAATTATGAGTCATAAATCAGTCACAGAATAACAAAAATAACACTCCACAAACCAAGTGCAGATCTATTGTGTCATGTAGTACCTTTTATTCTTCGCTGTTTGCAGCTTATTTTCTGAACTTTGTCCTGCTGTGCTATCTGCAGCATAGTTAATTAGCACAAATAGGCTTATTAAACTGTTTAATTTTACAAACTATAAAACAAAGTTGTTTAGAATTCACACTCAATATAATGCTATCATCACTATTGAGAACAAAGGTTATATAGCTCACGACGACACGACAATCACACAAATGAGTTACACGTATTATACAGGCCTGTAGCAGCGTAGTTTGGATTGGTCCCGCATCTTCGGCGAGCCTGATAGCGCAGTTTATGTTGGAGGTGTAGGGGCCACCGTGCTCCCAGTGGGGTCCAAAGCAATGGCGGGAGTCAGAGGAAAAGCCCCCCTGAATGTGATTGAAAACCAAATTCTAACAAAAATTGACACTGATATTTTGCTTTGGTCAAACATAATAGGGGGAAATTTACATATACATTGGTCCAGCAGCTGCTGCTGGACCTGCCAGACCGGCTGCTATGGCTCTGTTATATAAATTATTAGAGCTGTCAAATTAACGCATTAATTAATGCATTAGTGCGTTAATAAATTAACACACATTAAAAAAATTAACACACGTTAAAATGTTTAACACACATACGTAAATTTATGTCAATTAACTGAATTCCGTGAAGCAAAAGTTCCCATATTCCGTTAAACTGCGGTTATTTCACAATCGAATGAATTCAAGTAACTAAACTGTAGTTGCCGTTCTATCACTACTGCAAATAAATAACGCTTTGACAGCTATATAAATTATCACTACCAACAATTGTAACTAGTGATTTGTACCAGAAACTGGGTATCCAAACTTGGTTCCAAAATACATTACATGGTTCCAAATCCAGGTAATTGGTACCCGTTTTTGCACTGATTACTGATAAAACAGATGAAAATCTCGCTACTTGCAGCCTTTGTGGCAAAATTCAGTACTGCAAGGGAGATTCAACTTCATTTTCGTTGACAGACTACACATATTTGGTATCACACATTAGACTTTTCATATGAAAAAAACCTAATTTTGCAGGAAAATATTGGGTAATTAGATGTGTGGTCCTACATGTCACTTCATTGTCTTTTTACGCGCGAAAGCAGCTACTGCTTTCAGCGCATCTTAGCCATCGCAATTCTGTATGTCGGTCCGTCTGTCTGTCTGTCACACGGATGGATCAGTAAAAAACGGTCCAAGCTAGGATCACCAAATCTTCACCGTCGGCTGCCTGGAAGACTCTAGTTTCAAGAACCGTAAAGCTTTTCCATAAATTCGAAGGGGGTCACCCCGAACTAGGGCGCTAAATGAGAGGGGGTGGGCAAAATTTGCGATTTTTGGTCAATTAGTCGCTGTATCTCGGTAACGGTGCGAGATAAGGCCTAGGTTACTATTAATCGCTAATAGGAAATCGTATACTGGCTCTCGATTGGCGCCAAATTCAATGACCTTGAATGACCTTGAACGCCAAAATAGAGGGTTTAATGGATTTTTGGCCAATTAAGCGCTGTGACACAAGTCTATATCATTCACAAGGTGGCGCCACGGTACTGGCGTTGGTGGCGTGGCGTAGTTGGTAACGCGTTTTGGCTGAAACGAAATTACTCTACGCCGGGCCCGGTTAGTACTGCGATGGGTGACTGCCTGCGGGCAGGAATTGCTATAGGCTTTCGCGCGTCCCGTGAGCATTAGCTCAAATTTCTTGTTTCCTTTGTTTGCTTTAAAGTCAAGACCGGGTCCAGGTACTTGGGTAATTGCAACCGGGTGCCCGGTTCCTAAAACAGTAATGCTGCAAATCACTAATTGTGAGCTAATGGAAAGAACAAAGTTAACATTAAAAATGCTATTTAGACTTTCATGCACTGTAGGCCTACACAAAGTTACAAACCGTAAGGTGGGGTGATTTCAGCCTCAAGGGGTGAATTTAACCGTTCATGGAAAAGTTTTTTTCAATGGCCAGTATGAGAATTAACAGCATGCTGCCCCAAAATTAAAATGCTTGTATTACACAGCAACCATTTCCCTAGTTTTTCCACATAATAGCTTTGCATCCCATTATATGAGGTACCCTCTGAGGCAAAATTTTGAAAACTCCCCAAAAACTGCATAAAAAGTGTGACCGCTAGCTTTCTCTGGTTTCACTAAGATAATGTTGCTGTACACAAACCAAACTTTTTTGATATTATTTCATGTTTATGCAGACTCAAACCAAATCAAAAGTATTATTTTTAGTTACTGCCTTGTACATGAAAAAATTAATTTTTGAACTCAGGGTGAACTCGGCCACATTTTGGGGTGAATTCGGCCAACTCGTGATTTTCTACAACAGGCCATCATGTGTTGGTTTGTGTTTTAAATGGATGCAATACTGAACTTCTGTACTGATACCAGGTACAAACTGTTATTTTCTGTATGACTCAGAATAAGGTGAGATAGTGAATGCCGTTTCTGAGGTGGTTCTGGATCGTTTGTCAAACATTCAGCAGAACAAGCAGACGATAAAACAGAGAAAGAAACATCTAGATGTTGCTCCAGGGAAAAGCATTTCAGTTGCAGATTTCACTGCTGCAGATGGCGCAAGTAGCAGTAAGACACCAGGAAAGAAAAAGGCACGCACGAGTGACACACAAGCGGCAGCATCCAGCAGCGCAGATACAGATGATCGTGACAGCAGTTCAGAAGATGAAGACGTTGAGCCTGATACTAGCGGAGACAGCAGTAGCAGGAGCTCTGAAGAGGAAGAGGAAGAATCAGACGACAGTGACAGCAGCAGCAGCAATTCAGAAAATGATGATGATGAACCTATTGATGCAGACCAATCAGGTGCAGCAGACGGTACCAGTGGTGAACAGAATGTTGGAGAAACGGGTGTCAGTACTGGTAGCGGACTGGAAATTGTATTACTGTAAATGTGTCTTTGTTAAAGTACCAGAACTTTGCCTTGAAACAGCTCAGGGAATAGCTTAGAAGTTTTTTTTTCCAGTTCTACAGTCAGTGTTCTAGAACTTTTATGCCACTTTTTGTTTTTAATTTGTATTATTAGTATGTTGGACACACTGCCAGCGACCGACTGTTCATATTACTGTAATAGATCTTTGTTATGGTACAAGTATTTTGCTTTGAAACACCTCAGGGCATGGTTAGAAGTTTTTTAAAATGATAAATGTGGCCACAATCACCCCCATTGGGGGGTTAAACCAGCCAGTGATTGAAAACCAATTGCTGGCCAGTCACCCCCACCAAGGGGTGAATTCGGCCACTCATGAACAAAAAAATATTAAATAACCATGCAACACATAATTACAACTAATATCGATTTTTACAGTGAATACATATATGCGTAACCTAGCATTGATAAAATAATGTAAAAGTCTGTCATACCAAAAATATGCTTAGTGTTTAGTCAGAAACCGGACGAATTCACCCCATCTTATGGAGCTTAGCTTGTACTCACAAACAAACAGTTAATTGCATAGTGCTGCATTTACACAAAATGTTTACAGCAATAACGTTTGCATGCTTACCAGATGATGAGGATTTTGTACGTTTTACGCCTTTCTTCATTTTAATGTGCCCTCACATTTGGAAAGGTAATGCTCAAATTTTTAGCATCTTCACTTGACTTGCTTAGAATATCCTGCACAAGCACACTAAGCTTACAATACAACTAGAAATTTGGGGCAAAGCCCAACTTGGGTCAGCCTGGCGCCATAAGTCTGATTGGGGGGACAATTTAGGGGGCTCACATTCCTCTCGTAGCAGTCACGTCGCCAAAACTCCAACGCATTAGAATACGCAGAATGCACAGTGTCAACCTAGGGTAGGTAGACATTAGCCAACTAATCGTTGTCGTCAGTGGACCAAAGTTCACCAATTTTTTTTTGTTCAACGCGGGACAGAAAGTAGTTGATAACGCCATTTACCGCTTGTCGATATCTCCATCCATTCCAGAAACATTCGCGCTCAAATTTGAAAGTTGTCACGTCCAATTTTGGACGTTGTTCGCTATCCCAAATTTTAAGGAAGCGGTGCCCCCAAAATTTGTACGCACGTTATCAGCCCCACTTACATGTAGCACTGCATTACGTGGCAAAGTTTCATTAGGCTGCTCCATTTGACTTTAAAGTTATAGTGGCTAATTCGCTACAAGTAAGGCCAATTTTGGACCCCCTTTGAAAAAAAAATTGTAAGGGGGATCCAGATCCTCAGTGGGGGGAGCGCTAGCAAGACGGTCATTCTATGGCACGTGTAAAAATTTGGGGGCGCAGCACCCCCTAGGGGCCGAAATATGGTCTTCCGAAAAATGCGCTTTGGGTGGGTATGATTCCGCATCGAGATCTCCAAGGTTACTGGACCAAACTTACCGGACTTGTTTCGCCTAACGCAGGAGGAATCGCGGTAGATAAAATATTTGTCCGATTTTGAATATCTTCATCCGTTTCAAAGATATTCGCCGCCGAACTTCGAAGTCGTCCAAAATCGCGCTAATTTTGCATGTTTTTGGCCCCTAAAATTTTTTGGGGGTGGGCCCCCGAAACTTTGGACCGGCATTATAAAATTAGGCCTGTACTGAACAACGTGCAAAATTTCGCGCCGATCGGCCGACGCATCTCGGAGATCTCGCGTTGAAATAAAAAAAAAACATCTGCAGTCCGCCCCGCATATTTATACACTACACTTGTGAAGTTGTAACTTATACACCCGTTGACTTTGCTTCGTAGCTTATTCGTAATCTGCAGTACTGCAGAGTAAATAAATGAGTGACGAACAATTAAAACGATCCGCGATATAACTGCCTGTGTATTAAGCCATTAACTGAAGAAATAGCACTTTGTACTACTTATCCGCACAGCACAGTGCAGACAACATAACACCATAGAGTACCGAACACTACCGCAAAATATTAATAAAGATGCACGAACAATTAACACATTTAAATTTGGACAATCAGCCAAGAAAGTCCTTCGAAGTTCAAACGTTTAAATTATACCAAACATTTAACTGTTAAATAAATAATTTTACTATTTGCCAGTAATCGAATCTATTTTATTTGTAGACAGCCAGAGTACTAACTAAACATCTGACAAAACGTTTTAGTGTTTTTCTGCAGAAAATTTTCAATCTCTTTCAAGCTTCAAACGCAAGTTGATTTATATGTAGTACTATAGCATACTTGTGTTTTTACTTATAACAGCATTTTTGTCATATCTGCAATTTGTTAACGTAGATAACGTTACTTTTTGTTGTTTAAACGTTTAAATTATATTAAAGATTTCTAATGTTTAAATAGTACGCTCTCTATTGGTTTTTATTTTAAGTCAAAGTTGTTTTTTAGTTATTGACGTTGTTACTGTTCTGTTTCCGGTTGTTTATTTTTGGATGTTATGCATTTCAAACAGCATAGTAGTGTGATTATACTTTTTAGAAGTTTTATTGTTTTGTTAATTTATGCCTTCTTGCAAGCAGAATGTAAATCTAAGGAGTTACTGGTAAGTGTTTCGATTTCCGTCAACAGTGTTGACAGCACTCTGGTGTCACATGTGGGCGGTGTTTCGAGCTATAGGACAGCATTCTTATCAGCCTCGTTGTCTAACTTCCTGAAAGAGCCATGTAAAGGGGAACAGTTTTTGTTGGACTACGGTGTAGTACTAATCAATGTGTTCTTATAGATTATGGGTTTGGTTCAGTGTTATGCAGTTGCAAAAATTGTTTTGAGATATTGAAATGGATGCATTTTAGTTGCACTCAATAGCTACAGGATTGGGATATTTATACTATTTTAATTTTTTTTTGTTTTTTAAATATTTTGTTAATTACACATTACTTCAGAATATGTTTGTTGTGATTTATTGACAGAAAAGTGCTTCTGATTTATTAGAAGAGGAGAGTAAGCGGCTGAAGTTGGGTGGCATCATTTGTTCAAAGCAGGCTACTAGCATCGGAACCCTTGATGCTATTCGTGTCACTGGGAAGGTTAGTTACAAACATGTACTATGTACAGTGTATATTATTGCCAACAAAATGTACTAAGCACATTAGATATTTTTTGAGTATGAATTATACAAATTACACTTTGCTTACTTTATTTACTATTTAATTTTAATGCTTTGATGAATTTAACAAGTCACATAAAATTATTCACATATGCTGTATACAGTGTAAATGGCATTATAATTGTGTGCAAAGTATTGACAGCTTTGCTTATTGGCAGAAAATTTCAAACTATGTTCTAGTTTAAATTTGTTAACTGTTAACGAGAGTTTATTTTATGTATATATGTATCAAAGTTCAAATATGTTCAAACAGTGGATATTCAGTTAATCTTTTGCATATGGAGTACAAACATATTATTACATATGATTATATTTATGTTAATTATACTGTATACTATATTTATCAGAAAATTACAGAACTGTTCAAAGTCACCCTCGTAAATCGTCTTCGTACCAGTGTCGGCATCACTGGTTTTGTACTCTCTTGGCTACAGTCTTATCTGTCTAACAGAACCCAGTCAGTGCGCATTGGCCATCACTCCTCAACTCCAACCAAATGTACCACCGGTGTTCCCC